>ENA-UOJG01001493-UOJG01001493.1-human-gut-metagenome-genome-assembly--contig:-C47-NODE-1493-length-24285-cov-8.313372_pt1 | contig 24285 bp, 38 predicted proteins | sample MGYA00242340_ERZ723887 | MGnify/ENA metagenome assembly ERZ723887 | reverse complement strand
TCGGCGGGGAGCGGCTGAAAAAGCTGTATCTCGGAGCCTGCGATCTTTGGATGGACGAAATCCAGAAGGACCCCGAACTCGGAGAGGCCCGGATGCAGGAAATGCTTGATAAGCGTATGGGAAAAGGATGGGAAGACGAGGCCGGGAGGAATGCGGTATGACCCACCTCTCGCTGTTCTCGGGGATTGGAGGACTGGACGTCGCCGCGCAGTGGGCCGGATTTCGGACGGTCGGGCTGTGCGAGTATGCGGATTATCCGTACAGGGTGCTGCAAAAGCGGTTTCCGGGTGTGCCCATCTGGCGGGACATCCGCACGCTGACAGGGGAGGATTTTTATGAGCGGACAGGTCTGCGGACAGTTGACGTTGTTTCAGGGGGATTTCCCTGCCAGCCCTTTTCCGTCGCCGGGAAGCGGCTCGGGAAGGACGATGACCGCTATCTCTGGCCGGAGATGTGCCGGGTTATATCCGAGGTCCGGCCCGCTTGGGTCATCGGAGAAAACGTATCTGGACTTGTTCGAAGCGTGCTTGATGAAATACTTGACGATCTCGAAGAGGCAGGATACGCCGCGCGGGCATACGCTTTCAAGGCTTGTGAGGCCGGGGCCTTGTTCGCGGGAGAAAGGATCGCTGTTGTGGCCGCGTCCAACGACAGGAGCGCCGCTCTGCGGCGGGACGCACAATTTCCGGCAGATGACGGCGCTGCGGGACGCGGGAATTATTACCGAGGAGGAGCGCCGGAATTTGACGCAGGGCAATGGCGGGCGCTCGAATCCCGCCCTTATGGAGTGGCTGATGGGGTTCCCCATCGGGTGGACAGACTTAAATGTCTCGGAAACGCGGTAGTCCCTGCGCAGTTTTACCCTATTTTTGCGGCGATTGCGGAGGCAACGGAGGAAGGCAAAAATGAAAAGCGTAATTGAACGAATGAAGGAAGAAAACACCGAGTATAAGATTGCGGTATTCCGGCAGAAACAGTCGCTGCCTTACGAAGCGAAGGTAGCTCACGCAGAAATCAGGGCGCGGGAGTTTTACCACGAGCTGGACGGCATGTGCTGCGTCTCGGTCGGAGGGTTGGACAGCATCACGCTGCTGCTTTTTCTGCGGTCGCTCGGGATTGACGTGCCGGCCGTCTCGGTGTCGAGTTTGGAGGACAAGAGCATCCAAAAGATCCACAAGGAGCTGGGGGTGATCGAGCTGAAACCGCTGAAAAGCAAGGTGGAGGTGATTCGGGAATTCGGATATCCGGTCATCAGCAAGGAAACAGCGGGAAAAATCAGCCATATCCAGCACCCCACACCGAAAAATGCGACAGTCCGCCACGCGATTATAACTGGAGAAACGGGGGAATATGGCGGGTTCCGAAGCGGGACGCGGATGAGGCTGGCACAAAAATGGCTTGATCTCTTCGGCGGGCCGGAGAACGAAAACGAAGGGACGCATTATCAGACCGCGCCTTTTCTGGTGTCGGACCGGTGCTGCTACTATCTCAAGGAAAAACCATGCTCGGACTACCAGAAGCAGACGGGGCGCGCGCCTTATCTCGGGCTGATGGCCTCGGAAGGCGGGAGAAGGCAAAAGGCGCTGATGATGCATGGCTGCAACTATTACAGCAAAGCTTCAACGCGCTCCGCACCGTTTGCCGTTTTTTCGCGGCAGGATTTGTTGCAGCTTGCGCTTGATCTGAAGGTCCCGGTGCCGGAAATTTACGGCGAGATCGTTAGAAGCGAGGACGGGACCCTGCGCACGACAAAGGCCCAGCGGACGGGATGCAGCATGTGCGGGTTTGGCATCCACATGGAGGGCAGGCCGCACCGCTTCGACCGGCTCCGGAAGGACAATCCGCGCGAATGGGAATTTTGGATGTATCAAATGGGCTGGGGCCGGGTGCTTGACTACATCGGGGTTGAGTGGGAAAACGAACCCGGGGAAACCATCGGACAAACGGCACTGTGGTGAAAGGAGCTTACAATGAGCGATTTAATCAGCCGGGAGGCGCTGCTCGATTACATAGACAGCACTAACGAAATTAAGGACTGGTGCTTAAATCGGTATAGCGCAGACTGGATTTATAGTTTCGTCAAATCCGCTCCCTCCGTCGATGCCGCGCCTGTGGTGCATGGGAAGTGGATAAGTAATAGTTCGTTAAATAAATGCAGCGAGTGCAGAACACTTTGGGATACCAAGACGAATTTTTGCCCCTACTGCGGGGCGAAGATGGACGGGAAGGAGGATGGTGCTGACCATGAGTGAATGGATTTCGGTCAAGGATAGACTGCCGGACAAGTTAGAGCCGGTGAACATCGTGTGGGTAAACAGGGAGCCAGAGCCATATTATTCGCACATCAAAGACAAACCATTCGTTTCCACAGGATATTACCACAACGGAAAATGGTGGTGGTATTCTTGCGTATGCGAAGACTATCTTGCGGAATACGGATGTAGCGAATGTGATTCTGTGGACAACGGCATAGAGATCACCCACTGGATGCCGCTGCCCGAACCGCCGAAGGAGGATTGACCATGTACGAATCTCTAATCAGCAACCTGCGCGAGCACGCAGAATGGGCACACGCCAACGAATGGGAATCTCCGATCACGCTCGGGGATGATCTGGAGGGGGCTATTAAGGCAATCGAGGCGCTGCAAGCCGAGCTGGACCGTCTCAAAAACTGTCGCCGCGAATGCAAGATCGTTTGCTTGCTTGACGAGTACAACAAAAAATGCACCGAGCTTGAGAAGGCCAAAGCCGAGCTTATGGAATTGCGCATAGCGTGGGACATGTATGGCGGAGCCGAAAACATTACAGGAGCATTTGCGGAGCTAGAGAAGGTCAAAGCTGAGTTGGATACTCTCTGCAAAATGCAGCCGGTTAAGCTGGAAAAAGCCGAAGCCAGATCGTTATCGTTTGTGTTGGCCGCCGAGCTATCAGAGGTAAGGGGCGAGCTTGAGAAGGTCAAGGCCGAAAACGCCCGGCTCCGGCGGGAAAGGGAGGCCGACACATGAGTGACCAGACCATCAAGGCCGACGCGGACAAGCCGAGGATTTCCCTTGTCCCTACTCGGATTATGATCGATATTGCCAGAGTGCGGGAATTCGGGGTGCAGAAGTACCCCGACCCCCAAAGCTGGCGGCGGGTGGAAATCGAAAGATACCGGGACGCTGTAGGCAGGCATTTCCTCGCGTACATGGACGACCCCGAGGGCGTGGACCCGGAAAGCGGCCTGCCGCACCGCTGGCACTTGGAGACAAACCTTGCATTTCTGGCGGAGTTGGAAGAACTTGCGCCCAGAGGCGGCGGAAATTAATCGATTGGAGAGACGTATCATGACAACAGAAGAACAGCTCGAAGCGATAATCCGTTGTGATCGCTTTATTCAGGCGTGCTGCGGCTTTGTCGAAGCGGTCAAGGGGTTAGAAGAGGAGAATTTTGACACACTTAAAAAGGTGCTTAATTTGTGGAAGGATGAAAATGGTGCTTGACTGGATGCTCGCGGCGCGCATAGACCCTCTGGGGGCGGTGATAGCCCTATCCGTCGCGCTGGGGCTGGTCGTGGGGATTGAGATGGGGAGGCGGTTCTGATGGGCAGGGCAAAGGGAGCAAAGAATTTTGATTCGGGTGCCGGGGCGTATAAGCCTGCCTACATATCCACCGGGCGGCGGTCGCGCAAGCTCGCGTGGCTGGCCGAAATCGAGCGAATCAATCGGGCGGCGCTGGCCGCCGGTATGAGCTATGGCGCGTATGTCGCAAAATACGGAGGTGGATAACATGGGCCGGGTAAACTGGATGGAGCGGGCGAAAGAGGTCGCCTGCCGCTATCGGACAAACTGCCGGGAGCTTCAGGCGCTGCGGTATGCGGCGCGGCCTGTGGCCTGCCCGGTGCGGTCCGGCAGGATCCCCAAGCCGACCGAGGATGAGGTCATGCGGCGCTATGCGTCGGCGAGGCAGACACGCCTCGAGCAGGAGACAGAGGCGGTAGAGTTTGCAATCGCGATGGTGCGCCGCAAAAAGCAGGGGGATTTGACCGAAAGGCTGTGGGAGATGGTGTATCGGGACCAGACGCATTATCTCAAGGGCGCGGCGCTGGAGCTGGGGATCCCAGAGCGGACGGCAGTTCGGTACAGCGGGTATTTTCTGAAAAATATCGCCTTTGCTATGGGATATATCTCAACTTTTTGAAAAAGTGGCATTTCGTGCACCCAAAACCATGATATTATGATATCGTGATGAATTGTCACAAGGCGGCGATCATACGGACGCCGACCGAACAAAGCCCCATGCGGGCAGGGCTGCAAGGCCCACATGACAAAAGGCTTCAGGGCGGAAAGGTTCCCGCCGCACCCGAAAGGGTACCTGAGATGCGGGGGATGCCGTCCCGCGAAGCCGAGTGCCGACGATCCATGTTTCTCCGCCGGAGAGTGTGTGGTGAGGCTCCCACAAGGTTAGCGCTGACCCTGTACCAGCTATGTCTTTAAGGCGCAAAAGCGCACCCGAAGCCGGGCGGGAAAACCCGGACCGGAAAAAGCGGCCATATGGCCGGTGGGACAAAAGGCCCGCAGAATCAGCGGCGCGGAGAAATGCCCTCACGATCAGAGATGCAGAGTATCCGCGCGGCTCAAATGCCCGTCAGCCGTCCGGGTTAAGACGGCAGTACAGAAGGACGCTCAGAGATGAGCGTCCTTTTTGATACGCGGAAGGAGGGCATCATGTGGCAAACGGAAAATATGGATATTGGCTGACCGATGACGGCCTGCTTCTGTTGACCGCATGGGCGCGGGACGGACTGACCGACGAGCAGCTTGCGGCGAAATGCGGGATTACAGCCAGCACTTTGTACGACTGGAAAAAGCGATTCCCCGAGATTTCCGAGGCCCTAAAAAGGGGCAAGGAGCCGGTTGACGTTGAGGTGGAGAACGCTTTGCTGAAACGCGCGCTGGGCTACGAGTACGACGAGATCACGCGGGAAAGGGCGTTTGATCCGGAGACGGGAGAAGCCCGGATGGTCGAAACCAAGAGAGTGACGAAGCAGGTGCTGCCAGACACCACCGCTCAAATTTTTTGGCTCAAGAACCGCCGTCCCGACTTGTGGCGGGACAAAACAGAACTCGCTCATGAGATCGAAGGTTTGGAGAGCTTTTTCTCTTCGGATAGCGGATGATGAAGCGGCCAATCAAATCAAAGCTCAAAAAAGAGCTTTTCAACGACTGGGTGTTGGAACATATCGACGATTATTCGCATCGGTATGAAGTCTATTACGGCGGCGGCGGTTCCGGAAAGTCGGTTGGAGCGGTGCAGAAGGTGGTGCTCAAGGCGGTCGGGAACCGGCGTCGGGTGCTGGTGATCCGAAAGGTGGACCGGACGCTCAAGGATTCGATTTATGCACTGGTAAAGTCGGTGCTGTCAGGCAAAGTCCGGTACACCGAAAACAAAACAGAGATGCGCCTCACGCTTCAAAACGGAAGCGTATTTTTGTTTAAGGGGCTGGACGATCCCGAAAAAATCAAATCGATCACCGACATCACAGATATCGTGATCGAAGAGGCGACCGAACTGACGATGGACGACTTTACACAGCTCGACATACGGCTGCGCCCTGCCGAGGAATGCCCGCAGATTTTTCTGATGTTCAATCCCGTCAGCAAAGCCAACTGGTGCTATACCCACTGGTTCTGCGGCCCGGAAAAGCCCAATGCACTGATCCTGCATTCGACCTACCGGGATAACCGCTTCCTGTCGCCCGAATACATTGAGATGCTCGAGAACCTTTCGCAGACCAACCCGGCGTATTACAAGATATACTGCCTCGGGGAATTTGCCACGCTGGACAAGCTGGTGTTCCCCATCATCCATAAGCGGCTGATCCCGGAGGAGGAAATCAGAGGCGCGGCGTTTTGGGCAGGATGCGATTTCGGATACGTCAACGATCCGTCCGCCCTGACGTGGGGACGGCTGGACCAGCGGCGCAAGCTGCTTTTTATAACAGGAGAATATCACCGCCGGGGGATGACGAACGACGAGCTTGCCGGTGCGATCTGCGATCTCGGCCTGCATAAGGAGATTATCGTCGCGGATTCCTCTGAGCTGAAAAGCATCGAAGAAATCAGGCGGAAGGGCGTGCCGCGGATCAGGGCTGCCGAAAAAGGCCCTGACAGCGTCCGGCATGGGATTGATACGATGCTCCAATATCAGATCATCATAGACGAACGGTGCCCGAACACGATCGAGGAATTCGAAAATTACACATGGGAGAAGGACCGCCGGACGGGGGAATATATCAACCGGCCAATCGACACTTTCAACCATCACATCGACAGCATACGGTATGGCATCCAGCCGCTGGTGAAGCGCACCGGCACCCGCATTTGAGGAGGGACAGAGTTTGACAGCAGCAGAGTTCATCAAAATTTTGGAGCGGACAGACCCGGCGAACCAGCGGTTTCTGACGCAGGCGCAGACCGGCCGGAGGTATTATCATAACGACGGAGACATCCGCAAAACCGGAGCGGCGGCGATCGATGAGGTCAACCGCTTTCTCAAAACTCTGGGGCGAAACCCTCTGCATTCGGCGGATAATCGGGTCCCGACCAATTGGCACCAGATCATTACCGACCAGAAGATCGGGTATCTGTTTACTTATCCGCCGCAGTTTGACGCGGGCGAAGAGGAGACAAACAAAAAAATATCCGAGGCGCTCGGGCAGGACTATGCAAAGGTGATTCGGCAGCTTGCCACCGACGCAACCAACTGCGGCGTGGGCTGGCTCGCCTACTGGTATAATCCCGGCGAACCCTTTTCCTACTGGTTTGTCGACCCGGAACAGGTGCGGGTGGTGTTTGATTCCGCTTCGGTAAAGCCCCGGATTCTGTACCTGTTCCGAACGTGGAGCGAGACGGACGCCAACCGGCGTACCGTCATCCATTATGAGGTATGGGATGAAAAGGAGGTCTCTTACTTTGTTTCGGCCGAAGGCGGCGCTCCTGTGCCGGACACACAGCAGGGCCGGGGCGGGATCGCCAGGCACACCTATGGCCGTATCCCCTTCATCCCGTTTCGGAACAATGCGGATGCGCGCGGCGACCTTCCCCGCTACAAGGAGCTGGTAGACTGCATCGACAAGCTTGTGTCGGGCTTCGCCAATGACCTCGACGATATTCAGGAAATCATCTGGGTGATTAAAAACTACGCCGGAGAAACCAGCGAGACGGTGACCGCCGGGGACGGCAGCGAGGTCACGCGCGAGATTGATCTTTTGCAGCGGCTCAAGGCGCAGAAGCTGGTGCATGTCGACCAGGACGGCGGAGTGGACACCCTGCGTGGGGAAATCCCGTTCGAGGCGCGGAGCCGGTTCCTCGAGATTCTGAAAAGTCAGCTTTACATCTCCGCGATGGCGGTTGACCCGTTCCCGGATGCGGTTGGGCAGGCGTCAGGGGTCTATATCGATTTTCTTTACGGCTTGCTCGAAACGAAATCGGGCCTGATGGAGACGGAATTCCGTTCATCGCTCGATGAGTTTGCGCAGGCAATTTTACTTCATCTGGGCATTTCGCCCCGTCCGGTTGAACAGATCTGGACCCGCAACAAGCCGAAAAACGACCTAGAAACGGTACAGATGATCTCGCAGACCGCTGAAACGGTCCTTTCGGATGAGAGCAAGACCAAGGCGCACCCGCTCACCGAGGATTGGCAGGAGGAGCGGAAACGGATCGAGGCCGAAAACGCGCAGAAGCTCAAGAGCGTGGCTGCCGCATTCGGGGGCGGTGAGGGCGAATGACCTACTGGGAACAGCGGGCCGCGGATGCCGCCGCCCGGCAGGACGCGGCGATCGCCCGCGCGCTTCCTGAACTGACTTCCGCCCTGCAGGAAGCCCGCCGGGAACTGCAAAAGGAGATCGAAGCCTTCTGGTCGCGGTATGCAAAGAACAACGCCGTCAGCCTTGCAGATGCGCAGAAGGCGCTCTCGCTCGAAGAGCTGGCCGATTTCAAGGGAGACCTGAAAAGCTTCCGGCGGCTGGCGAAACGGAGCATCGGAACATTCAGCCTCGAGGTGGAAAACCTTTCGGTCAAGGCCCGGATTACCCGTCTGGAGGCGCTGCAGGCCCAGTGCGGCGCAATCCTCCAGCGGTGCTATCAGAGGCAGCGGGAAGCAATCGAGGCGGCGGCGCAGGGCCTTGCCGTTGAGCAGTATGACCACGCGCTTTACGATATCGAGCAGTATACCGGATTTCAATCCTCCTATGCGCAGCTTCCCGCGCGGGCGATTCACCAGATGCTTGCCATGCCGGTGCAGGGCAGCGATCTTTCCACCGCCCTGTGGCGGCAGGACATGGACGCGGGTTTTCAGATTCGCCGTATGCTGGGGCTGATGTTCACCACAGGTAAGCCCCCGCAGGATTTTGCGAAGGAGCTGCAGCGGATCATCGGCCGCCGGGACGCGGAGGGAAACCTCACCGGGAAAACCTATGAGGCGTACCGGCTGTTATACAACGAATCGGCGCATGTCTCGGAGCAGGCAAAGCTTGCCGCCTACGGGGAGGACGGAATTGAGGAGCTTGAGATCGTGACAACCCTCGACAGCAAGACCTGCGGCGACTGCGGCCCGCGGGACGGCAAAAGGGTCAAGGTGAAGGACGCGGTCGAAGGGGTCAACATCCCGCCGTTTCATGTCAACTGCCGCTGTACTACCGCGCCCTATGTTGCGGCGGCGCAGGGCAGCTTTACCCGCACCAGAGCGGCCAGAGACCCGGTGACGGGCAAGACGGTCCGCGTCAAGGCGCAGACCTTCGAGGAATGGAAGAAGGAAAGGGATTCTTCTTTTTCGGCCGCCATTGAAAAAAAGGCGCAAAAACTATATAATAAAGGCGTAGAAATCAGCGAACAACAGTTTGGAAAGAAAATCGGAAAGCACGCGCAGGATTTCGGTTTGTCGGCAGCAGACCCCGGCGACCGCAAAAAGTTAATGGAGTTAATTCAGAGCGTTGCGCGTGACCGGGATTTTGTTGTGCAAGGCTTATGGCGCGGCCAAGGGCAGGTTTTGCCTAACGGAAACCGCAACGACGGCATTGTTGATTTTCTTATAAAGGGCAACGATGTTGTAGTTGCAAAAGATGGCGTTTTCATAACGATATTGAAAAACGGCGTAATAGAAAACAGTCGCGTTCGTAAGGCAATAAAAGAAGGGAGGCTTAATGTTGAGTAAATTTGATGCATTTATGGACATTGTTCAAAAAACCGCCGCCGCTGAAAATTGCATGTTCTTTTTGAAAAACGGCGAGGGCAGAGAATTTGAAACTGATGCCATTGAAGGAGAAGATTTATTTGGCTGGCTTATCCCTGATGGTGAAAAGGATGAATTTTTACAGGGCTTCAGGCGTGAAAAAATTGGCGGCGAATGGGATGAATTTTTAGTGTTTGCCATTTGGTGCCGAGATGGGGAAAAGATTCGAGTGAATTTTAAACGATTTGTTTAAGGCGCCCCCGGAGGTGTCTCCGCTGATTAAGGAGTTGAACATGACGGGCGAAATTAACTACGGGCCTATAACGCCCGGCGTGAAAGAATGGGAGTTTTATCGTGAGGGAATGACCGTCGAAGAGTATGAGCGTGAGCGAGAATACCTTGGAGAGCACTTTGAGGAATGGAAGAATCACACCTATATTCCTCTTTGGAAGCAGAAACAGGAAAAGAATTAAACCACCTTCAAACCGAGGGTGGTTTTTTCATGCCCGAAATCGGGGAGACGGAAATGCTGGAATGGTATATCAGGCTGAAGATGACAGGACTGGTTGTCTATGCGATTCTGGCTGCCGTCTGGCTTATGCACTGTTGCAAAGACCGATAACCGTTGAATCAAGCGCCGGAAGGCGCTTTTTTCATACCAAAACGCCTACCATGCGGGCGTTTAACTGCATGGACGCCGCGGCGCTGAGCGGCAGCGCGTTTATAAAACAAATCGACGGCGGGAAAGGAAAAGTATGGACAAACTGAAAGCGCTGTTCGGAGATAAGGCCCTGACTTACGCGGAGCTGGAGGCTGCGCTCAAGGACAGCAAGGAAATCAAGCTGGCAAATCTGGCTTCCGGCCAGTATGTCGACATCGGAAAGTTCAAGCAGGCGGAGACACAGGCCAACGATCTTCAGGCGCAGCTCGCACAGCGCGACAGGGATCTTGCCGAGCTGAAAAAGCTCGATGCGGCAGGGATTCAGGCCCAGCTTGACACGCTCAAGGGCAAATATGCCGACGACACCAGAGCGCTGACCGAAAAGCTTCGCGCGCAGACAATCGACAGCCGGGTGGAGCTGGCGCTGATGGGAGCCAAAGCAAAGAACCTGACCGCCGCCAAGGCTCTGCTCAAAATGGACGCAATCACCCTCGACGGCGACAAGGTGATCGGTCTGGACGAACAGATCAAAGGGATTGTGAAGGAAAACCCCTATCTGTTCGGTGAGCCGGAAAAAAACCCGCCGCCGCCCAACAATACGGACCCGGCGCCCGGCGGGGACGATATGACGAAATGGAGGCAGGAAGCTGGGCTTCCGCCTCTGAAAACAAGCTGACACAGGAGGAATAAAAAATGGCAATCAACACTTTTTCGGAAAAGGCAGTAAAATTTATCCCGCTTCTCGACGAAATCTATCAGCGGGCGTCGCTGACCGCGATGCTTGACGATCCGTCTCTGGCCGCACAGTTCGTAGGCACCAAGACGGTGAAACTTCCCAAGATCTCTGTGGATGGCGCGGGCGACTATGACCGGGATGCCGGGTACGCGCAGGGCGGTGTGGCGGTTTCGTATGAAAGCCACGATCTTGCCTATGATCGGGGCAGAAAATTCCGCATCGACGTAATTGATAACGACGAGGCGGCGTTTGATCTCTACCGTCAGGTGTCGGTGCAGTATGTGCGGACCCGCGAGGTGCCCGAAATTGACGCAGTACGTTTTGCGGAAATTTATGCCGCGGCTACCCGGAGCCAGTCGCTGGGCACCGTTGTCAAAGCTGACCTGACCGGCTCGGAGAGTGCGCTCAACCTCTTTGATGCGGCGGAGAAGACGCTCAATGAAAAAGAGGTCCCGGAGGAAGGGCGGGTTCTGTTCTGCACCAACGATTTTTACGGGATGCTCAAGTCTGATACCGCCGTCAGTCGCAGGCTGGACGTACAGAATTCCAGCGGCAATATTGACCGCCGGGTGGCGATGCTCGACGGCGTTACCCCGATTATCCGGGTACCGCAGGCAAGATTCTACTCGCTCATTACCCTCTATGACGGCACCACCAGCAGCCAGAAGGCCGGGGGCTATGTGCCGACATCGGGCGGATATGATCTGAATTTCATTTATGCGAACCGGACGGCGCTGCGCGGAGTGATCAAGCGCAATATTTCAAAAATCGTCACCCCTGAGCAGAACCAGAGTGCCGACGCGTATGACATTTTCTACCGCTGCCACCACGACCTGATTGTGAAGGACAACGAAACGGCGGGCATTTATATTCACTGCAAGTTGACCGGCCGCTCCTGATGAAGGAGGCGTACAATGACGCTGATACGCAAGAAAAATTCCGCTTTGGTCAAGCTGGTGGAGGATTCGCGGGTTCCCGAGTTTCTGGCAAGCGGCTTTGAACTGCTGGAACTGCCAAAAGCAGAGCAGCCGCCAAAGCAGGCTGCCGCGAAAGGAGGCGGCGCGGATGACAAGAATGGACGGAGACGTTCTCGATGAGCTGGCCGCGCGCGGGCTGGCGGGAGAGAACGAAGCTGCGGCAAGGTCTTATATCGGTCAGGCGGCCGACGCAATCCGCGGCTACTGCGGCCTGCCGGAGGGGGCTTCCCTTCCGGCAGGGCTGTTTTACGCATGGGTGGAGGTGTCCGCGCGGATGATCGCGGCCGGAGGCTCCGGCGCGGCGGCCGGTGTGGTTGCCGGCGCGGTCTCCTCGATCACCGAGGGAGACACCACCATCCAGTTTGGCGGATCGTCCCAAGGCGCCGGCGCGGGCTGGGCGCTCGACGGGTGCCGGGCGATCTTAAACCGGTATCGGAGAATGGCATGGTGATGTGTTATGAAGTTCCCTGCAAGCGCGGCGGCGGCGGGGCGGGCCGCTCTTGCCGCTCGTTATGGCGACGCGGCGTCGGTTTCCCGGTTAGTGCGCGCGGAAAACCGCATGGTGGGCCAAACAATCTATGAAGCCGCGCCCTGTCACCTTTCCATCGACAAAACCGCTCCGCACCAACAGGGGGAAACGGGGAGCGTCGCGCTTTCCTATACTCTGCGGCTGCCGGTGGCGTATGAAATCCTCCCCGGAGACGCGCTGACGGTCGTGCATCATGGCGTGACCTACAAGGGGACGGCCGGCCTTCCGGTGCGCGGAAACCTCTCGGTTGTGATTCCGATGGACGGGGTTAAGATCGTATGAGCCGGGGCGGAAGAAACGCCGCGGCGGTCAATGCCCGCGCAATGGCGGAGTTCCGCAGGCAGCTGGAAGCGGTCGCGGGGCAGTTTGACGAAAGCGCGGGAAGGATCGTGGTTCAGCTTGCCAACACCGGAATGAACGAGACGATTCGAAACACACCGGTCGGGGAATATTCCCGCGAGGTAAGCTTTACCACCCGCTCGGGGCGGCTCGTGCGGTTCACAACGGGATATCAGAAGCTCGGGGGAACGCTCAAGCGCGGCTGGCGGCGGCTGGGCCTTTCAAAGGGCTTCGGAAAGGTTTCCGCGGGTTATTCAAACGATGTGGAATACGCCGTATACGTCAACGACGGCCACCGGATCGTTTCGGGTGGCGTGACGAAGGGATTTGTCCCCGGCAGGCACATGCTGGAGATCGGGATGCGGGCGGCGGAAAAATCGCTGCCCGCCCTTCTCGCGGTAGAGCTTGCGCGGGTGAAACGGAAAACGGGGTTTTGACCATGCGACAGAACGTGATCATTGGTGCGGCGCTCGCGGCCCGGCAGGGAAGCGGAGCCATGAACGCCGCAGACTATTTCGTGCTTGCTTTGGCCGACCGGATGGCAGAGCTGTTCCCCTCGGCGGTAGTTTACACCAATCCGCAGCGGCAGGGAGCGGTTCTCCCGGCGGTATTCGTGACAGTCTATCACAGCACCGCGCAGCAGGCGTTGGGAGGCGCTGTGAGCGTGGAGTTTCAGGCTGAGGTTTCATACCTCGCGCCGGAACCGCTCGACGCAGGGGAGCTTTCCGGGGCGCTGTCGGCGATGATGGAGGCTCCCCATGAGATTCCGACAGAAATCGGGATATTCGAACTGCGCGGGCGTTCAGCGGCGGCCGATGCCGTCGAGGGCCGGGCACAGATGCTCTGCCGCGCCGGGGCAAGGCTGTACGTTCCGAACAACGACGCACTGATGCAGAATTTAGTACAAGGAGTTGATTTATAAATGGCCGAATTGACCGGGGCATATATTAATGTGCTCAGCGACAAAACCCTCGCCATCGAGCCGGGGAGCCGGGGGACGGTGGCAATCGCCCTGCCGCTCACATGGTATAAGGACGGAGCGCTGACCGCATTCGATGCGGACGGCGACGCGAAGGCGGCGTTCGGACAGGCGCTCGATGAAATCATAGAGCTGCGGGAGATTATGAAAAACGCGCGCCGGGTGCTGGTGTACCCGACGAAAACCGGAGGCACCGCCGCAACCGGTACCCTTGTTTCCGGCGTGACGGCGACCGCTGCGAAGCTGGGAACCGCGGGCAACGGAATTACCGTAACGGTAGCCGCTTCGGGCGATCTGTGGAGGATCAAGACGTTCCTCGGCACCGACGTGGTGGACTCGCAGATGGTTTCCGGGTTTGGAGACTTTCAGGCAAACGAATGGGTGTCGATTTCAGGCACCGGGGTTATCTCGACAGCGACAGTGCAGCTTGCAAACGGTGCGGACGGCTCGGAGGCAGACGATCCATACGGCGATTTTCTTGCCGCGCTCAAGAAAGAGGAATTCAACGTCATCGCCTACACCGGGAGCGAAGCCTCTGTGATGACCAAAATCGCGGAGTATGTCAAATCGGAGCGCGAGGACGAGGACAAATTCATTCAGGCTGTTATGGGCGGCAAGGAGGCGGATTATGAAGGAATCATCTCCTATGCCAACGGCGTGGTTCTGGAGGACGGCACGACCCTGACCAAATATCAGGCATCCGCGTGGCTGGCCGGAGCGACCGCCGCGGCGGGTGTGACCGATTCGCTGACCTACGGCGGGCCGGAGCGCAAATTTGTCTATTCGGGCGCGGTGGACGTGTCTCCGAGAATGACAAAATCCCAGCTCAAGGCGAACAAGGACAAGGGGCTGGGCTGCTTCCTTCTCAACAACGGCAAAGTGAAGGTTGAAAGCGACATCAACACCCTGGTGACCTACACCACCGCCAAGCAGAAGGATTTCTCAAAGAATCGGGTCCTGCGGGTGATTGACGCGGTGTGCGGCGATATCAAGGCGGTGTTCGATACCTCCTACGCGGGGGCGGAGGACAACAACCTCGCCGGGCGCAACCGCTTCAAAGCTTCAATCTGCGACTATCTGACCGCCTTGCAGGATCAGGGCGCTCTGGAGAATTTCAAGGCTGAGGACGTGACGGTATCCGCGGGGGCGGAGAAGGATATTGTTGTGGTCGATCTTAAAATTCAGCCGGTGGACGCAATGGAAAAGGCGCACGTCACCGTCCGGGTGCGGTAGGAGGGGATTTGAATGGATAAAACCAAGCTTCAGAACATCCCGTCCGGGGCGGACGGATCCGGGTATGTTATTTTGAACGGGGAGGTGCTGGCCGCCTTCCAGATCGTTAAGGTGTCGGCGCAGATCGACGTTACCAAGGAAACCAAGCGCTTTCTCGGGCAGCGCATGAGCCAGTCGGCGGCGCGGGGAATGGCGGGGACGGGAAACCTGTCATATCACCACACGACCGCAGCCTTTATGAAGGCGATCAAGGAATACCAGAACGGCGGAGCGTATCCGGCCATCACACTTCAATACTGGTCTGAAAACACCGAGCGCGGGCGCTGCGAGGTTACGCTGCGCGAAGTGGTTCTGGACACTGTCGGCTTCGGCGCGCTGGATGACAGCTCCGAGAGCTCGCAGGTGCTTGAGACTGCCTTTTCCTTTAATGATTTTGACGTGGTGGAGGAATTCAAATGAAGAATTTGCAGGCGTTCCTGAACCCCAGACGAAAGGAAAACCTGAAGTTCGTCCTCTCCGACGCTTTTGTCGGGGAGGACGGCGCGCCGGTCGAATGGGAGATGCGACAGCTTTCGGCGGAGGAATCGGTCGAGCTGGGCAAGACCTACGCCCACGCCACGCCGGGGGAAATCCTCGGGGCGACAGTAGCGCAGTCCCTTGTTTTCCCTAATCTGCGCGACGCGGAGCTTCTCGCGGCTCTGTCCAAGAAGGCGGGGCGAAATCTGATGAAGCCGCTCGACGCGCTGCTTCAGCTGGTGACCGACCCGGAGTATGCAAAGCTCTGCGCGACCTATGTGCAGTTCAACGAGCTGGGCCAGACCTTTGCTGAAAAGGTGGAAGAGGCAAAAAACTGATCCGGCAGGGCGAGGACCGGTTTTTTCATTATGCTCACCTCGCCCTGCAGAACCATGATATTCTTCCGAGCGACTATATGGCTTTGCCTGTGCCCGACCGGGCGTTTTTGCTGGCGAGCGACATCGTGCAGGCGGAGGATGTGAAAAAACGGATGCCGAAGGGGGTTTAGCGGATGCCGGTATCTCCGAACACCTTGCAGGCGGTGTTTGAGCTTTATGACGATTACACTGCCAGCATGAAAAAAATCATCGAATCCCAGAAGGAATTTGAGGGCCGCCAGAAGCAGGCAGACCAGGCGGCCGTAAATTTTCAGAGCACCCTCGGAAAAACCGAAGGGAAGGCGAGCTCCGCCGCAGCGGGCATCAATCAGCTTGTGTCGAAGCTCGCCAAGATCGTTACGGTGACCGCCCTTGCGAAAAAGGGCTGGGATTTGATGTGGGAATCTATCAACACCTCCGCCATGCAGAAGATGCAGGAGACGACCTTCGGCGCGCTGCTGAATAACCGGACGGCAGGCTCGGCGGTGTACAACTGGGTTTCCGAATATGCGAAAACCTCCATGCTGGGCCGGGAGGATCTGGCGAAGGGAATGACCAATTTCCTGACCTATTCCCGCAATGCCGACGAACTGGAGCGAATGGTGAAGATGACCGAACGGCTCTACGCCAAAGACCCGACACAGGGGGCGGCGGGCGCGGTGTTCGCTCTAAAGGAAATTCTTTCGGGCGACACCATGTCGATGCGCAACCGGTTTAATATCTCCGGATTTGACGGCGCGAGCATCCGCGGCAAGATGCAGGCGGGAGACGTGACCGGCGCGCTGGACGAAATCGACGCGGTGCTTACCCGCTTCGGCGCGTCGCAGGAGGTAGTGGATAAAAACTTCACGAATATGACGGTGCAGGCCGGCATGTTCGCAACGAATATCAAATCCGCGTTCGGCGAGGAAGCAACGCCGGTCATGGAGGAAATGGGCGCGATGTGGGCCCGGCTCAACGAGGATTTCGCGGCAGGAAAATTCCAGCCCTTTATCAACACGATGGTATCGGGGTTTAAGCTGGTGGGCACCGTTGTCATATGGGCGGCGGATAACCTCAACTGGCTGATTCCGGTGCTGGGCGGCGTTGCGGTTGCGGTGGGGGTGTGGAGCGCGGCGCAAACGATTCTCAACCTGAAAATATTTGAAGGCGCCATTGCCGCGCACGCCATGATCTGGCCGGTCACGCTGGTGATCGCCGCCGTTTTGGGGCTTGCCGCTGCAATCGGAATTGCCAACGGCGGGATGGACAGCTTTGCGGACAAGGCGTCAAAGATCACAGGATTGGACGCGGCGCGCAAGAAAATGGAGGCCGGGCTTGCGCAGACTGTCCCGGTGGAAATCGCCAACAGCAATCCCATTTCGGTGAAAGGAGACGTTCAGATCGAGGAGGAAAGCCTGAAATGGGCAATGGATCTTGCAGGCGCAAGGTTCTTTGCGAGCTACTCGCACGTTGTCCCGCAGCTTGTGATGCAGGGCGTGCAGATTACTGAAAAAGCGGACTGGCGGGAAGGGTTTGAACAGTTCGGGGATTTTATTGCTTCGGACTATGCATCAAAGCCAAACGGCGCGCCCGCGATGGCGTGAGGTGAAGCATGAAATATGAAGTTTGGCTCGGGAGCATCGAGCTTTACGCGGTGGAATCGGTAGAAGAATCCGCCGAGCGGAAGATTACCGTATATGACGCGGTGGGGGCCGGAAAGTTCCCGCAGGCGGAAAACCGGGGCCTGAAAAGCTGGGGGATTCAATGCGAGCTGACCGAGCACAACGATCGGGGGCTGTCCAACTGGACGGAGGCTTCCGAGATCTTCGACGGTCTGGAAGCTCTTCTGAACAAAAAAGCGCCCGCCCGGCTGGTCATCCGCAGCGACTACGGAAAGGCCAGCGAGCGGGTATTGCTCAAGAGCTTTTCGAAGGAAGAGACGGTTTCGGGGGTTTATGCGGTCAAGATCGCATGCACCGAATATGTCTCCGCGGCGGTCAGGACAGCGGATGTGCCCTATGTGGCGAGGCCGGGGAAGCTGCCGGAGGTGCCGAAGGTTGCAAAGATCAGTTACAAGGACCCTGGGAAATCTCCGTTTGAGCTGATGACCCAAGCGAACCGGACCGCAGATTCCCCATATGGACCTTTGAGAGGGGTAAGAAAGCGTTTTTCTTCATCCGAGGATGCTTTGAAGTATATCCAATCAGTCACATTTCTTGACCCTAAAACCCTCCAAACACGCAATCCAGCGGCACTGAAGGACGGGGACAAGGTGCATGTCCAACATGAGTGGAAGTATCGGTAATTGCCATATCCGACAGAACGTGCTAAAATAGGCGTGGCGCTGTCGCATACGGCAGGCGGTTAGTCACTTCCCTAAGAGGGGAGGTGGTGCGGATGGTTACATATGAGGGGCTTTTTGCTTTTTGCATGTTAATCGTCGCTATCATTGCTCTTTTGGGCAAACAAAAATAACCGCCCCACGTCCAATGTAGCGGTTACTTTTGTAACTAACCTATGAGGACTAACCGTCTGCTGACAGCGCCTCTTGTATTTTCATCATAGCAAACCGGACTGAAAATGTCAAGGCGCGGTGGCAGCAGAGAGGTTGCGCCGCCTGTGATAATTTTTTAGGACAGCCCCGCCTGCGCTTTCGCAATCACCTTTCCGTTTTGGAACGTTACGTTGGCATTGGCGCCGATCTGTCCGGTTCCGTCCCATCCAACGATTACTGTTTGATAGCCTCCCAATTCTACTCTAGATTGCTCCACACCATAACTGCCTACAATTTCACATACCTCCGCATAGGTCATTCCTGTTTTTATGGATGAGAATTCGCTAAGTGTCATTCGGGGATCATTTTCTTTCGGCGGTATGCTGGACGAATAATAAGCGGTGGATGGGGTAGATTCAGCGGGCGCGTCTTCGTTTGGTCCCAGCAGCACGCCGCATCCGAACATCAGAATAAGAAGAATTGCAAAAAATTTTACAAACCCAAAAAAAACGCGAAAAAACAGATATGTGGCAGAAGGCTTTTTTTGCACATGCGATGATTCTTCAGATAAAGAGCCGTCCCTTGGTGTGAAATTATCCTCTGAAATATTTTCTCCGCAATACTTGCAAAATTTGCTGTCTTGCTCTATTTCTTTTCCGCAGTTTTTACAGTACATGAAATCACCTCTTATTAACTAAAATATCATATTGCGAGAAGGAAATCCATTTCCGAAATATCTAAAAATGCTCAAAGGCTCTTTTGCGATTTGAAAGGAGGCGGATGCCTTTGCTTCTGGTCAACGGCAGCGATCTTTCTCAGATCGCCTGCAACATCAAATATACCGATTCCTTTAATAACGGGGCATCGTCGCTCACATTTGAATACCCTGCCGCAAAAGCAGGACTGTTTCCGAATGGCTCTGCCGTAGTGTTCACCTACGGCGGGGCCAATGTATTTTACGGGTTTCTATTCACTTCAAAGGCAAACGATGCAACGGTGAAGTGTACCGCCTGCGACCAGCTTCGGTATCTCAAGGCGGAGGCGTTCCTCACCCGGCAGGAGGAACCGCTGGATTCCTTCTGCAATAAAGTTTTTGCGCAGGCGGGAGACCGGATTCGGGTGGGGGCGATGGATTCCACTCAAATCAGCCTGAAGAAGTGCATCTTCGATAACAAGACGTGGCTCGACATGATCTACGATTCCATTCGGGAAAACCTCTATTTCAACGGATATCTGTATGCGCTGCGGGATGAGTTCGGGGCGCTGACGCTGCGGGATGTTTATGATCTTCGGCTGCCTCTGGTCATCGGGGACGGAAGCCTTGCCACCGGGTACGACTATTCGATTTCCATCGACGGGGATACCGCGAATTACGTGAAGGTGGGTCACGACAACGACGCGGCGGGGGTTCGGGACGTATTCGTCGCGGAGGATTCCGCCAATATCGCGAAATGGGGAAAGCTGGCGCTTTACAAAACGGTCTCGGGCAGCGTGAACGAGGCGCAGCTCAAGGAACTGGCAGCCAATATTCTTGCGGTAAAAAACCGGGAAACGGAAAGTCTCACCCTTGACTGTACCGGAGATCTGCGGGTACGAGCCGGATGCGGCGTGAAGGTTGTGCTTTCGGCGGCCGGCATCAACCTGTGGGCGATGGTAACCAAAGCGGCGCATTCCTTCGCGGGTGCGTCGCACACGATGCGGCTGGAACTGCAATACGGGAGGTGGCAGAGTTGGATGTCGTGACCGCCATCAAAAAAATTATAACCGGTTACCTTGAAAACGAGGCAATGGCAGACGTGATGCACGCAACCTACACCGGGACCGGTCTGAAGCTTGACGACCGCCCCAACGAGATTCCGGCGGATTTTGTGGATATTCCGCTGGCATTGCAGTCCGCCGAAGCGACTGTGTCAGGAGAGTTTACCGCCGAGGTCAGTGTGGACGGCGGAGCGGCTACAGAAAAAACGATCAAGTTGAACCAAGCAAAGGTAACGATCACGCGCGGCCTCGCCGCGGGCGATCGGGTTACAGTGGTGCGGCAGCGCGGCGGGCAGCGGTACAGCATAATAGACCGGACGGGGGATTGATATGTCAGTATTAAAAACCTATGGCAGCGATACGACGAGCCGCAAGCCGTCAAAAACCTATCGGATTGTTGGAGACCGGATCGAAGGTTTTTGCGACGGGAAGCAGGCGGTGATGCAGGCAATCGACCTGATGCTGAACACCGAACGGTGGCGGCACCTGATTTATTCGGGCGATTATGGGGTTGAGCTTGAGGAACTGTTCGGCCAATCCCGCGGATACCTTGAAGCGGATATGGAGCGGCGTTTTTCCGAGGCGCTGGCAGAGGACGACCGGATTACCGGCATCCGGGATTTTGCGATGTCCTTTGAGGGGGACCGGGCGGTGATTTCCTTTATTGCCGAGACGGTATTCGGAGACGCCGCGATAGAAAGGGGTGTGGAAATTGGCTGATTCCTATGAATTCAGTGCGGTGCTCGGGCGGATGCTTTCGAAGGTGCCGGACACGATCGACAAACGGGAGGGAAGCATTATTTACAACGCGCTGGCTCCCACTGCCTACGCGCTGGCGGCGCAGAGCTATATGCTGGGCCATATGGCCAACCTGCTTTTCGCCGACACTGCCGAAGGAGAATGGCTCGACCGGGTGGTGTACGACTTCGGGCTGGAACGGGAAGCGGCAACCCGCGCGCTGCGAAAAATTACCTGCACCGACAAGGACGGAGCCGGGATTGCCGGGCTTACGGGCAAGAGGTTTGCAATCAACGACCTGACCTTCCGGCTTACTGCGGCAGCCGAAACAGCCGGGGTGTATCAAGCCGAATGCGAACAGTACGGGACGCAGGGAAACTGCTACTCCGGCGCGGTGCTTCCGGTGGACAACATTTCCGGGCTGGGAACGGCGGTGCTTGATGCCGCGCCCCTGATTGCCGCGCGGGATGACGAAAGCGACGACGATCTTCGGGCGCGTTTTTATGAGGCGGTGCGGCAAACCCCGTTCGGAGGGAATAAAGCCGACTACCGCGAAAAAACACTGGCGATCGACGGAGTGGGGGCGTGCGCGGTATTCGGTGCGCCCGAACTGGCCGCCGGCGCGGGAAATGTCGGAATTGTCATCGGTGACGAGCAGGGGAAAAAGGCCAGCGACACTCTGGTGCAGGAGGTTCAGGGCCTGTTTGGAACCGCGGGCGACGGGCTGGCTCCGATTGGGCATACGGTAACGGTAAAAACCGCCGCTGAACTGACCGTCAACGTGGCGGCTTCGGTGCAGCTCAAAAGCGGGAGCAGTTTTGCGGCGGTTGAGCCTTTGACGGAGGCCGCGATAACAGCCTACATCGGCGGGATTGGTTTTGAGGACGCCACGATTTATTATGCAAAACTGGTGGCGGAAATCCTCAACAGCCACGAGGCAATCGTAGATGTGGGAACGGTGACGCTGGGCGGAGCGTCCGCGAACCTGTCGCTTGTCAAGACATTTGCCGGATACCAGATTCCAAAACTCGGGACGGTGACGGTGACGGAGGTGAGCGCCTGATGTTCTATGACGCGAAAGCCAACACCCTTGCCATGCTCCCGGAGCGGCTGCAGAGCATTCTCGAATTTCAGGCGATTGCCGGAGCCGCGGATCCAGAGCTGGATGGGCTGAACGGAGCGATCGGCCTGCTGGCTGCGAGCGCCAGCGTTTCGACCGCTTCCGGGGATGGGCTGCTGAGGTGGGAGAAGATTCTCGGGGTCTCCGCGCCGATCAACTCCACCGATGAAGCGCGGAGGCAGGCGCTGCGCGCCCGTCTGATGACCAAACCGCCGATCAATCTCACCACATTGCGCGGGATCGTCGAAGCGTTCATGGGGGTCCCGGTTGAGATTTCGGTTGTCGATTCCGTTGTGTCGGTGGTCTACCGCGGGACCTCGCGGGTTGCAGACTTGACTCCCCTGTACGCGGAGCTTTATGAGACGATTCCGGCAAGCCTGATCGTTACGATCGCCTATAAATATGTTGTCTGGGCCGAGCTGGACGCGCAGGAGCTGACCTTTGACGAGCTGGACGCTCTGGGCCTTGACTGGGATACGTTTGAAAGAGGTGAATGGATTGGCTGATATCATGACGCCGTTTGCAGGCAACGAAGCGGTAAACAGAGAGAATTTCAACAGCAGGATTGCGGCGGCCAACGCTGGGTTTGAGGCCGCGGTAAAAAACGCTGAAACAAAGGAAACCCCCGCCGACGCGGACAGCGTGGCGCTGGTCGACTCGGCGGACAGCAGCAAGACCAAGCGGGTGCTGTGGAGCCGGATCAAGGCGGTGCTCGGGGACGTGTTCGCGGCTCTGTCTCACACCCACGCGGCGGGAGATATTACGAGCGGGACACTCGGCCTCGCCAGAGGCGGCACCGGGGCGGCAACCGCAGCGGCGGCGCGCACTAACCTCGGGGCGGGTGCGGCCTCCGGGCTGGCCACGCTCGACGCCAATGCCAAGGTGACCGCGGCGCAGGCGAGTGCGCGTGCTATCTACGCTACCAACTCATTGACATTTTCGCTGGACCATGCGGGCTGTTTTATCCGCTTTAATTCTACGGGCGCAATCACTTGTACTGTCCCCAATAATTCCTCGGTTTCTTTACCGGTTGGTACGGAAATTGAGATTTGCCGCTGGGGAACCGGTGCAGTCACGATTGCCGCCGAATCTAATGTCACGCTTGCCAGTGTGGACAACGCAAGAAAAATTGACGCCCAATACGGGGTTGTTTGCCTCAAAAAAGTTTCGAATGATATTTGGCTTTTATCCGGATGTTTAGGAACATAAGGAGTGATGGCATGAGAATGAGCAGGAGAATGGGGCTTAACTCCATCGTGCGGTTTGCCCTCCCGATCTACACCGGAACCTATGTGATCTCCGGCGACAAGAAGAAGGGATATATCCTTTGCAAAACATCCGGGACGCTGACCCTGAGCAAGGGCGTTTACGATATTTTTGCGGTTGGAGGGGGAGGCGGAGGAACCAACTTAACAGATACAGGGAATACAGCGTCTGGTGGTGGTGGCGGGGGTAGCGGATACACAGCGTCAACAATGAAGCAGCAATTATCTGGTTCTTTTCAGGTTTCAGTTGGAAGCGGAGGCGCTGTAGGTTCATCGGGAGGAACAAGCCAAATTGCTTCTGTCATCTCCGCAGGCGGTGGTGCTTCATCTCCGACCAGTGGAAGCTATAATCGCCGCGGAGGCGCGGGCGGTTCTGGCGGAGGCGGCCATTCGTCTTATCAATACAATTATGATGGAAACACTTATTCGGCTGGCGGTTCAGACGGCTCTGATGGACAAGCAGGAAAAGGAAGTTCAACCAATCAAGTAAGGACTGGCGGTTCTGGGCAAGGTACAACAACCAGAGCATTCGGAGAAAGCTCTAATACCTTATACGCCGGGGGCGGCGGGGGTGGAAATGGTTATACGAGTTCTTCTGCGACAAGCGCTTTGGCTGGATTGGGAGGTGAAGGCGGTGGAGGAAATGGAGCAGATTATTTTTCTGCATCCGTTGCTGGTTCGACAAACACTGGAGGCGGTGGAGGCGGCGGAGCAGCATCTTCTGGCCGCTCCGCATCCGCAGGCGGCTCCGGGCTGGTTATCATCCGCTGGGGCTATTGATTTAACAGGAGGAATACACCATGAGCAAACTTGCAATCATCTCCCTCGACGAGGGCGGGCAGACCTGCGGGACGGTCTGCAACATCATTGATTTCGCGTCGGATACGGCGCTGGGCATCACCCTGCGGCTCGATCAACTCTCATGGGACTGCGGGCAGTACCCTGTGGCAATCGGCGACCGCTGGGAGGACGGGGTATTTTCCCGAGACGGCCAGCCTGTCACGCCGGTCCCGACCGACGCACAGCGGATCGCGGAGCTGGAATCGGAAAAGACGCTTCTGGCCGCGCAGGTCGCGGCACTGTCCGAACAAAATGATTTTCAAGAGGAACTGATCGTCGAGCTGGCGAATGTGGTTTATGCGTGATTTTGTTGTACGCGCGCTCTTGTGGGCGCTTCACACTTTTATGACTGAAAAGGAGAAAGACATGATGAGTATGTTGTTCGCGCAGAGAGTAATTCTTGGCAAAACCGAGTTCGCGGCAGTGCCCGCAAAGCTTAAGGCACAGGTAGCGGTTATTCTGATCGACGAATGCGGCCTGCCCGAGCTGGTGCCGGTGGAATTCGGCGGGACGATGGGGGCGGGGGCT
>ENA-UOJG01001491-UOJG01001491.1-human-gut-metagenome-genome-assembly--contig:-C47-NODE-1491-length-24344-cov-23.994524_pt1 | contig 24344 bp, 19 predicted proteins | sample MGYA00242340_ERZ723887 | MGnify/ENA metagenome assembly ERZ723887 | reverse complement strand
CACGTTTCCCGCTCCGCGCTTTCGCGTCTCCCGGATGCGCGCGAGGGGTTGAAGACAGCCGCCGCGAATCGAGAGTTGCCCACTCCGCGCTTTCGCGTCTCGCGTACGCGCACGAGGGGTTGAAGAAAGCCGCCGCGAATCGCGTGTTGCCCGTTCCGCGCTTTCGCGCCTCATAGACGCGCGCGAGGTGCTGAAGAAAGCCGCCGTGAATCGCGCGTTGCCCGTTCCGCGCTTTCGCGTCTCACAGACGCGCGCGAGGTGCTGAAGAAAGCCGCCGCGAATCGCGTGTTGCCCGCTCCGCGCTGGCGCGTCTCGCGGACGCGCACGAGGGGTTGAAGAAAGCTGCCGCGAATCGAGCGTTGCCTACTCCGCGCTTTCGCGTCTCGCGGACGCGCGCAGGGGGCTGAGGAAAGCCGCCGCGAATCGCGCGAGAGGTTGAAGAGAGCCGCCGCGAATCGAGCGTTTCCCGCTCCGCGCTGGCGCGTTTCGTAGACGCGCGCGAGCGCGGTATATAAAAGAAGTGTTTTCGGCGGCGTTCACGGACGACAAAAAACGATGAATCTTTGGAGGAAGTATGCATTTTCTGATTACCAATGACGATGGCATTCGCGCCGAGGGACTTCGGCAGTTAGTGCGCGCGGCGCTTGCGAAGGGGCACCGCGTGACCGTGTGCGCGCCCGACCGCGAGCGTAGCGCCGTCAGCCACGCGCTGTCCATTTCCGGCGCGCTGCACGTGCGCGAGGTGGACGTGGAGGGCGCGAGGGGCTACGAAACGGACGGAACGCCCGCCGACTGCGCGCGGCTGGGCGTGTATCTTCTGCGAAACGACGCGCCCGACCTCGTGATCTCCGGCATCAACCGCGGCCCGAACCTGGGCGGCGCGTGCATCTATTCCGGCACGGTCAACGCGGCGATGGAGGCGTCCATGGCCGGGCGGCCCGCGCTGGCGGCGTCGCTGCGCTCCTTTACCAGCAGCGACTATTCCGTCGCCGCCGAAATCACGCTGCGCGTGGCCGAGTGGGCGCTGAAGAACCCGCTGCCGCGCGGCGCGCTGTACAACCTGAACGTGCCCGACCTGCCGATGGACAGGATTCTGGGCGTTCGCGGCGCGCAGAAGCTCGCGCCGATGTTCCTTTCCGACGCGCGGTACGAGAGCTTTCAGAGCGAATACAAGCACACGTTCTACTTCCTGACCGACGGCGAAAACCCGCACGCCTTCCCGGAGGACTCCGACGATGCGCTCAACGAGCGCGGCTGGGCGACGGTCTCCGCGCTGTCGTGGGACATTTCCCTCAGGCAGGGCATGCCGCCAATCGACGTGAAGCTGTAAAACCGTCAGGAAATTGCTTTACGAACGCGCGGAATTCGTGTATAATAGAAGTCTGAAAATGAAAACACGCGGAGGTTTATGAATATGGCAAGACACGGCGGATTCCCCGGAATGGGTATGGGCAACATGCAGCAGCTGGCGATGAAGGCGCAGAAGCTGCAGCAGCAGATGGCCGAGAAGCAGGCGGAGCTGGAAGCGCGCGAGTTTGAAGCCGGCGCGGGCGGCGGCATGGTGACGGCGAAGGTGACGGGCAAGAAGACGCTCGTGAGCCTGACGATCAAGCCCGAGGCCGTCGATCCCGACGATGTGGAGATGCTGCAGGACATGGTGGTCGCCGCCGTGAACGAAGCGCTGCGCATGGCCGAGGAAGCCACCGAGCAGGAAATGGGCAAGCTGACCGGCGGATTGGGCATGCCGGGCCTGTTCTAAGGGACTGATAAACGCATGGCAGGCGTTGAAGCAATTCAGACCCTGACCAACCAGCTGTCGCGGCTGCCCGGCATCGGGCGCAAGACCGCGCAGCGGCTGGCCTACCACATCGTCAGCATGCCGGAGGACGAGGTGCGCGAGCTGGCCGTCGCCATTTTCAACGGCAAGAAAAAGGTGCACTTCTGCCCGATCTGCGGCAACCTGACGGACGTGGATCCCTGCGCCATCTGCGCCGATCCCGAGCGCAGGCGGGACATTGTGTGTGTGGTGCGCGACGCGCGCGACGTGAACGCGCTGGAGCGCATGCGCGACTACAACGGGCTGTACCACGTGCTGGGCGGCGTGATTTCGCCGATGGACGGCGTGGGGCCGGACGACATCCGCATTCGCGAGCTTCTGTCGCGGCTGGCCTCCGGCGAAATCAAGGAGGTCGTGCTGGCCACGAACCCGGACGTGGAGGGCGAGGCCACGGCGGCGTATATTTCCCGGCTGATCAAGCCCATGGGCGTGAAGGTGACGCGCATCGCGCACGGCGTGCCGGTGGGCGGCGAGCTGGAATACACCGACGAGGTGACCCTCCTGCGCGCGTTCGAGGGACGCACGACGCTGTGAGAAACCGTATATGAACAGACGCGCATCTTCGCGCCCGAGACCGCCTTTTTCGCGGCTTCAGGCGCGAGGATGGCGCTTTTTGTACACTTCCGGAGAAAAAACGCTATGAGGAGAATTCTATGAAGCTGATGCTGATTTTCGGGCCGCAGGCCGTGGGCAAGATGACCGTGGGAGAGGAGGTCGCCGCGCGCACGGGCATGAAGCTGTTCCATAACCACATGACCATCGAGATGGTGAGCCATTTCTTTTCCTATGGCACGGAAACCGGCAAGCGGCTCGTGCATGCCTTCCGCGAGCAGATTTTTGACGCCGTGGCGCAAAGCGACCTCGAGGGACTGATTTTCACCTACCTGTGGGCGTTCGACATGCAGGGCGACTGGGACGCGATCGAGCGCGTCGCCAAAAAGTTCCGCGACCGCGGGGCGGAGATCTACTACGTGGAGCTGGAAGCGACGCTGGACGAGCGCCTGCGCCGCAACCGCACCGAGCACCGGCTTCAGGAAAAGCCCACCAAGCGCAACGTCGAATGGTCGGAAAAAGACCTTCTGAAAACCGCGGCAAACCACCGCCTGAACTCCCTCCCCGGCGAAATCCCGTTCGAAAACTACCTCCGCCTCGATAACACCACCCTCACCCCCGCCGAAGCCGCCGACCGCATCGTGGACGTTTTCGGCATTCGGAAGGGCTGAAGCGCCGAAAGCGGGGCTTGTTATTTTTGGGCGGGAATGCTATAATAGGTGGCAGAAACTTTTTGGAGGCGCTTTATGTCCGAGGAATGCACGCACAACTGTGAAACCTGCGGCGCGAACTGCGAAAGCCGCGAGATTCAGAAGGAAAAGCTCAACGATCAGTCCGTCGTCCGCAAGGTAATCGCCGTGGTATCCGGCAAGGGCGGCGTGGGCAAATCTCTGGTAACGGGTCTTCTGGCCACCATCGCGCAGCGCGCGGGGCTGAAGACGGCCATTCTGGACGCGGACGTCACCGGCCCGTCGATTCCGAAGATGTTCAAGTTTTCGTCGGCCTGCACGGCGGACGAAACCGCTCTGATTCCCGCCGTCACCGCCACGGGCATCAAGGTGATGAGCGTGAATCTGCTGCTTGAAAACGAGACCGATCCCGTCATCTGGCGCGGCCCGGTGATTGCGGGCACGGTGAAGCAGTTCTGGACGGACGTGAACTGGGGCGACAACGACATCATGTTCATCGACATGCCTCCGGGAACCGGCGACGTGCCGCTGACGGTGTTCCAGTCCATCCCGGTGGACGGCATTGTGATCGTCACCAGCCCGCAGGAGCTGGTGGGCATGGTGGTGCAGAAGGCCGTGGTCATGGCCGAGATGATGAACATCTCGGTGCTGGGTCTGGTTGAGAACATGAGCTACGTCGAGTGCCCGGACTGCGGCAAGAAGCTGGAGGTCTACGGCCCCAGCCGCGTGGAAGAGGCGGCGAAGCTGGCGCACACCGAGAACACGGCGCGCCTGCCCATCAACCCGAAGCTGGCCGCGGCGTGCGACAAGGGCATGATCGAGCTGTTCGAGGGCGACTGGCTGGACAATCTGGCGCGCACGCTCTTCGAAGCGAAATAAGCATTATTCCCCCGACGCAAACGAGAAGGAGGATTTCACCATGGCCAAGATCATCGGAAAAGCCCTGCCCAACATCCCGTGGGAACCGAGACCGGCGGACTGCCGCGACGTGGTGTGGCGCTACAGCCAGAACCCCATCGTGCCGCGCGACGCGATTCCCTGCTCCAACTCCATCTTCAACAGCGCCGTCGTGCCGTATAAGGACGGCTTCGCGGGCGTGTTCCGCTGCGACGACAAGCGCCGCGAGATGCGTATCCATTCCGCGCATTCCAGGGACGCGATTCACTGGGACATCGATCCCGAGCCGTTCAACCTCGTGAACCCCATGGCGCGCGAGGTCGGCCCGTTCGTGTACGGCTACGATCCGCGCTGCTGCGAGATCGACGGCGAATACGTGGTCACGTGGTGCAACGGCTACCATGGCCCCACCATCGGCGTGGCCACCACCACCGACTTCAAAACCTACTACCAGAAGGAAAACGCCTTCCTGCCCTTCAACCGCAACGGCGTCATGTTCCCGCGAAAGATCAATGGCAACTACGCCATGCTGTCCCGCCCGTCGGACAACGGCCACACGCCGTTCGGCGATATTTACTATTCCGAGTCGCCCGACCTGTGCTACTGGGGCAAGCACCGCTATGTGATGGGCACCAAGGGCGGCTGGCAGTCCACGAAGATCGGCGCGGGTCCGATTCCGATTGAAACGGACGAGGGCTGGCTGCTGTTCTACCACGGCGTGCTCACCAGCTGCAACGGCTTTGTGTATTCCTTCGGCGCGTGCCTGCTGGACATCGACCAGCCGTGGAAGGTGCTGTACCGCACCGAGCCGTATCTGCTTTCGCCGCAGCGCATCTATGAGCAGGTGGGCGACGTGCCGAACGTGGCGTTCCCGTGCGCCGCGCTGTCCGACGCGGAAACCGGCCGCATTGCCATCTACTACGGCGGCGCGGACACGGTCATCTGCATGGCGTTCTGCGACGTGAACGAGGTCGTGGACTTCGTCAAGCACAACAGCAAGGTGTAAGGCACCGCCGCACAATTCGGCGGCGCGTCGGGCGATGTCTTTTCCGCCATCTGCGGCACGCAAATTTCTCGATTTACCTCCAGTAAACCTTCGAAATTTGCATTTGCATCTGACGAAAAATCCATTCGCCGGCCGGCCACCTCATTTGTGCGGCGTCGCCTAAAACAGACCACAGGCGGAGGGTTCGATTTTGTATTACGATCGACCGCAAAAGAAAAAACGCCGTCCGCCGACGGAACCGGAGACGCGCACCCGCCCGCGCAGGCGCGCGTCTCTTTTTCGCATCCTTTTCACCACGCCGAACCGCGACGAACGGGAGGACGACGCGCCCGAGGTTCGCAGAAAGCGCCCCTCCGTGCGGGAAATTCTGTTTGAAACGCCCCAGCGCGAGGAGATGGACGATCTCGCCGGGGAAGAAATTTCCGAAGCGGGCGAACGCCCCGCGCGCCGCAGCCGGCATATCTTCCTGAAGCTCGTGATGGCGGCGCTGGCGCTGGTGCTCGCGTGCGCGCTGGCGCTGTATGCGCTGCCGGTCGGCCTGTTCGGCTCCCACAGCAAGGCGGACTTTCTGGCGAACAACAGGCTGCCCTCCGGCTACACGCACGTGCTCCTGCTGGGCGTGGACAGGGACGCGAACGGCACCAGCCGGTCGGACACGATCATGGTGCTCTCCGTCGGGAGGGGCAGCGTGAAGCTCACCTCTCTCCAGCGCGACACCGGCGTGACCGTACCCGGCAAGAGCGGCACGCACCGCCTGAACGCCGCCTATGCCTACGGCGGCGCGGAGCTCGCGCTGAAAACCGTGAACCAGAACTTCGGCCTGAACATCACGCGCTACGCGGTGGTGGACTACGACGGCTTCGAAAGCCTGATCGACCGCATCGGCGGCGTGGAGCTTCCGGTTACGGACGCGGAGGCGGAGCAGATCAACAGGAACATGTTCGAGGTGATCAACGCGCGCTATAAAAGCGGCATGCTCACCTACGACGGCGCGTGGGAGGTTTATAACCGCGAAAAGCTGTCCGCGGGCGGCGACAATCTGCGCCTGAGCGGTCTTCAGGCGCTGGGCTACGCGCGCATCCGCAAGCTGGACAGCGACTACGGCCGCACCAACCGCCAAAGGCGCGTGTTTTCCGCCGCCGTGGCGGCGCTCAAGGGCAGCCTGACCAATCCGGCCGCGCTCATCCACGTCGCCGCCGGGGCGATTTCCATGCTGGATACCAATATGAACGCCGCCGAGCTTCTGTCTCTGGGCGAAAAGGCGCTGCTCGCCGGAACCCTCGACCAGACGCGCCTTCCGAAAAACGGCACCTATACCGACAACGGCAGCATGTTCTATAACGTGGACTACGCCGCCAATCACGACGCGTTTGTGGCGTTCGTATACGGCGGCTGAGCGGGCGGCGGGGAGAAAGGGATACGGCGTCTCCTTAACATAGAATGCGCCGCATCTTTTTTATTTACAATTAGATTGATTTGAATGCGTAAAGGTCATGACAAATATTAAACATTCGGACAGGGGCGCTTGACAGGCGGTGCATGGCGGGTGCTATAATAGGAGTGGCCGTTAAGGAAGCCGTAAAAAATTAGACGCGGCTTCCGGATTTACGGAAAGCGAATAGGAGGTATTTTTATGCGCAAGGTACTTTCCACTCTTCTGGTTCTCGCGATGGCGCTCACAGTGTTTGGGGGCGCGGCCTTCGCGGCGGAATTCAACGACATGGGCGTATTCCCTGTCGTGAAGGACGGCGAGGGGATCAAGCTGACCGTCGCTACCCCTGAGGTCGCCACCATTACCGACTATGACAACAACCACCTGACGAACTACCTGCGCGAGAGGATGGGCATCGAAATCGAGGTTCAGCTTTTCGACAACGCCGAGTACAAAACCCAGCTGCAGCTGATGACCAGCTCCGGCGCGCGCCTGCCCGACCTGCTGCTCAACTTCAACCTTACCCCCACCGAGCGGGAATTTTATGGCAGACAGGGCTATTTCATCGATCTGCGCCCCTATTTTGAAGAGGGCGTCATGACCCGCTATTTCGAGGGCGAGGCGGTCAGCTATCTGACGGAGGCCGAAAAGGCGACCACCATTTCCGCCGGCCTGTCCTCCAACGGCGCGCTGTACGGCTTCCCCTTCTGGGCGGTATCCGTCGCCGACCCGTGGTCGGACGGCCTTCTGATCAACAATACCTTCTGCGAAGCGCTGGGCATGGATATCCCCACCACCATCGACGAGTACTATGAGTATCTCGTGGCGGTAAAGACGCAGGATCCCAACGGCAACGGCATCGCCGATGAAATTCCGCTGGTCGGCTTTGCCAATATGGGCAATGGCGACGTGATCGTCAACCTGCTGAACTCCTTCTGCTACTATCCCGATACGTGGAACGGCGCCGCGCTGTGCTGCGACGACGACGGCAGCATCTACGCGCCCTACACCACCGAGGAATTTAAAGAGGGCATGCTGTTCATCGCCAGGCTGTACAGCGAGGGCCTGATCTCCGACCTGAGCTTCTCTCAGGATCGCTACGGCTTGCAGGCCATGACCGACCTGACCGGCGACGCGCCCGACATCGTGGGCTCCGCCACCTCTCACCGCTCCTACATGTTCGCATCTCACTCCTCCGCGGAGCGCCGCACGCACTACACCTCCATCGGCCCGCTCGTCGGCCCGGAGGGCGTGGCCTACGCCGCATCCTATAAGGTGGAGCCGGTCTACAGGCATTTCATCACCGCCGACTGCGAGAACCCGGACGTCGCGTTCGCGCTGCTCGACTACCTCACCAGCACCCACAGCACGCTGACCGCGCGCTACGGCCGCGAGGGCGAATACTGGCGCTACTGCACTGAAGAGGAGGCCGCGCGCGGTTCCTCCTGGGCGGCGCTGGGCTACACCAAGGCTCTGTACACCTCCTCCGATATGAAGCTGGCGTGGGGACAGCAGAACAACGAAATCTGGAACATCACCTCCATCACCTGGCAGCCGCAGGGCTTCACCGCGCTGACCCCCGCGAAGCCCGCCGAGGAATACGCGAGCGATATCGCAAGGTATAACGCCGAGGACTGGAACAACGCCATCATGGCCCGCTTCGGCAAGGCGCCCAAGAACCTGGTCGGCACGCTGGCCTATACCGCCGAGGAGCAGGAAGCGCTGGGCACCCGCGCGACCGATATCGGCATCTATGTCAGAGAGAGCATGACCCGTATGGTGACGGGCGAGATGGATATCGAATCCAGCTGGGATGATTTCCAGAAGAACCTTGAGACCATGGGTCTTGAGACGGTGCTAACCCTCGCGCAGGCCGCGTGGGATCGCGCCAACGGCTGATCATTCGAGCGGGAGTTCCTTCCGCGTTCGAAACGCCGACCTGGCCATGGCGTCGGGTCGGCGTTTTTCAATTCTTCCTTGGAAATCGCTGAAAAAGGGGGATTTCTCGGTGCGTGCTACGGATCAGATGAGTGAGTATGGCGGCAACACGCTCTGGCGGCGCGTCTGCCAGCGCTGGCAGCTGTATCTGTTTCTGGTGATTCCGCTCGCATGGGTGCTGATTTTCTGCTACTATCCCATGCTTGGCGTGCAGATTGCGTTTAAGGACTTTTTGCCCCGCGAGGGAATCTGGGGGAGCAAATGGGAGGGTCTTGTGCATTTTCAGACCTTCTTCGGCTCCTTCTTCTTCGGGCGCACGGTAGGCAATACCATTCGCATTTCGCTGTATTCCCTGTGCGTCAGCTTCCCGCTTGCCATTATCATGGCGCTGATGATCAACCTGATCGTAAACAACCGGTTTAAAAAGGCGGTTCAGACGATTTCCTATATGCCGCACTTCATTTCCACCGTGGTGCTCGTGGGCATGCTGAACCAGATTCTGAACCCGGTTACGGGCATTTACGGAAATATCTACCGGCTGTTCAGGCCCGGCGAATACCCGATTGATATTCTCTCGCGCGGAACCGCGTTCGACCACCTGTACGTGTGGTCGGGCGTCTGGCAGAACCTCGGCTGGAATACGATCATCTATCTGGCGGCGCTGTCCGGCGTGGATCCCACGCTTCACGAGGCGGCGCAGGTGGACGGCGCTACGCGCCTGAAGCGCGTGTGGCACGTGGATCTGCCCGTGCTTCTGCCCACGGCCTCCATCATGCTGATTATGAACGCGGGCTCGATCATGTCGGTCGGCTTCGAAAAGGTATACCTGATGCAGAACTCCGTCAACTCCGTGTATTCCGAGGTGATCTCCACCTATGTATACAAGACCGGCCTTGGCGGAACGACGAACCAGATGTCCTACGCGGCCGCGGTCGGCTTATTCAATAACGTGATCAACGGCGTTCTTTTGCTGGCGGTGAACTTCGTTTCAAACCGGCTTTCAAACGGCGCCAACAGCCTGTTTTGAGGAGGGATGAACCGTGGCAAAGACAAAAGCGGCTTCCATGAAGATCAAAAATCCCATGGAAGACAGAATTCTGTATTTCGTCGTGTATACGGTGATCATTCTGTTTCTGCTCGTGATTCTGTACCCGATCATCTTTATCATCTCCGCCTCCTTTTCCGAGGGCTCGGAGGTGCAGCTCGGGCGCGTCTACCTGTGGCCGGTGAAGCCGACGCTGGAGGGCTATCGCGCCGTGTTCAGCCACAGAAACATCATGACCGGCTATCGAAATACCATCCTCTACACGCTGGGCGGCACGCTGATCAACGTGGTCGTGACGGTTCTGTGCGCGTATCCGCTTTCCCGACGGGATATGCCGATACGCGGCTTTTTCGTGTTCCTGTTCGTGTTCACGATGTTCTTCGGCGGCGGCCTGATCCCCACGTATCTGCTGGTAAACAGTCTGGGAATGGTGAACACGTTCTGGGCGCTGCTCATTCCCGGCGCAATGAGCGTGTACAACATGATCATCACGCGCACGTTCTTCCAGAACGGCGTGCCGCACGAGCTGCTGGAGGCCTCGCAGATCGACGGCTGCTCGGACGCGCGATACTTCTTCAGCATTCTGCTGCCGCTGTCTCAGGCGGTAATATCGGTCATTTCGCTGTATTACGCCGTGGCGCACTGGAATTCGTACTTCAGCGCGCTGATCTACATCCGCGACAAGCAGCTTCAGCCGCTGCAGCTGATTCTGCGCAGCATTCTGCTTTCCACGCGCGTGTCGCTGAACGAATTTGAGGATCCGGATCTGCTGGAGGGCAAAATTGGTCTGGAATTCCTCGTGAAGTTTGCGCTGATCGTCGTCAGCAGCGCGCCGATCATGTGCCTGTATCCGTTTGTTCAGAAGTTTTTTGCCAAGGGCGTTATGCTTGGCTCCGTCAAGGGATAAAAAGGAGGAAGAAACCATGTACAGAGGCGTTGCAATCTGGAACTACGCGGGAGACGCGGTGGAAAACGCGGAAAGATTTCACAAGGCGGGCTTTGACGCCATCAGCTGGAACGCGCCGCTGTTTGTCGACCGCTATAACGACGACGACCGGGAGCGCGTGGCGGAATATCTGAAGCGCTCCGGTCAGTATTTCACCATGCACAACCTGCTTCCCAGCCCCTATGACCCGCAGGAGCAGGAATCCGCGAGGTACGCGTGGAATACGATTGCCGACTGGAACCGCCGCCACAGGCTTTTGAAGGGCATGACGTTTGATTTCTGGCACCCGCACGACGATCAGCTGCCGCTGCTTCGGGAGTGCATGGACGTGTTCGAGGGGCAGGACGTTTTCTTCGCCTGCGAGGACACGCCGCTCAACGCGCGCACGATGGAGAAATTCGAGAAATACCTGAAGCCCGGCGACGACGTGGGAATCCTGATCGACCTTGGGCACATGAACATCCGCCAGTGGATGCGCGAGGAGCATGAGCGCGAGGATTTCATGCGGGTTTTCCGCCAGCTTCCCATGAAGCTGCGCGAGCTGCACGTGTCCGACAACAAGGGGCGCAAGGACGAGCATCGCGAAGTCGGTTATGGAAACCTTCCGCTGGCCGACGTCGCCGCCGCTGTGAAGGCCATCGGCTTTGACGGCATCGTGACCGTGGAAATCGTGAACAGCCAGAACTGGACGATCGACGAGCATATCGCCCACGCCATCGACACGTCGAACCGCTGCTTTGCCGTGCTGTAAGGCGAAAACGCCGGTTTTACGAAAATTGCGGGAACAACCCGCGCGAGGTAAATATATGGAAATGAAGCTCAACGACCTGCACTGCCATTCGTCGCTGTCCGCGTGCTGCGCGGATAAGCGGATGACTCCGGAGCGCATTCTGCGCCACGCGGAGGAAGCGGGCTACGAAACGATCTGCCTGACGGATCACCTGTGGGACAGCGCCGTGCCGGGCGCGTCCGGCTGGTACGCGCCGCAGAACATCGAGCATGTGCGCGCGGCGCTGCCGCTGCCGCAAGCGCCTTCGTGCCACTTCTATTTTGGCTGCGAAACGGAGCTGCCCGTGAACGGCGTACCCGCGCTTTCGCGCGAGCATTTCGACCTGTTCGATTTCGTCGTGATCCCAGTCAACCATATGCATATGGCGGGGCTGGTTCGCGCGGAGGGCGTCGACACGCCCGAGAAGATGGCCGTCAACATTGAAAACCGTCTGGAGAATCTGCTGGAGCAGAACCTGCCGCTGCGCAAAATCGGCCTTGCGCACCTGACGATCGGGCTCATGTTCCGCGAGGGAAGAATCGCCGACGTGATGCATGCCATGAGTGAAGCCCGCCTGCTGCGCATCCTGAAGGGCTACGCCGCCGCCGGAACGGGAATTGAACTGAACGCCACCGCGTTCTCGGAAATGACCGACCGCCCGGACGACATCCTCAAAATCTACCGCATCGCCAAGGAGGCCGGCTGCCGCTTCTATTGCAGCAGCGACGCGCACTCTGTCGAAGCCTTGGACGGCGTCCCCAAAAACCTCCCCGCCGTCATCCAGGCTCTCGGCCTGACCGAAGCCGACGCGTACCGAATCTGAGCTTATTCCCTCGAGCGCCCGATGTGAAAAGTCGGGCGCTCCGCCATGCTGTGAGCGCCTGTTTACGATAATTCTGACATAATTTCGATATACTTAAGGCATCACCGCACAATTCGGCGGCGCGTCGGGCGAAGTCTTTTCCGCCATCTGCGGCATGCAAATTTCTCGATTTACCTCCAGTAAACCTTCGGAATTTGCATTTGCATCTGACGAAAAATCCATTCGCCGGCCGACCACCTCATTTGTGCGGTGTTGCCTTAAGAGAAACGAATTCATGTAAACTTATATTGTATTTTTCCGTTACTGTGATAGAACAGGTTTACTGTATTTATGAAGGTAAACCGTTTATGAGACCCTTGATCAACCGATACTGGCGGCTTGCGAGCCTTCGATATTTTTTTTCGGACATATTCTGAGACTGATCCTGATTGCGGTTCTGGTTCTTGTGGTTGTTCTGTACCGCATGTTCGTAGGGCCTTCTCCCGCCGTGCGCAGCATGCTTACCATGTCGCTTCTGGAAAGCAGCGCGCTCAAGTTCGTTCCGTATATCTTCCTGCAGGAGGAGACCGTGAACGAAATCGTTGAGGCGGCTTCGCTGAAGGAGGAAATTACGGAAACGGACACCTCCCTCATCGCCATTGAGGAGCCCACCGAGGAAGAAAAGGATTTGGAGCTTATCCCGGTTTCCGCGCCTACCTCCAAGGGTTATATCATGATTATCCGGGATCCCTCCCGCGTGTTCGTGGGCATTGCGGACAACATTCACGCCCGCGGCATGTATATCACCGAGCTGGCGGAGAAATATGACGCGGTCGCGGCCATCAACGCCAGCGGCTTCTCGGACGCGGGCGGCATGAGCAACGGAAAGGATCCGCTGGGCCTTGTGGTCAGCGAGGGCAAGCTCATATCCGCCGGCGCGCCGAAATATACCGCGGCTGCGTTTGACAAGGACAACATCCTTCACGTGGGCAAGGTGACGGGCGCGGGCGTGAGCACCTCTACGCTGAATTGCATCGTGACCGACCGAGCGGTGAACGGCATGCCGGATTCCGTCAGCGGCAACGCGATGCGTCTGACGTGCAAGCCGTCTGCGACGGACGTATACATCGCGCAGGACGTCAACGCCCGTGGCGCGAAGGGCGATGTGTTTACCGTCAGCGGCTGGTGCAACTCTCTGAGCGTGGCAAGCGGTTATTCGACCTTCCAGCCGAGAATCGGCGTGCGCTTCCGCACGGGTTCCGGCAACGAATATTCCGGCTGGCAGCGCTTCAACTTCAGCACGAATCGCAGCGGTTGGAATTGTATCTCCGCGCAGGTAGCCGCGCCGAAGGACTTCTATTCCATCCAGATCGGTGTGTTCTACGGACGAAATGCGAACACGGGTATGTTCTCGCATATCAGCCTGACGCGCGAGCTGTATGGCAATGTCTACACCTACGACGCGAAGGGTAATGTGACGGCCGTGAAAGACCTCTCGAACCAGAAGTCTGCCGCAACGTATGACTCCTTTGACAACCTGCTGAGCTATGTACAGCCGGGCAGCGCGACTACTGAGAAGTATCTGTTCACCTATGGCAGCACCGACGCGGAGAAGAAAAGGCATCTTCCGCTTACGTCCACGACTCCGACTGGCGTAAAAACTACGACCGAATATAATGCCTATGGTAGTGCTATTAACGCTACTGTGCAGGAAAACGCGTCTGCGCCGCTCATCCGAACGGAGACGGAGTATACGGAAGACGGGAACTTTGTGACCAAACAGAGAGATGCTCGCGGCAATGAGGTTGTCAATACGCTTGACGCAAACGGCAAACTTCTGAGCGTAACCGACCCGTCCGGACAGTCTGTAAACTATGGTTATGATGCTTCTAATCGTGTTACTAGTGTACAATCTGCGTATACGGTGAACGGCGAGAGCCGAATCAGTCGCAATGAGTACACCTATGAGAATGACAAACTCAAGACGGTTGCGCACAATACGACTGGCGACGCAGTGGACGTGGTGTATAACTTTGAGTATGACGAGCTTGGCCGAAAGACCACAGTGAAGGTCGGAAATCAGGCACTCTCGACCAATGTCTATAGCCCTGACCGCAAGAGCCGACTTGAGGAAGTCCAGTACGGTAACGGCGGAAAGGTCAAATACACCTATGATGACTTTGACCGTGTTACCGGCGTGGGCTATGACAACGACGAATTCCCGCGGCTCTCCTATGAGTATGACTCTAAGGGACGCGCCGCGTTCGTGAAGGATGCGACCGACGGCAGCACTGTCCGCACCGGTTATGACCAGACTGACCGTCCGAACGAAGCCGAACAGCGCGACGGCGATGGAAATCTGAAGTACCGTACTCTGATTGAGTATGACAAGAAGAACCGTGTCAAGGCGTTCAACGAAGCGACTGCCGACCAGAGTTTCAAGACGGAATATACCTACGACGCAGACAACCGTGTGACGAAAGTACGGTATAACAGCAGTGATACCTCTAAGGTGGACTACGTATACGATAAGTTGAACCGTATTACAAGCCGAACTGTGACAAACGGCACGAGCGCTTATGCGACGCAGTATGCATACGCCCCGGGCGCGGTTGTTTATGGCGAGAATGCAACGACTCCCCTTGTGAGTAGCATTACGCAGGGCGAGGGTGAGAATGCCATGAACTTCGCCTATACGTATGATAATCGCGGGAATATTACCAGTGAAACCCGCAACGGCTTGACTACCACGTATGTCTACGACGCACTTGGTCAGCTTGTTCGTGTCAACGAACCGCATGAGAATGCGACGTGGATTTACAGCTACGACCGGGGCGGCAATATCCTGAACAAGGCGAAGTATGCATATACTATTGCGGATGAACTGGGTGAAGCTCTGGAGTCGATTCCGTATACCTACGGCGACGCGAACTGGAAGGACAAGCTGACTGCTTATAACGGCATCTCGATTGTTTACGACGCTATGGGCAATCCGTTGAACGATGGCACGTGGACGTATGAATGGCAGGCGGGCCGCCAGCTGAAGCGCATGAGCGCGGAGGGCACGGCGCTGACATTCCAGTACGACCACAACGGCCTGCGCACGCAGAAGGTGGTGGAGGCGGACTGGTACCCCGAAACGACGAACTACTATCTGCACGGCAAGCTGCTCACACACATGACGGTGGACTACCGCGACACCTCCGAAGCGGCGCATCAGGACGTGATGCACTTCTTCTACGACGCGCAGAGCCGCCCGGCCAAGGTCAGCTTCAACGGCACGGTCTACACCTATATCCACAACTTGCAGGGAGACGTCGTCGGGCTGCTTGACAATTCGGGCACGCTTGTAGTAGAATACAAGTACGACGCATGGGGCAAGGCGATTGCCACCACCGGTTCGATGGCAGCGACGCTGGGCAAGCGCAACCCGTTCCGCTATCGTGGTTACATCTACGACGAGGAGACCGGGCTGTACTACCTGCGCAGCCGGTACTATAACCCGGTGGTTGGGCGGTTCGTGAATGAAGACGGCGCGATCATTCCGGGACTTCTCAGCACGAACATGTTTGCATACTGCTCGAATAATCCGCTTTCGATGGTGGATACGTCCGGCTGCAGGGGAGAAAACATCTTCCAGCGTGCGGGAAATTGGCTCTCCGGTCTTCTCAACAAAATCGGAGATGAAATCAAATACCAGACGAAGATCCAAACCGAAGTCAACATCCGCATGGCGAAAAGTGCTGATGAGAAACTTTCAAAGGCTGAGAATTGGGTCAAGAAGAAAGCCTCTGATGTTGGCGACTGGTGGAATGGCAGCGCTAAGCCTTGGATTGAGCAAGCATGGGAAGATGTTGGGAAATCTATCAAGGATGCACTCCGTGCCCAGCAGCAGGCGGACATTCTCTCCGCACAGATGACGTATCATGCAGCTTCTACGATTGGCGATTGGGTTTCTGATAATTGGAGAAGTTGGCTTGCTACCTTTGAAAATGCGTGGTCTTGGACTACATGGCTTGCAACTGGTTGTGAGATTGTTGGATTGGTTGCATTGCCCAAAACTGTTGTTGTTGGTATCTGGATTGTTGAAAGCGCATTCAAAGCATACCATTTGGGAGAAGGAAAGTGGTGGTGATTATGAAGAAGAAAAGGACTGCTCTTTGGTGGATTACGGCTATTAATTGCTTGGTTGCAATCTGTGCTTTGTTAGTAAAAGATACAGTCGCGAACCAGAGTGTAACCAAAGTGTGTACGGTGGTCTTGTATATTGCATGGCTAATTCAGGGAGCATACGTTTTCTACCGTCTCAGGCAGAAATAAACATATGCGCTACTTGTCCCTGCCGCATTCCAGCGGCGGGGCTTTTCTCATGCCTGCATTTTGTTGACCTCAACAAAATGGTTGACACAGACCATTTTGCGGACGTGCGCAAGATGGTTTATCAATTTCGTGGGGACATGAACATGATCCCCACCATTTGCGTGACCTCACGAAAATGGTCAGTGCGTTACGCTTTGCCACAGTCCTGCTCTTCTGCGCCTTTTCCGCTCCCGTTGCCCACCGAAACGCAGATCGGCTCGCAGGGGTGTTTCTGTGCGAAGGAGGGGCATATCCAAGGATGCTCGCGGTAACGAAGTGCATCAAGTTGTTAATGCTACGGACGGCACTCTGACCAGCGTGACCGATTCGAATGGTCAGACGGTGAACTATACCTACGACGAATCGAAACGTGTGACGGGCGTAGAGACCACGGCGGACGGCAAGGCCTACCGAAATGCCTACACCTACGAGAACGACCGCATCAAGACGGTCGCCCACAACACGACCGGTGACACACCGGACGTGACCTACACCTTCAACTATGACGAGCTGGGTCGCAAGACCGCGGTAAAGGTTGGAAATCAGGCACTCTCGACCAACGTCTATAGCCCTGACCGCAAGAGTCGACTTGAGGAAGTCCAGTACGGTAACGGCGGAAAGGTCAAATACACCTATGATGACTTTGACCGTGTTACCGGCGTGGGCTATGACAACGACGAATTCCCGCGGCTCTCCTATGAGTATGACTCTAAGGGACGCGCCGCGTTCGTGAAGGATGCGACCGACGGCAGCACTGTCCGCACCGGTTATGACCAGACTGACCGTCCGAACGAAGCCGAACAGCGCGACGGCGATGGAAATCTGAAGTACCGTACTCTGATTGAGTATGACAAGAAGAACCGTGTCAAGGCGTTCAACGAAGCGACTGCCGACCAGAATTACAAAACGGAGTACACGTATGACGCAGTCAATCGTGTGACGAAAGTGCGTTACAACAGTAGTGATACTTCGAAGGTGGATTACGTATACGATAAGCTGAACCGTATTACCAGCCGAACGGTAACGAACGGCGCGAGCAGCTATGCAACGCAGTATACCTATGCTTCGGGCGCGACGGCGTATGGCGAGAATGCAACGACTCCGCTTGTAAGCAGCATCACGCAGGGCGAGGGCGAGAACGCCATGAACTTCGCCTACACGTATGATAGCCGTGGCAACATTACCAGCGAAACGAGAAATGGCCTGACCACGACCTACGTCTATGACGCGCTTGGCCAGCTTGTCCGTGTCAACGACCCGCATGAAAATGCTACGTGGATTTACACCTATGACCGAGGTGGAAACATCCTAAATAAGGCGAGGTATGCATATACTACTGTGGATGAACTGGGTGAGGCCATTGAGTCGATTCCGTACACCTACGGTGACGGCAATTGGAAGGATAAACTGACAGCGTACAACGGCGTTCCAATTACCTATGATGCCATTGGTAACCCGTTGAATGATGGCACATGGACGTATGAATGGCAGGCCGGCCGCCAGTTGAAGCGCATGAGCACCGAGGGCAAGGTGGTTTCGTTCAAGTACGACCACAACGGTTTGCGAACGCAGAAGGTTGTAGAGGCGGACTGGGGTCCCGAAACGACGAACTACTATCTGCATGGCAAGCTGCTGACGCACATGACTGTGGACTACCGTGACACCTCGGAAGTGGTGCATCAGGACGTGCTGCACTTCTTCTATGACGCACAGTCCCGCCCGGAGAAGGTACACTACAACGGCATACTCTATACCTACATCCACAATTTATAGGGAGATATCGTCGGAATGCTTGACAATTCGGGTACGCTGGTGGTAGAATACAAATATGACCCATGGGGCAAGGGCATCAGCATCAGTGGTAGTCTGGCAACGACGCTGGGCAAGCGTAATCCGTTCCGTTATCGTGGATACATCTACGACGAGGAAACCGGACTGTATTATCTGCGCAGTCGGTACTATAGCGCTGGGACGTGCAGGTTTATTCTCCCTGACGTGATCTGTAAAGGGAACCTTTACACGTATTGCTATGGGAAACCGCTTGAGCATGTTGATTCTTCTGGTTATATGCCCGTAAAATTTCTAAATGTGTTTAGTGGCGCGTATAATCTTGGAATGATTGATGCTTCGTCTGCTTCCTCGGCTGTCATTGTGCTAAATGGCGGCAATGTATACAATGGGTTCCATGAAATTGCTCAGCTCAATGTTGCAAAAAAATTGTATTCTATGGGGTATGCACCGATTCTGGAGTACCGTGTTGCTGGTGTCGGTGAAGCAGATATTGTCGCTGGAGCGTTTGTATGGGAGGTCAAGCCAATAGGCACGACTACAATTGACCAACCGGGGAAATATACGTCGGAAAATGGGCTGACTACCGGATTCGATATTGATGAGATAACAGGGATTCCCATTATCTCCGATATTAAGATGCGTATTACCAGTTCTGGCGGAGGTGTCTTGCATTATTCGTTCTATAATGACCGAGGAGATGTTCGTTCCAGTGAGGTAAAGTCAATCATCTCTGGTCGACTATTCTGGGCGGCATTAGTGTTCGGTATAATTTTGGGTGGCACACTTCTTGAAGATGTGTTAAGTGGCGGTGCAGGTGTTGCAGATGATATACCAAGTTTAGGAGCAGCAGGGAGCGTCGCCGCGTTAATTCTTGGCTGACAAAAGAAGGAGAGGATGGCATGGGAAGAAAATATGGTTCTTTGCATATTCGGGTAGCGTCTTCAAATAAAGAAACCATCACGATTATCAATGACTGCATCACTGCTATGGATGCAGGTTTTTGTTCCGATGTAGAAAAAGTGGCTTCATTGCTTGGCTTAGACTTGGATAAACAGCAAATTCCGCTTCTCAATCAGATCGTGCGCGCAGGTATGTCTTTTCGTGCGAAACAAACTACCGTTGAGCATAGTGGCTTTTTGAGCGTATATGATCAGCGAGTGACATTTGAGAACGTCCGAGAAATCGCGCAAAGGGTGAGTGCTGTTTTAAATCTACCTGTCCTTTTTGCATCCGTTTATGATGGAGACGTATTTGTCTTTGGCTTGTGCGAAGAAGGCAAAATCGTTGCATCACACATAAGTGGTGACTGCGAAGTATATGGGATGGAACGCAAAAATGATAATATCGAAGGATTGGAGCAGTATTTGGCGAATGGCGCAAAAAATATACCTGAATTGAAAAATCTGTCTGGGAAGGATTTTGAATCTGCACTAAGTGAAACACTGGGATTTCGATTAGATGCTAAATAAAGTGGATTGTTCCCAAACCATCGGATAGAGAAATAAAAGCCCTGTCATAGAATAAGCATAGTTTACACGGTTTTACCTCGGATTTCAACCGGGGTAAGACCGTTTTTGAGAGAAATACGCTCGAAATTCTCCAGCGCCGCATTGTTGTATGGGCACTGGGATTGGATATTGAGGGAGAAACGTGGTATGCTTTTGCTGGAACGAAATAGCATACGATATGTATTGAGACTACTTGACTGCTATGGAGCGTGAGTCTACCTTTCGACGATTGAAGACGTGCATGGCAACACCATGACGCTGGCGTATGACGAAGCGGTTCCGGGCAAGGTGCTCTCGATTACCGACGGCGTAGGCCGAGCAACCACGCTTGCGTATAATGCGGACGGCCAGCTGGCTTCCATCACGGCGCCCGGCTGTCCCGTGGTGAGCTATACTTACGATGGCAGCGCTGAAAACGGCTGGCGACTGCGCGAGATTCATTATGGCGATCTGGAAGCGAATCAGTACACCGAATACGGCTACGACACGCGCGACGGCGCACCGACCGCGACGCTGACGATGCTTCGCAACTTCGATGGCACGCAGACGAACGTAGTCTACGACGCGAATCTGGACACCGCCGCCATCGGCAGCTACTCCGAGCAGATGCGCCGCGTCGTTTCCCTCGAGCGCACGAATGGCGCGGTTAAGGGCGCAAAGACGAAGATCACCTACGGCCACATGCACACGATCGTCACCGCCGTGAGCGATCCGGAGAACGACGAAACCGGCAAGAGTCTCATCTATCACTTCAACAGCGCGGGCAACGTCATCAGCACGCATGATGAAATGTGGCACGCAGTCGCGGCGGAATATAAGAGCGGCATCGACAACACCCCCAGCGCAACGTCGAACCTGATCAAGACGGTCATCAACCGCGTGGTATCGCCGGACTTTGCAAGCGGCTGGTCGCAGACGAAGGCATGCTCGACGGATACGTACGCGCGAGATACCGGCACGCGCTGCATGAACCTGCCCAGTGCAAAAATCGTAAAGAAGGGCGCGGGCGAGCTACGACATAAGGCGACAGTGAAGCTGTTTGAAAGCGGCGAATACACGCTGTCGGCCTATCTGAAGACGACGGGACTGACGGTTACCAGTGGTTATAAGGGCGCGTTCCTGCGAGTGACCGCAAATGGCACTGTCTACGAAAGCCGTCCGGCAATCAGCAGCACGGCGGACAGGGGCGTTGGTACGTTTGCATCCGGCTGGGAACGCCTGAGCGTCTGCTTCCCGTTTGAATACGGCGAAGATACCTCCGTGGCGATCGAGCTTGTGTGCGACGCGAAGTCGGGTACGCTGTATTGGAGCTGTCCGCAGGTGGAAAGCGGGCGAATGGCGAACGCGTTCAATCTCGTTACTGATGGCGATTTCAGCCTGACGACGAACAACACTGCGGCATCGACGACGCGACTGTTCCCGAAGCAGTGGAAGGTGACGGGCGCGGGCGTGAGCACCTCTACGCTGAATTGCATCGTGACCGACCGAGCGGTGAACGGCATGCCGGATTCCGTCAGCGGCAACGCGATGCGGCTGACCTGCAAGCCGTCTGCGACGGACGTATACATCGCGCAGGACATCAACGCCCGTGGCGCGAAGGGAGACGTGTTTACTGTCAGCGGCTGGTGTAATTCTCTGAGCGTGGCGAGCGGCGGAACGGCTGTTGGAAAGCTTCCGGAAGTACCTGGAAGGGAAGCAGCGACTGAAAATGAATGCGGAAAAGAGCAAGGTGACCAGCGTTTATGCACAGAAGAATTTCAAGTTTCTTGGATTCTGTCTGGGCAAGAACGGAAGCGGCGTCTATATCCGCGCATACCGAAAGTCGCTCAAGAAAGCGAAGGAAAAGCTGAAGCTTCTAACAAAGCGTAATCGCGGACGCAATGTCCGTAGAGTGATGCAGGAAGTGAAAGTGTTTATCCGTGGATGGAACGGTTATTTTCGTATAGCTGATATGAAGCGGACACTGATGGGCTGGGATGAATGGATGCGGCGCCGGCTCCGAATGTATATCCGGAAGCAGTGGAAGAAGCCCAAAACGAAGGTGGCCAATTTGAGAAAGCTGGGTATCCCGGTCGACAAGGCCTACCAGTGGGGCAATTCCAGACTGGGTTATTGGCGTACCGCCGGTAGTCCCGTATTAAGGCACCACCGCACAATTCGGCGGCACGTCGGGCGATGTCTTTTCCGCCATCTGCGGCATGCAAATTCCTCGATTTACCTCCAGTAAACCTTCGAAATTTGCATTTGCATCTGACGAAAAATCCATTCGCCGGACGACCACCTCATTTGTGCGGCGTTGCCTTAAAATGTTCCATTACAAACGAAAGACTCGCAGCAGCAGGGTACTTTAGTATCCTCGACTACTACGAGTCCTTGCACTTATACGATTGAACCGCCGTGTACCGACCGGTACGCACGGTGGTGTGAGAGGTCGGCTCTCTGATTAGGAGAGCCTCCTACTCGATCCTATGGCAGATCGTTCGCCGGGAGGGAGAGGGATTGGAGGGTGTATTGGTCGCCTTTCAGGGTGATGAGGGTGGCGCCGCGCTGGGCGGTGCGGTTGGCGATGCCGGGGTAGGCGATATAGTCGATGGATTTGGAATAGACGAGGTCCACGCCCTTATAGCGGACGGCGAGGTTATTCAGGTGATCGTGGCCGACGAACACGGCGCGCGTGCTGCCCTTTTTCAGGATCGCGTCGAAGAAGCCGGATTCCTTCGCGGGGCAGCTCACGCCCTCGCCGTTCTGGCCGAACAGGTACTCGGCGGCCGGGTCGCCGGTTTCCAATGCCGTCTGCGCGTCGGCGAAAGCGCGGAACGGGATGTGCATGAACACGAACGACGGAACGACATGGCCGGCTTCCGCCCGCAGCGCGTCCAGCGTGTCCTCGTACCACTGAATCTGGTCGGCGTGCACGGAGTCGTATTTGCCGACGGCATCCGGCCCCTGCGCGTAGTCGTTGGAGTCGATCAGGAAAAGCGCGAAGCGCAGGGTTCCGTCCGGATCCTCCACGCGCAGATACTGGTTGTAGCGGCCGTAGATATCCGGCTGCACATCCGCGAAGAGCATTTCCGGGTTTCTCCGCGCGTAGGCCACGTATTCCCGCAGAATCGCGTCGCCGCCCAGAAGGGCGCTCTTTTCGGTATCGTGGTTGCCATAGACGAACGTCCACGGGATGTTCACCATGTCCATGAAATAGCGCAGCTGGCTGAAGGCGACGTCGTTGTTCCGCGTGAACGTTTCCACGGGAATGGGGTAGGCGATGTCGCCGGTGAGGATGATCAGGTCGGGCTGCGCCTCGCGAATCAGCGCGTAGCAGGCGGCGAACGCCTTTCTGTCCGCGAACGCCGTGGTCAGGCTGCCGCCGATGTGCAGGTCGGTCAGCTGCAGAATGCGCAGCTCGCTCTCGCGCGGAACGAGCGTGAACACGCCGTTCTCCTCGTTATAGCGCACGTCGCAGCGGGCGCGCGGGAACACGGAGGAATCCAGCGTATAAATGTACATATTGTTGACCCACAAACCGGAGAAAACCGCCGCCGCGCACAGCGCCAGCGCGAGCGCCGCCGCAAGCAGCGCGCGGACGACCGTGAACACCCAGTCGAGCGCGCGGAAGCGCACGCGGCCGTTCACCCAGCGCGCCAGCCCGTACACGAGCAGCGCCGCCACCGGCAGGAACAGAAACAGCATGAAGATCTGGAAGGCAAGGCTCGCGCCGACGTACAGCACGGCAATCAGAAGCCAGCCGGCGAAAAAGGCCTTCCAGCGCGGCTTCGCGGGCGTGAAATCCGTGCCCACAACGTACATGCGGGCGTACAGACGGCTTGCAGAACGCAGGCGACGGCGGTGCCCGCGCCCGCGCCGGTGGTGAATAGCTCAATAAGGAACAGCGGCAGCACGCCCTCGGGTGTCAGAAGCGGAGGGGCGATTGCGCCGATGCCCATGCCGGCGGCCATGGAGGCGCACGCGTACAGAAGCCCCGGGCGGCGGCCGTTCGCAGCCTTCTTCCGGCACAGCCGCCACAGCCGCGCGCCGTCGGCGTCCGGCGTAAGCCGAAGCATCAAAAACGGCTGAAGCCGCAGCCGCGCCGCGCAGGCCAGAAGCAGCCAGAACAGCGCGAACGCGAGCACGCCCCACGCAATATCCGGGTAAATATGCATGAAAAGTCTGGACTCGCGCAGCACGCCCTCCTGCACCGCGCGGGTCGACAGATGGCTCACGAGCAGCGCCGCGGGCAGCGCGACGGCGGTTCCCGTCCCCGCGGACGCGAGCCGGACGCGGTTCGCGAGCTTCTTCATTTCGCGCCAGCTCAGGCGCTCGTTGTTCACGGCGCGCCGCCGGACGGAAGATAGCGAAGGCATGGGTTTCCCTCCTGTTTCCGCCGAAGGGGATTCCCCTCGGATGGAAAATGGTATTTCTGTAAGGCTCGGGCGGCGTTTTCATCCGCGCCTGCGCAGACCCTTGGGAAGGTGATTTTTGAGCGTGCCGCCGGTGATTTTGCACCAGCCCAGCGGCAGACCGCGCCACGCGGCGAGCGTCCAGCCGGTGGGTGCGTCGACGGGGAAGGCTTCGCCGGAGAGGTAGGACGCAGCCTGTTCGTCCGCAGGAGCGGAGGTGTGACGCACGGTTTTGTAAGCGGTCGCCGACGCGGACGCAGGACTTGGCGAAGTTTCCGGCATGCGGCGCGAGTCGGTGCCGATGGAAGCGCTCAGCGCGTCCTTATCCGCGCCTGCGCAGACCCTTGGGAAGGTGATTTTTGAGCGTGCCGCCGGTGAT
>ENA-UOJG01001476-UOJG01001476.1-human-gut-metagenome-genome-assembly--contig:-C47-NODE-1476-length-24510-cov-7.599264_pt1 | contig 24510 bp, 21 predicted proteins | sample MGYA00242340_ERZ723887 | MGnify/ENA metagenome assembly ERZ723887 | reverse complement strand
CTGACTCGGGCCGGCGTTTCTTCATTCCGATATTCCGGCCGTCCGAAACCGGAAACCCCGAAAATGCCAACTCCCAAACTCGCCATCATCGCGGCGTCCGCCGCTTTCGCCTGCGCCCTGTCGGCCTCGGAAAAATCGGCCCTTGACGGATACGTAAAATGCGGAATCCTCACACCGCAAGAGGCCGCGGAGATTTCCAAATCCGCGGCGTCCGTGGAGCCGCGGCGCCCCGAGACGAAAAAGCTCAAGCTTTCGAGCCGCATACAGCTGCAATACGAATGGACGGACAGTTCCATGATTTCCGAATATTCCGGATCCTCCGGAGGGTCGGGGGCGTCGTCGTTTCTGGCGCGCCGCATATTCATAGAGGCGTCCGCAGACCTCGGCGGCGGGTGGAAGGCGCAGTTCGGCGTCGACCTCGCGCGGACTCAGGCGAACAGCTTTTTAATAGACAATTACGTCGCAAAGTCCATAGAGGGCGAATACGTTGACGGCACATTGTACCTCGGGTACATGAAGCCGCAATTCATATACGAGGAAACTACGTCCTCGTTCGAGCTCAGCGCGATAGAGAGGTCGCCGGCGACCATGTTCTGGTCGGGGGCGGCGAGCGCTACGCGCATGGGCGTGGGAAACCGCTACGCGGGCGTGAGGTGGAACGGCAACGTCCGGCAAATCCCGGGGCTCGCCTACGTGCTTTCGGTGACGAACTCCTACCAGCTCTCCCCCGAGGACGGGCGCGGGCCGTCGTCAAAGCTTATAGACAACTCGCTCGCATACTGGTTCAGCGCGTCGTATTCGCTCAAAGGCGGGGAGGATCCGTGGAAGCTGAAAATCGGCGCGTACACGATGTATTCGTCGAGCGCAAACCGCGACAACAATTCGGCTATATACTCCGTAAACCCGTATGTGGCGGGCTCGTGGGGGAATCTCAATTTCTGGGCGGAATACATAGGCTCGGTGGTGGCGGACGGGCGGATGTCGGCGGCGGGAACTCGGGAGCAGTGCTCGCCCTACGGCGTGAACGTTTGCGCGGAGTACCTCTTCGACGCGGGCGGCTTCGGAAAAGCCGGGCCGGTTTTCAGGTATTGCTGGCTCGACACCGACGGCAGGGGAATCAGAATCTCCGACGCCGTGCGGCAGGCTCCGAATGTCGGCGGAAGCTACGACACAGTACAGGACTTTTACGCCGGCATAAACTGGTATTTGCGGGGTAACGACCTGAAGATTCAGTTCGGCTACGAATACTCCCAATTTTCGGGCCCGATAGCGGGCGCGGGCGGCCACCGCTGCGCGGAGGCGCACGCGGCGCGCGTGCAGTTTCAGATGAAAATGTAGCGCGCCCCGCGGGATTTAATGCTTGAAATCGGGGCGTTCGTAAAAAAAATAGCCCCATAATCAATTATTGGCATACGCACGCAATGAAACCGATTTTTAAGAAATTCGCACTCGCGGTTTTCTCCGCCGCCGCCCTATGCGCGTCCGCGCGCGCCGAAACCGTCCTGCGGGTCGGGCACTTTCCCAACATATCGCACGCGCAGGCGCTGGTCGCGCACAGGCTCAGCATGCTCGGCAAGGGGTGGTTCGAGGAACGGCTCGGCAAGGGCGTGAAAATCCAGTGGATGCTCTTCAACGCCGGCCCGAGCGCGATGGAGTCCGTCTTTGCGGGGGCGGTGGACATCACCTACGTCGGGCCCAACCCCGCCATAAACGCCTACGCCAAGACGCGCGGGCGCGACATCCGCATACTCGCAGGCTCCGCCGACGGCGGGGCGTCGCTCGTGGTAAACCCGAAGCTCGGAATAAAGGGCCCGCAGGATTTCAAGGGCAAGAGCATAGGAACCCCGCAGCTCGGCAACACGCAGGATGTCGCCTGCCGCGCGTGGCTCATCGACAACGGGGTGAAAGTCGCGCTCACTTCGGGCGAGGCGCGCGTGATTCCGACCCCCAACCCCGAGCAGCTGATGCTCTTCAAGCGCGGAGACCTCGACGCCGTGTGGACAGTCGAGCCGTGGGTCACGCGCCTAGAACAGGACGCCGGCGGGAAAATATTTCTCGACCAGAAGGAGGCGGTGACGACGATTCTCGTCACCAACAACAAGACTTTGAAGGAGCACGCCGAACTGGTAGAAAAATTCGTCGCCGCGCACAAGGAGCTGACGGACTGGATAAACAAAAATCCCGCCGAGGCGCAGAAGCTCGCCCTCGAAGCGCTCGACGAGCTGATGGGGGGCGCGAGCATATCCAAGGAGCTCGTCGCCGCCGCATGGCCCAGGCTGACTTTTACGGCGGAAGTCAACCACGGGGAGCTCGAGAAATTCGTGGACGACGCATACAAATGCGGCTTCCTCAGAAAGAAGTTCGACATTAAAAACATTTTCGCCGACCAAAACCGGAAATGAGCAACATTCACGCGGAACTAGAAAACGTCACGGCAAAGCTCGTCGTGGACGACGTGAGCAAGACCTTCAACTCCGCGGGGGGAAAGGTCGAGGCGCTCAAAAACGTCAGCCTGAAAGTCGGCGAGGGCGAATTTGTGTGCCTCGTCGGCCCGAGCGGATGCGGGAAATCCACCCTTCTCAACCTCGTCGCCGGCCTAGACAAGCCCGACAGCGGGACGATAAAGGTTGACGACACTCCCGTTTCCGGCCCCGGGCGCGACCGCATGGTGATGTTTCAGGAGCACGCCCTCTTCCCGTGGCTCGACGTTTTCGACAACGTGCTCTTCGGGCTGAAGCTCAAGCCCAACCTCACGAATCCCGAGCGCAAGGAGGTGGCGAAATTTTATCTGCACCTCGTGGGGCTCGAAAAGTTTGCGCACTCTTCAATACACGAGCTCTCCGGCGGAATGCGCCAGAGGGTCGCGCTCGCGAGGTCGCTTGCGCCCAACCCGCGAATTTTGCTGATGGACGAAACCTTCGGCGCCCTCGACGCCCTCACGCGGGAGCAGCTCTACGGCGAGCTCCAGCAGATATGGCAGAAGCGCAAAAAGACGATTATATTCGTCACCCACAATATCCGCGAGGCCGTGTGCCTCGGCGACAGGGTCGTGCTTTTCTCGCCGCACCCCGGGAGAATTGTCAACACGTTTGAAATAGACATTCCGCGCCTCAGGGACATCAACGACCCCGCGCTGAGCCCCTATACGCTTGAAATTACGGCCGCGTTGAAACGGCATACCGACGGCAGGGAGGTGGCTGAATAATGAAAGCCCGAAGAATTTTGTTTTCGGTTGCGGCGTTTGCCGCAATGCTCCTTATTTGGGAATTTGCGGTGAGGTCTTTCGACTTCGCCGAATACATGCTTCCGCCGCCGTCGGAGGTGGCGATGTACCTTTGGGGCGCGGTTTGCGACCTTTCCCTGCCGAAAGCCGTGTGGGTGACGGGCAAAAGGCTTTTCACGGGATACGCGATAGGCCTTTGCATCGGGATACCGACGGGAATGCTGTGCTCGCGCTTCAACATCTTCAAGGATACCGTCGGCATACTCGCCCTCGGCCTGCAAGCCCTGCCGAGCGTGTGCTGGGTGCCGCTTGCGATAATGTGGTTCGGGCAGGAAGAGTCCGCTATGCTGTTTGTCGTCGTAATGGGGACGGTGTGGTCGCTGATACTCGCCACGCAGCACGGGGTGGCAAACATTCCTCCGATATATTTGCGCGCCGCGAGCACAATGGGCTCGCGGGGGTTCCACACATGGCTGCACGTCATAGCTCCCGCGGCGCTGCCGAGCATTATCGGCGGCATGAAGCAGGGTTGGGCGTTCGCGTGGAGGTCGCTGATGGCAGCGGAAATTTACGTGACCATCCTCACGGGCTTCGGGCTCGGGCAGCTGCTGCACTACGGCAGGGAGCTCATGAGAATGGACCAGGTAATCGGCGTAATGTGCGTCGTAATCGCGATAGGGCTTCTTATAGACAAGGCGGTGTTCTCGCCCATAGAGAGCAATCTGCGCAAGCGCTGGGGCATATCTTCCGACTGACGCGGCCGCTTGCGGCAAAATCGCGGCTTCCATATTTTGCAAATTTCGCGCTTTCGTTTTTGCGGAGCGCGCTTTTTGCGCCCATGCGCGGTCCGCCAGCCGCCGCGCTCTCCGCGGTTGCTTCTTCAACTTGCCGCTTGACTCGCGGGAAAAAAAGCGTTTTTAGTCATATATGCTCAAACGTTTGAGCGGCAAATATTCTTCGATTCCGAAATATGAAAAAATACGCCCTGATTTTCGCCGCAGCCTCCGCCGCGCTTTGCGCATTCGCCGAAGACAATCCTATAAATCCGCCGAAGCTCGTGGGCCCGCGCGGGGAAAATTACGACGAATCAAAGACCAATCTCTTTCCCATTCCCGACATTCTCGAACTCCCTGGCGGAAATGGGAGAATCGAAACCGCCCTCGACTGGGAGACTCACGCGCGCCCGTATGTCATAAAACAGCTCGAAGAGCAGATGTACGGCGCCATGCCCCCGCGCCCGGCAAGCCTCGAATTTGAGCTTCTCGAATCCTCCGACGACGCCCTCGGCGGCATCGCGCTGCGCCGCCAGTACGCGGTCAAGTCGGCGGACAAGGGAGGGAAGCGCTCGTTTGGAGCGCTCATCTACATTCCGAAAGGCGCAAAGGGTCCGGTTCCGGCGATAGTGTGCCCGAATTTCTGCGGCAACCACACGGTGACGTCTGAAAAAGAGATAATTATGCCGACGTGCTGGATGCGCAATGCCAATTATCCGACCCTCAAAATAACCGACCATAGGGCGCACGAATCGCAGAGGGGGAAACTATCCGCGCGCTGGCCCATAGCGGAAATACTCGAACGCGGATTCGCCGTAGCCTGTTGGTACTACTGCGAGGTCTATCCCGACAGGGAAAAGGAGGACGGGCGCGAGGGCAGCATATACGAAATATTCGGCGCAGATTCGGGATTTTCCGACGGCCCGGCGACCGTAGCGTGGGCGTGGGGAAATTCGCGCGTCCTCGACCTGCTCGAATCCCTGCCGGAAATCGACGCGGAAAAGGTCGGAGTCACGGGACATTCGCGCCTCGGGCGCACGGCGATACTCACGGCGGCTTACGACAAGCGGTTCTCCCTGGTGCTCGCCAACAATCCCGGGCACATGGGGGCAGCCCTGTCGCGCCGGAGATTCGGAGAATCCGTGAGGCACATAACGACGCTCTTCCCGTTCTGGTTCTCCAAAAACCTCAACAAGTACCGCGACAACGAGGGAGAGCTGCCCATCGACCAGCACCACATGCTCGCGTGCGTCGCCCCGCGCGCGCTGTACGTTGCGAGCGCCAGCAAAGACTTTTGGGCGGACCCCAAAGGCGAGCTGATGGGGCTTGCGGAAGCGTCTAAAATCTATCGGCTCTACGGAGCCAAAAAGCTGCCGACGCTCGAGAACCTCGCCATAGAAAAGCCTTTTATCGGCGACAACGTGGGCTACCACCTCAGGGACGGCGAGCACAATATGACCCGCTACGACTGGCGGCAATACCTCAACTTCGCCGAAAAGACGTTTGGCGGCAAAGCGGGAAAATAGCCATACCCGCCCTTCCCGCTTTCCCAAATTGCAAATTTGCCGCGCCGGTTAAATGCGCGGGCGCGCGGCATCAATTCGGGCGGGGAGAAGGCCGCATATTCGGCTGCGCGCGGCCTTGCGGCGGGCGCAGCAAAAACGGCAAGATCGGCGCGGCGACAGACCCGTTTCCCGACCGCACGGCCGAGCGGCAATTTCCGGCGACGGAAAAGAAAAACAGGGGGAACAGGCAAACCGCATTTGAAATATGCGAAACCCCATCGGCGGCGCAATTCCCGCGCCGTCGCCCGCCATCAGCGGCGGAGAATGTGCGCAAGGCACTCGTGACGGTCGATTTTTCCCTCCGAAAGGTCGCAGAGCGCAGTCATTATCGGCAGCTTGACGTTGAGCTTCTCGAACATCCTGCAAATTTGTATAGTCTCCAAACCGGCGCAAACCCTGCCCTTCAAAAGTTTCAAGGCTTCCGGAACGCTCAGGCCGCGCCCGAGGTGTTCGCCCGTGGTGCGGTTGCGAGAATCGGGGCTTATGCAGGTGGTTAGGACGTCGCCGAGAATGGCGGACTCCTTTACGAAAGAGTCGCTCCACGCCCCGAGAGAGGCGGCGGCGCGGTATATTTCCTGAAATCCGCGCGCCATAACGACAGCCTTGGTGTTGGCTCCGAGATTCATGCCGTCGCAGAATCCCGCAGCTAACGCCACGATGTTTTTCAGCGCCGCCCCGATCTCAACGCCCACGACGTCGTCCGACGGGCGCACTATGAAAGACGGGGTTGAAAAGGCGCTTGCCGCAAGCACGGAGTCGGAGTGGGAAGTGAGGGCGACTATGTCCTCCGCGTACTTGTCTTGGGCGACTTCGTAGGCGATGTTCGGGCCCATTATGGAACCCACGCTCGAAGCCTGTTTTACTGCGGCTTCGAGAATTTCCGACGGCCTGCGCCATGTCCCGACTTCAATTCCCTTGCCGGCGTTCACCATTATCGCGCCTTCCCCGACGTGCGGGGCGAAAGCCTCGGCGGTGGCGGAGAGATATTTTATCGGCACCACCCACACGACTATCTGCGCGCCTTTGAGAACCCGCTCGGCGTCTCCGGAAAACCCGACGTTTTCCGGAATCTTCACGCCGGGCAGAAACACGGAGTTTTCCCGCGAGGCCGCCACGGAATCCACTATTTCGCCTTCGCGCGCCCATACGGACACTTCGCCGAAATTTTTTGAGAGGATTATCGACAGGGCCGTACCCCACGCGCCCGCGCCGATTACCGCCGCCTTATTAAAAGTTTTCATGTGAAGAAATGGATCAAAGGGAATCTGCGCGCGCAAAAAAGTGCCAATAAAGCGAATATGCGAGCATCGCGCCGAAGACGGCAATATACGCCAACCCGAGCGCGATATTGTGCGGCTTGGCGTTTGGATTTTTGATTTTTTCGGTGAATTTCATCATAAAAAACCGTTTTGACAAAATCACAAAGGCGGCGCGAATGCAACATTCAAGTTGGCTTTCCGGCGCGGCGCGGGCGGCGGACGCGCTCCAGCGCCCGACCGGAAATTTCGAGCAAAAGCCGCGTTGGCGCAATGCGCGCCAGGAGCGCCACCGCCGAATTCCAAAACCCGACCACGACAATCGCGCGCCCCTTCGCCAAAGCGGAATAAGAGGCTGCGGCGACCTCCGCGGGCTCGTGCCCGTATCCGCCCGCAAGAGGGGGCTCGTCAAAGCCCGCCGCCCTGAAAAAGTTGCTCGAAGTCGGCCCCGGGCAAACGCAGAGGCATTTGCATCCATGCTTGCCGAGCTCGTAGGAAAGCGACAGCGAAAAGCTCTTCACGTACGCCTTGGTCGCCGCGTAAACCCCGAGCGCCGGGCACGGCTCGAAAGCCGCCAGACTCGACACGTTTATTATGGAACCCCCGCCCGCCTTTACCGCGGGCAGAAATTCGGCGCAAAGCCGCGTGAGAGCCGAGACGTTGAGGCGAATCATCTCCATGTTTCTCGAAACGTCCGGCGACGGGAATTCCCCGTACAGCCCGAACCCGGCGTTGTTTACCAACAGCACGCGCGGAGGCCTGGAGGTTCCGAGTGCGGAAATTTCCCCCCGCACGCGGGCGGAAAGCGAATCGAGGGCGGAGGCGTCCGAGAGGTCGCACGGAATGTGGACGAATTCCCTGATTTCCGAAAGCCCTGCGGAGGGCGCGCTCCTTGAAATGTTGAAGACCCGCGCGCGGGAATGCTCGAGCGCGCCCCGCAAAAAAGCCTCGCCTATGCCGGAGGATCCGCCCGTCACAAAAACGGCGTCGTATTTTGCAAGTTCCGCCGCCGCTGCCCTGTCCGGAGTGTTCATATTTCGGCTTGCCTTTGAAAAATTTTTTTTCTATTTTGTAAACGCTTCGGGAGACATTTCCAAGAAACTAATCAAAAAATTTCAAAATTTTTGGAATGCGGCTGCGGAAGCGAAGTTCTCTATAATGGAATCGGGCGCGCGGGCGAAAAAAGGGCGCTTAACAAAAACGCGAAAGGCGACGATATAAAATTTGCGACTTAAAGCGGGCGGCTCCGCCTCCGGATTTCCGCGGGCGGGTCTTCCAAAAACAAAAACCGAAAGAAGGAAAACATGAGCGACAACGAAATCATCATATCGGGACAAAACCTCGAACTCACAGATGCGCTAAAAGAAAACGTCGTGAATAAAATGCAGAAGCTCTTCGTTCACGACGACCGCATCATAAGGCTGAGGGTGGAGCTCGCGTACCAGCCCAACAAACACCACCACAACGAGTTTACGGCGAAAGGCCGCCTCGAAATCCAGGGCCCCGATATGGTAGTCAGCGTCGCAAGCGACGACATGTACAAGTCCATCGACGAGCTTCTGGTAAAGCTCGCCAGGAAAATCCGCCGACGCCACAGGCTCGAGCGCATAAAGCGCAAGGTGGTTGAAGCTCCGGCCAAGCTCTCGAAGAGCGCCTGAGAAAAAATTTGAAAAGCGCCAGATCCGCCCGCGTTTCGCGCGGGCGGATTTTTTTGCGGTTACCCCTTCCCTCTCTCCGTATTCCCCCGCAATCGTTTCCGCGAAATTTTGTGCAGCCGGCGCGCCGCCCGATTATTGTGGACACGGGCGCGATTTTTATGTTAAATCCGCATTGATGAAAGGGAGATTGGCAGTCGTCGCGGCCGCTTGCGCGCTGGCGTTTTCGGGAAATGCGGCGCGCGCGACGGACTTGCCGGCGGATCGCTCCGACACGTTCATATTCGAGGCGGCCAAATCCGAAGAATTTTCATCCTCCAAAGTCCTCGCGGTTTCAAGGTTCAAGTCGGAGAGGGCGATTGCCTACCTCCCCTTCACCGCCCGCGGAATAGACGCGGGGCTCGACGAGCGCACGGACAAAATCATATCGGCGTCGCTCTCGCTCTATATAAAAGACCTCCCGCTGTTTTCCGCGGAGAATGGGGAAGTAGCGCCGAAGGAAAAAGACAAAAAGAGCCGGCCCCGCCGTGAAGAAGCCGCAAAGCCTCCGGAAACGCCACCTGCGGGCCCCGCCGCAAATTCCGCAATCGAATACGCCCCGAATATCGAGCCGGAAGCCGGCGAAGAAAAGGCGCCCGATGAAAAAAACATTATAAGAATATCCGTGCTAGGAATCGTCGACGACCCCGCTTTTGAACCCAACTCCAAGGCTTTCAGGGTGTCCTGGGACGGGAAAAACGACGCCCCCGCGCCCAAGCACGACCCCATAGACGGGCGCATAGACATGGCCGGGGTATTCAAGCTCGGAACGATCGAGCTCGACATCGGGCGCAACGAGTACGAAGACGGAGACAAGATAGAATTCGAGTCGAGGGAGCTCACGGATTTCCTGAATTTTGCCTACGGCGTAAACTCCGCGCAAAAGCTGCATTCCGACATACATTCGCACCTCGATAAAATCGAGAATTTCGCGATAATACTGAAACAGGAGAGCGGCGAACGCGGCGCGATATTCCACTCGGCGGATTCCTACGGGGACGCCGGAGATTCCACCGAGAGCGGCGATTCGGAAAAATCACCCGAATACGCGGGGAACCCGGATTCCGGCGGACGGCAAAAGCCCCCTCGGGAAACGGAAGGCGGAAATAATGGCGGGAGCGAAAAAAGCGCCGGATCGGACGACGCCTTCGCCGATATAAAAAAGCTTCCGCCGGAAAAAATGCGCGCGGAGCTCGAAAAATTCCTCTACACTTCGGACGGAATGCGCAAATACATAGAAGAATCGGAAATTCGGTACGATTCCCCTTTATCTTGCCCGCCGGACGCCGATATTGAGAAAGATGAAAATAACGGCAAAAATAGGGCGTATTCCGCTTCCGCGCGGCGCGGCGGCGACCGCCGCCCGAAAATCGTTTTCGAGCATGTCCGCACGGTTGGGGCGAAAGAGCCTTAGCGCGCCGGAACGCTTCCGAAAAAATGAACTTTGCCGCAGCCGCTTTGTCTTATATCCCTGCGGGCGGCGATAAAAAATTTCCGCGCGCCCTTCCGGAGCGCGGCGGGGCGTTTTGCAACTTTAAAATACACCGTAAAAATGAGCACAAACCTAACCCAAATCAACGACAAGGTAAAGTCCGCCTACGAGTGGACCTCTTTGCTTAAACAGGAAATCGGCAAGGTAATAGTCGGGCAGAAATATCTGGTCGACCGCCTTCTGATAGGCATACTCGCAAACGGGCACGTCCTTCTCGAAGGCGTCCCGGGCCTCGCGAAGACCCTCGCGGTCAAAACGATGGCCTCGGCCATGGATTCAAAATTCAGCAGAATCCAGTTCACTCCCGACCTCCTGCCCGCCGACATCGTCGGAACCCTCATTTACAACCAGCAAAAGGGCGAATTTCTGACGCAAAAGGGCCCGATTTTCGCGAACATCGTGCTCGCCGACGAAATCAACAGGGCGCCTGCGAAAGTCCAGAGCGCGCTTTTGGAGGCCATGCAGGAGCGCCAGGTCACCATAGGCGGCGAAACTTTCGCCCTGCCGGAGCCGTTCCTCGTGCTAGCCACCCAAAACCCGATAGACCAGGAGGGCACCTATCAGCTCCCCGAAGCGCAAGTTGACCGCTTCATGCTCAAGCTCAAAATCGGCTACCCCGACAAGAAGGAGGAGCGCATAATCCTCGACCTCATGGCGAAAACAAAGGTCGGGGAGAGCGTCAACACCGTGGTCAACCCCGCCCAGATCCTCTCGGCGCGCGAGGTGGTCGACGAAATCTATCTCGACGACAAGATAAAGGACTACATCGTCGACATAGTGTTCGCCACGCGGGAGCCCGAAAAATACGGCCTCAAAAATCTTGAAAACATGATACAGTTCGGCGCCAGCCCCAGGGCGACCATCGCGCTCGCGCTCGCCGCGAAGGCGCGCGCCTTCCTCGAAGGGCGCGGATACGTCGTCCCGCAGGACGTGAAAGACATCTCCCCCGACGTTCTCCGCCACAGGATCATCGTCTCCTATGAGGCGGAGGCTGAAAGCATTTCGAGCGAGAACATCGTCGAAAGCGTGCTCGGGAAAGTCGCCGTACCGTAATCCGAAAAGTTTCCGATGGGCGACAAGCTTACAGATATGCTCAAAAAGGTGCGGCAAATAGAAATCCGCACCAACCGGCACGTCAGCGACGCGCTCGCGGGCGCGTACCACAGCCTCTTCAAGGGGCGCGGCATGGACTTTGAGGAGGCGCGCGAATACGAGCCGGGCGACGAAATACGGACCATCGACTGGAACGTCACCGCGCGCACCGGCAAGGCGCACGTCAAAAAGTACCGCGAGGAGCGCGAGCTGACCATGATGATAGCCGTAGACCTCTCGGCGAGCGGCCAGTTCGGCAGCGGGGAACTCTCCAAGCGCGAGCTCGCCGCGGAGCTCGCCAGCACGCTCGCGTTTTCGGCGGCGCGCAACGGCGACAAGGTCGGGCTCGCCCTGTTCACAGAGGGCGTGGAGCACATAATTCCGCCGCGCAAGGGGCGCAGGCACATACTCAGGCTCATACGCGACATACTCGTCTGGAAGCCTCAAAAGGCGGGCACCGACATCGCGGCCGCGCTCGACGAAATCAACCGCATTTTGAAGCGCAGGGCGATAGTCGTCCTCATAAGCGACTTCTTGCAGGGACCGGACGGCAGGCTGCCCGACCCCGACGAAAAGCTTTCCGACACGGTGTTCAAGTCGCTCGACCTCGCAAACCGCCGCCACGACCTCGTGTGCTTTTCGCTCTCCGACCCGCGCGAGCTCTCCATGCCGCGCGGCCTGGGCTCCGTCACCCTCGAAGACGGCGAAACGGGCGAAATCGTCGCGCTCGACACCAACAATCCCGCCGTGTGCGCCAAGTACGAAGAGATAAATTCGGAGCGCATGAAAAAATTCAAGCGCGCGCTCGCGCGCTCCAAAATCGACCTTCTCGAAACCTTTACCGACAAGCCGTACATCTCGGCTTTGAGAAGATTTTTCGAAAAGCGCGCCGCAAGACAATGATAAAGCTTTTCAGCACAGTTTCAATCCGAAGCGCGCTCGCCGCCGTCGCGCTCGCCGCCTCCGCCCTCTCCGCCTCCGCGCAGGCCGCCTTGCCGCAGCCCGCCCCGCAGGGCGTTCCCGCGGCTTCCATCCCTAACGCGCCCGCCGGGGACGATTCCGTCTCGTACGAGAGCATATTTCCGGAGATTTCGCCCGACAGGGGAAAAATCGGCATGGACTTTTGGGAGAAATACTGGGCGTGGACGCTCGGCGCGCTGTGCGCCGCGGGAATCGCCGCGTATTTTACTCTCAGGCCGAAAAAGCTCCCGCCCAAGACGCCATATGAGCTCGCAATCGAGGCGGTCGCCGCGGCGGAGGCGGATTCCGAAAACCTCGACGCGAAAGAGTTCGCTTCCCGCGTGAGCTCCGCCGTGCGCGCCTACATCGAGGCCCGCCACTCCATCCCCGCCCCCGTAAAGACGACGCAGGAATTTTTGAAAATAGCCTCCGAATCTGCGGCTTTCGATCGCGTCCAGCGGGAAATCCTCGCGGGCATACTCAATTCCTCCGACATGGCAAAATTCGCGCGGGACAGCTTTTCGGGCGAACGCAGGGCGGAGCTCGCCTCCCTCGCCCGCCGCTTTTTGGACTCCGACAAACTCCGCTGCGACGCGGCGCGCGAGACTGCCGGCGGCGCGCCCGAATCGGGCGGAACAAGCGCGGAAACCGCGGACGCCCCGAAAATGAAAGAAACCAAATAACGCAATGAATTTCGACTTCGCAAATCCCAATCTACTGTGGCTTCTTCTGCTGCTGCCGGCGCTCGCGCTGTTGCGCTCGGCGTCGGGCAAGAGCGGCTCGATAATATTTTCGAGCGTCGCCATAGCGAAAGAGGCGTCAGGGAAAAACAGGGCGAACCCCGGGATGTGGAGGTTTGCGCTCACGCTGCTCGCCCTCGCGCTGCTCATAACGGCGCTCGCCCGCCCGCGGCTCGGCAGAGGGTACAGCGAGCGCGAGGAGAGCGGCATAGACATAGTCCTCACCATAGACGTGTCGGGCTCAATGGCCGCCCTTGACTTCTCCCCCAACGCGGCCGCCCCCATAACCCGCATGGACGCCGTAAAGGCGGTCATACGCGAGTTCGTCGAGAGGCGCCCCAACGACAGGATAGGCATGATAACCTTCGCCTCCAACCCGTTCATAGTATCGCCCATGACTCTCAATCACGACTGGCTGAGAAAGAATTTCGAGAGGGTGGACATAGGGGTGATAGACGCCGACAGCACGGCGATAGGCACTGCGCTGGCCATGAGCGTGAACAGGCTCAAAGAGCTTAAAAACGCGAAGAGCCGGGTGGTCATACTGCTCACCGACGGCGAAAACAACGCCGGCCAGATAACGCCCATAGCCGCGGCCGAGGCCGCCGCGTCCTTCAACGCGAAAGTCTACACGATAGCCGTCGGCAGGAGCGGCATAGTCCCCGCCGCGCGCCTCGACGAAAACCAGCGCGTCATGCGCGACGCCTACGGCCGCCCCGTCTACGCCGGAGACATGCGCAGCAGCGTGGACGAGTCCACTTTGCGCAAAATTTCCGAAATAACCGGCGGCAAATTCTACCGCGCCGAAAATATGGCGGAGCTGCGCAATATATATTCCGATATAGACGCCCTTGAAAAGACGACCGTAAAGCTGCGCAACTTCACCTCGTACGACGAGCTCTTCCCGTGGTTCGCGGCCGCCGCGCTCGGCGCGCTCGCGCTCAAGCTGCTGCTCGCAAACACAAGATTCAGGACTTTGCCATGACATTCCATTCACCAATCTGGCTCTATGCGGCATTAGCCGCCGCCGCGGTTCTCGCGCTCGCCGCGCTCCGCGCGCGCGCCGCCAGGCGCAAGGCGCTCGCTAAGTTCGCGTCACAGCGGCTGATGCCGGAGCTCACCCGCACCGTCAGCGCGCCGAAGATAATCGTCAAGAACGCGCTCGCATTTTGCGCCGTAATGCTAATATTCGCCGCCCTCGCCCGTCCCCAGTGGGGATACCGCTGGGAGGAAACCAAGACGCGCGGCATAGACATAATATTCGCCGTCGACACCTCCAACAGCATGCTCGCCGAAGACGTCAAACCGGACAGGCTCGAGCGCGCAAAGCTGTCGGTGCTCGATCTCGTGAACATTTTGCAGGGCGACAGAATCGGTATAGTCGCGTTCAGCGGACAGGCTTTTTTGCAGTGCCCGCTGACCCTCGACTACGACGCTTTCAGAATGTCGCTCGAAGCGCTCGACACAAACGTCATACAGCGCGGCGGAACCAATATTTCCGCGGCGATAGAAGAGGCGGAAATCGCCTTTTCATCGACGTCGAACCGCAAGATAATAGTGCTCATAAGCGACGGCGAGGAGCTTGAAGACTCCGCGCTGGAGGCCGCAAAAAGGGCGGCAAAAAACGGGGTAGTCATATACGCGCTCGGAGTCGGCGGCGCCGCGGGGGAATTCATACCCGTCCGCGACGAATCCGGCGGCACGACCCTCCTGAAAGACGAGGCGGGCAACCCCGTCCGCAGCCGGCTGAACGAAAAGACCCTTACGGAAATCGCCAAAGCAACCGGCGGATTCTACGAGCCGCTCACCGCAGACGGCATGGACACCATCTACAACGAGGGCCTCAAAAAAATTCCCTCGCAGGAGCTTTCCTCGCGCATGAGGCAGCTTGCCATAGAGCGTTTCCAGATTCCGCTCGGGCTTGCGATACTGTTGTTGTCGCTCTCGTCGCTCGTGGGCACCCGCAAGTTTTTCGCCCGCTCCGGCGGGGGAACCGCCGCCATGCTGCTCGCAGCGATTATCGCATTCCAACCCGGCAGCGCAAGGGCGCAGGAGGGGGACGAAAGCGAAAGCGCGGAAGAAGTTCCCGCGCATTCCGACGCCCCGCTCCCAAAGCCGGAGGAGCCGAAATATTCCGTGCCTGAAAATCCGGATTCCCGCGATTTCTTCAATCTCGGCGTCGACGCTCGGGAGGCGGGAGACGAAGATGGGGCGAGGGAGTTTTTCCTCGCCGCGGCGAAGCTCTCGCCCGACGACTTCCCCCTGCACTCCGCGGTATATTATAATATAGGCAATATAGACTACGCGGCGGCAAAGGCCGCGAGCGCGAAAATGCAGTCGCCCCAAAACCTCTCGCAAAAGATAGGAAGCGCGTTCGCGCAGTCGGAACAGGCGGCGTCGGAAGGCACGCAAACCCTGCGCGAGGGCTTGAAGCTGTTGGAGGGTGAATCGGCGGCGTTAAGGGCCGCGAAGGACGAGGCCGCAAAAAAGGCAGCGCTCGACAAAAGCCCGCTAAAAGACAAGAATTTTCAGGAAAAGCTCAAAAAGGCGATCGCCGCGTGCGAGGCTTCGGCAAAGCTTTCGGAAGAAACCGCTCATGCCGCGGCCGCCGCAAAAAACCAATGGGATAATCTCGAAAAAATGATTGAAGCCCCCGTCGCGGAATACTCCGACGCCCTGCTTCTCGACCCGTCGAACTCCGACGCCGAAAACAATCTGCGCGCCGCGCTATCCGCCGCAGCCGCCGCGAAAAAGGAGGCCGCCAACGTCGGCAGGATATCCGAAGAATCCGCTCCCGCGCTCGCAAAAATAAAGGAGAGCCAGACGAAGCTTGCCGAAGAGCTCAAAAAGCTCTTGCGCGACGACAACCAGCAGAATCAGCAGGACCAACAGAATCGGCAAGACGACCAAAACCGGCAAAACGACAATCAACAACAGCAGAATCAGCAGGACAACAAACAGGACAACCAAAATCGGCAGGACGAGCAAAAGCAAAATCAGGGCGGACAAAACCAAAAAGACCGGAATAAAGACGAAAACCAAAACCGCGATTCTCAAAACGGCCGCGACGGACAGGACAGGCGGGAGGAAAAGCGGCGGGACGATACTCCGCAGAAGGAAAAGGACAAGCCCGAAGACAGGGGCCGCGACAGCCGCGGCGAATCCGAAAAACGCGGCGATCCCGGACAAAACGCCCAGCGGCAAAAGCCCGAAAATAAAAAGGGCGAACAGGCAGTGGACAATTCAAAAAAATCGGGAGACAAAAAAGAGGAGAAACTCCCCTCCCCCTCGGAAGGGCGAGAAGAGCTTCCCGCCCCGAAGGACGAAGCGGCTCAGGCCGCAAGGGCAGCGGAAGAGAGGGAAAACGCCAGGAAATCCGAGGGCGCGATGACGCGCGCGGAGGCAAGGCAGCTTCTCGACTCCATGAAAGACGATGAAAAGTTCCTGCCCCTTCGCGGGTTCGGAACCCAGAAACAACGCTACGAAAGCTCTTACAAAGACTGGTAAATGAAAATACTCACGGCAATATCCGTTTTGGCAATCTCCTGCGCGGCGTCGTTCGCGCAGACTGTGGAAACAGGCTTTTATCCGGCGGAAATCCGCCCGGGCGGCTACGCCGCGTACAGGGTTACGCTAAAAAACGCAGACGGCGCGTCCGTCAACCCGGCAGACATACCCGTGCCCGACGGCCTCGAAATAGCGGGCACGAGCCGCTCGCAAAACTACTCCTTCGTCAACGGGAAAATGTCATCGAGCGTAACGCTCGACTTTGCGATGGTCGCCGGCAAGGAGGGCGAATACACCGTGCCTGCGTGGAAAATCCCGCTCGGCTCAAAGTCGCTCGACGCCGCCTCCGCGACGCTGAAAGTCTCCGCGTCCGCGCCCGCCGCCGCGCCGCGGCGAATGGTCGGGTTCCCGTCGTTTGCGCCTCCCGCGCGCAGGCAGAGCCATGCGCACGACGACTCGTTCAAAAATTCGATAACCCTCGAGCTCAAGCTCCCGCGCGAAAAAATATACGTTGGAGAGACGATAAAATGCGAGCTCGTGCTGTCCTTCGACAAGTCGCTTTTTGAAAACGGCTACAGGCTAGAGCAGGCCGTCCCGCAGATAAAGAACATGGACGCTTTCGAATGCCCGGCGTTCACCGGAGAGCCGACAATAGACATGCAGCGCGACCCCGAAAAGGCGCTCGTGATATACCGCACGGTGATAACCCCCCTCAAAGCCGGCGAATACGACCTCGAATTTTCCGCAGCTGGAATCCTCAACCGCGAAATATCAATAGACGACATAATGGGAATGTCCATGATGGACCGGCTGCTCTCAATGGGTTCGGGCAGGCGCATGCGTTTCGACGCGCCGATGAAGCCGATGAAGCTCAAAATCCTCCCGCTCCCCGCCGAGGGAAAGCCGAAAAACTTTACCGGAGCCATCGGGAAGTTCGAGCTTGCGGAAGTTTCCGTAAGCCCCGACGCCCTTTCGGTCGGAGAGCCGTGCACGATAGTCGCGAAAATCGCGGGCACGGGCAACTTCAACAGAATGAACGCCCCCGCCCTCGACGGCGCGCGCGACTGGAAAACCTACAAGCCGAAATCGTCGTTCGCGGACGAGAGCGGCAACCAGGGCTACATAGGGGTCAAGACTTTTGAGTACACGGCGGTTCCGAAATCGGCGGATTTGCCGCAGGCGCCAAGAGTTGCGTTCAACTACTTCGACCCCGAAACCGGAAAATACGTCGAAGAGCTCTCGGAGCCGGTCGCAGTGAGCGTCGCCCCCACAATCCGCTCCAAGACCGTGAGGGAGGCGCAGGAAGAGGCAGCAAAGCCCGCGCCGGCGTTCTCGAAAATCTCCGAGGGAGTCCGCACCGAAAATTCCGCGGACATATTCTCGTCCAAATGGTTTTGGATTTCCCAGGCGGCGATACTCGCGGCGGCGGCGGCGTTTGTCGCGCACAGGCTCAAGGCGCGGAGGCTTGAAACCGACCCCGCATACGCAAAGAAAACGGAATACTCCGCGAAGGCGCGCGCGGCCCTGCGCGAAGCGCTCGCAAGCGCGGATTTACCTGACGCGAAAAAATTCTTCACCGCCGCCCGCGAATCGCTCAGATACGCCCTCGCCGCAGGCTCTCCCGAAGAGGCGCGCTCGCTGTCTCTGAAAGACGCCCTGGCGCGCGCGGAGGAAATCGGGCTCGGCGACGCCCAAACCGCGGCGATAAAAGCCGTGTTCTACGGCGCCGACGCGCTGGAATTCGGCGGGGACGAAGCCGGCGCCTCCGGCCGCGGAGAACTCGCCAAAAGCCTCGCGGAAACCGTCCGGCAAATTCTCAAATGACATGAAAAAAGCCCTCAAAATTCTGCTCGCGGCCGCCGCGATCGCGCAGGCGTCCATCGCCCAGACCGCCGACGAATACTTTATGCTCGGCAACAGCGCATACAAGGCCGAAGACTATAAAAAAGCCGCCGAAAACTACGACCTCGCGGCAAGGGAAGGACTGGACACTTCGGAGCTGTATTTCAACCGCGCCAATGCCCGCGTCAAGACGGGCGAGCCCGCCCGCGCGCTCGCCGATTACCTCAAAGCCCTCGCGATTTCCCCGAGAATGCGCGAGGCTTCCGCAAACCTGAAAATCCTTTCGCAGGAGGCGTCCCTGCAAGCTCCCGACATGTCGTCGCCGTTCTTCGAGCTCTCGAAGGGAGAATGGTTTGCCGTCGCGGTCGCCCTATTTTGGATTTGCGCGCTGACAGCCGCCGTCCCGCCGCTCTACGGCAAGGGCGGGAAAATATCGTGGTTCATCGCGGCGGTCGCCGCCCTCGGGTTTGCCGCCGGCGTTTGCGGGGTAAAAAAGTGGTCGGATTTCGAATCGCTCGCCGTCGTCGTAAGGCAGGACGCGCCGATGCGCCTTTCCCCATCCCCGAATGCGCCGATAGAACTGCGCGCCTCAGAGGGGCTTGTCGTGGAGCGTTCCGCCGCGCGCGGAGATTTCGAGCTCGTCAGAGCCCCCAACGGAAAGTCCGGCTGGATAAAAAAATCCGATTTCGCGCCGATATCGCAATAGCGGCGCATTCCATTTAAATGTTTCCGCCCGCATCCGCCGCGCCTTCGCGCGGCGCGCGGACCGTCGAAGCTTGCGCGACTGCGCGCCGCAACGTTATTTTCTTGATTTTTCGGCGAATTCCGGGCTTGATTGCAACACAGACTAAACTTCGTTTCCGCATGAAAAAAAAGATAATTATCGCGTTTTGCGTCGCAATCGCCGCGTGGGCGGCTGGCTATATAATAGTGGGCAACTCGTCTGACATTCCGGAGGGCTCCACCAACCAGAAGGCGCTTTACGTCCTCGAAGAGGCGGGCTGCGTAATGTGCCATTCCAAAAACGCCAAGCCGCCGTTCTACGCCAATTTCCCGATCGCCGGCTCGCTCGTAAAAGCCGACATGCAGATGGGGCTCCGCAGCTACGACATAACAGACACGGTCGACGCCATAAAGACGGGAGCCAAAGTCAGCTCCACCGACCTCGCAAAAATCGAATACGCCGTGGACGACGGGACGATGCCGCCGCTGCGCTTCAAGATAGTCCACTGGAAGAGCAATATCTCCGCCGCGGAGCGCAAGGCCGTCGCCAATTGGATAGTCGCCGAACGCGCAAAGCTCAACGCCTCCTCCGGAATATCAAAGGATTTCGCCAACGAGCCCGTGTGGCCGATTCCCCGGTCGCTCGGCGCGGACGCCGCAAAAGTCAAGCTCGGCTCGATACTCTACCACCACACGGCCCTTTCCGGCGACGGGACGGTATCCTGCGCGACTTGCCACCCGCTCGACAAGGCGGGCGTGGACGCCCTCCAAACCTCGACGGGCATACGCAAGCAGAAGGGCGACATAAACGCCCCAACGGTCTTCAACGCCGCATTCAACGCCAAACAGTTCTGGGACGGGCGCGAAGACACCCTCGAACAGCAGGCGGGCGGCCCCCCGATGAATCCCGTCGAAATGGACGGCGTGTCCTGGGAAAAAATCGCCAAGCGACTCGAAGCCGACTCCGCTTTCAGCGCGGAATTTAAAAAGGTTTACCCCGACGGCTTCACCCAAAAGAACATCACAGACGCCATCGCCGCATTCGAGCGCACCCTCATAACGCCCGACAGCCCGTTCGACCGCTACCTCAAAGGCGACAAAGACGCGCTCACGCAAGAGGAATTAAAGGGCTACGAGCTCTTCAAGCAGGCCAACTGCGCCGTCTGCCACTCGGGCGAAAACCTCGGCGGGCAGACTTTCGAGTACATGGGCCTGCGCCGCGACTACTTCAAAGACCGCGGCAACGTCGGCAAGATAAACGACAAAGGCCGCTACTCGCACACTAAGGACGAGCGCGACATGCACAAGTTCAAGACCCCCACCCTGCGCAACGTCGCCCTCACCGCCCCCTATTTCCACGACGGCTCTACGCAGAGCCTCAGGCAGGCGGTCGAGATAATGGCCAAGTACCAGCGCGGCGTATCCCTTTCCGACGCGGAAATAGACTACGTTGTGAAATTCCTCGAATCGCTGACGGGAGAGTACAACGGCAAGAAGCTCGAAGTAAAAAAATAGACCGCCCGCGCGAGAGGGAAATCCCCGCTGTGCGGCGGGGATTTTTTTCTTTTCGGGCGCAAACGCCTTATGACCGAACATGCCGCAAGCTACAAAGTGAGAGTCGCCGACGCGGGGGCCGACGGATTTTTGAAGCTCCCGTCGCTTCTGCAAATGCTGCAAGAGGCCGCGACCGAACACGCGGAAATTCTCGGAGTGGACTTCAAGACGCTCAAAACCATGGAATTGGGGTGGGCGCTTTCAAAAATCTCCGTTGAAATCGAAAAGCTTCCCAAATGGGGCGAGCGCGTCGGAATAAAAACGTGGGCGTCGGACAGGGACAGGATAGCGACCTACCGCGAATTCGAGGCATTCTCATCGGGCGGCTCCCCCCTGTTCACAGCGCGCTCGCAATGGCTGCTCTTCGACTTTCGCAGCAGAAGACTCGCGCGCATGGACAGAATCGGGGACTTCGCGAGAATCCCCGGCAGGCGCGCAAATTCGGAGGACTTTTCGGAGCGCCCCAAGGCGCCGTCGCAGGAGGCGCCGCACGCCATATCGCGCGACGCGGGCATATGCGACATCGACCTCAACGGGCATGTAAACAATTCCGTGTACATGGCGTGGGCGTTGGACGCCCTGCCGGACATGCCGCAAAAATTTCCGCGCAGGCTCTCGATAAGCTTTCTTGAAGAGGTCAGGCCGCACGCCGAAATCCGCTCGGTATGCGAGATTTTCGGAAACGTTTCGGCGCATTCGATATTTTCCGCCGGCACGGGCCGCGAGTGCGCGCGCGCGAATGTCGAATGGGCGTCTCAATAGGCTTGATTCGGCGCGCGCGGCGGACATTATCTTTGCCCTATGAGCCTTTACCTGTCCACATATCTCTTCGCGGCGATTCTGCTCGCCGCGGGCGCAATGTTCGCCTTTCCGAAATTCAAGCCGCTCGTATTGGCGTTTCCGCGCAGCAAAAAGGCGGCTGTCGTCACATTCGGCGGCGGCGGACTGTGGTTTCTCTACATACTCTCTCAGTTGGGCGAGGCGGACTTCGGCGACATAAAAGCATATCTCATCGCCATATTCGGAATAGCCGGAATTCTCGCTTTCAAATGCCTCGACGACTTTCTGTCGGTCAGGGGGCTCGCAATCCTCGGGCTTCTGCTATCGCGCGAATTCATAGACTCGGCCTTCATGAAGGAGCCCGTTTCGAGACTCACCCTCGTGACGCTCTCCTATTTAGCGGTGTTGGCGAGCCTCTATCTGGGAGCGTTGCCATACAGATTCCGCGACTTCCTTGAATTTCTATACGCAAAGCCGGGCCGCGCTTTCGCCTTCGGGTGCGCGCTGACGGCCGCGGCGGCGGCCCTCGCAATATCGGGCCTGTTCTACTGATATGAAATCCGTGATGCTAATCATAAGCGGCCCCGCCGGAAGCGGGAAAAACACCGTCGCCGAAAGGCTAATGGTCGAGTTTCCGCAAATCCGCAGGGTCGTCACATCGACGTCGAGACCTCCGAGAGGCGCGGAAAAAGACGGCGAGGACTACCATTTCCTGTCTCCGCAATCCTTTGAGCGCGCCATAGAAAACGGCGAATTTCTCGAATACGCGAAAGTCCACGGCAGGTATTACGGCACCTCCAAAAAAGCGGTCTGCGACGCCTTCGGGAGGGGCGACGACCTGATTCTAATAATAGACGTGCAGGGCGCGAAAACCTGGCGGAAAATCGCCGAAACCGACGCCGAACTCGGGAAAAAAATCACGTTTGTGTTCATCGCGCCGGCGTCGCCCGACGAGCTCAAAAGGCGGCTTGTCGGCAGGGGCACCGAGACGGAGGAGGAGATAGAAAGGCGCCTTAAAACCGCGGCTTCCGAATACGCGGCGGCGGATATGTTCGACAGAAAAATCGACTCCAAATCAAAGGACGAAGACTACGCCGCATTGAAAAAAATATACATCGAGGCGAAATCCGAAGCGGAATAGCGCGCGGAAACAGCCCGCGGTTTTCCCTTCCCAAAAAAGCGCCCGAATCTTCGGATTCGGGCGCTTTTTGCAAATTGCGAATCGACTCTGCGCCGCGCTACTTGGTCTCGGCCTTTTGCGCGGATTCCTCCGACCTGACTTCGGGCTGCGGCTTGGCTTCAACCTTCTTGACTTCCTCCTCGCGCATGGCTTCGCGGATATTTTCCTCCACTTCGCTCGTGGCTTTTTTAAATTCGCGGATGGACTTTCCGAGCCCCCTTGCGAGCTCCGGAAGGCGCTTTGCTCCGAAGAGCAGAAGGACGACCAGAAGGATTACCATCCACTCCGAACCGCCGGGCATGCCGAATGCTAAAATATTTTCCATATATGTATTCCGTTTGAGTTATTCCAAAAAAAGCTAAAGGCGGGGCGAAGCTAGTCAAGCGTTTTTCGAAGGCCCCGCATTTATAATCGGCAAAATTCTCCCGCGCAAAACGCCGGATTCGCATTTCGCAAAACCGCTGAAAATTCCCGTCAGCGGCGGCGGTCTTGCGGCGAATAGAGCATATCCCTCGCGCGCTTCGAGAGCCTGTCCGCTTTCTCGAGATTGGAGGCGAACGCATCAGACGCCGCCTCAAATTCGTCCTCGTCGTCGTCGAGCGCGGCCTCGTACAGCCTTCCGAGATCGACGAGCGCCTCGGCGTACAGCGGATTTATGCGCGGGAGCGCGATCTTTATTTCCGTCAGCCTGCGTTCGGCGTTGTAGCGCACGATGGAATTTTCGCGGTGCTCCCACACGTCGGAAGGGTTAAGGCCGAGCGGCTCGCCCGACACGTCTTCGGCTTGGAGGAACGCGAGCCTGACAATCTCCTCGCGCGATTCCTCCGTGCCGCGCACGCCGCCCGCGCGCGACCAGACTTCGCCGCTTATATAGCACCCCCAGACCGCGTCGAACCGCTCCGGCGCGAGCTTTGCGATTTCCGCGAAAGACTTTTGCGCGTCGGCCCCGGAGAGAAATACCATTAGCGGCCAGAATTTTCCGCTCTTGGCGCAGAGGCGTTCGAGGGTTTTCAGGGTCCAAAAGCAATCCGCGGAGTCCGTTTCGGAGGAAATCGACGAAATTCCCAGAACTTCCGCAAGCCCCCTCGGGGGCGTCCGCGACGATATGTCCGCAAGCTCGCCGAGCATTCCGAACTTCGCCCTGCACTGCAATGACACCGAAAGCGCCTCGTCGAGCCATATGGGACATTCGCGCACTATTCTGCCGTTTCTCTCGAAAATCATTTTGCGCAAAAGCGCGCCGGAAACGAGGCGGCAGAAGCGGGCGAAGTCGAGATTCCCGTTCCACAGCACGGTCACCGTGACGCCGCCGTTTTTGTCCATTACGTATTCGGCGGCGTCCTTGAATTTCTCGCCGTCGGATACGAGCTGCACGACGATTTTGTCGCCCAGCCTTATCTCCTGCAAATTGCCGTTTTCAAATTCCGCGAACATCGCGGAAGCTTCTTCGAGAATTTTGCGGGCGGTCGATATGGAACGCCCGTCGTCGGTCATGAGGTAGAACGCGCCGTTCGACCACGACGATATGGGCGCCTTTTCGGGCTCCGGCAGGGGAACCGAGTCGCCGCCGGGCATATAGTAGCCGTTTTTGAAGTCGGAGGTGTCCACGACATATTTGGGCTTTACCGGCTTTATCGGGATTTCCTCGGGCAAAACCGCAATCGGCGGCTTCTTCTCACGCGCCTTTTCTCCGGCAGATTCCGCGGGCATGTCCGTCCCCCGCAGCTCTGCGCCCTTATCGGAAGATTCCGCTGACGCTTCATCCGGCGGCAGTTCCGCGAGCTTTTTATCTTCCGAAGCGGCGCGCCCGGGCTCATATCCGGAGGAGGGTTCCAAAACCGCGGGTTCCCCGGGCTCCGACGGAGCGGGAAGCGCGATTTTGTCGCTTTCGGCGGGGCCGCTCCTGTACTTTTCCACAATTTTTGCGAAGTCGAAACCGCCGTTTACGACGAGCCCGCTCTCCTCCTTGCCCGCGGCGGCGGCGTCTGCCACCTTCTTCGCAAGCGCGATCTTCTCGGCGAGGCTCATCTCGGCCTGCGACGAAAAAGCCGCGGAAAAAATCGCAATTAACGCCAAAAATTTTATCATTTCAAAATCCGGACGGATTTTTCGCCCGCTTAAATTTTTTT
>ENA-UOJG01001466-UOJG01001466.1-human-gut-metagenome-genome-assembly--contig:-C47-NODE-1466-length-24627-cov-23.776738_pt1 | contig 24627 bp, 25 predicted proteins | sample MGYA00242340_ERZ723887 | MGnify/ENA metagenome assembly ERZ723887 | reverse complement strand
GGCGTAGCCTCGCCCGGCGCGGGCGTTTCCGTCGGCGCGGGCGCATCGGTAGAAGTGGGCGCGTCGGTAGAAGTGGGCGCATCGGTAGAAGTGGGCGCGTCGGTAGAAGCGGGAGCGTCGGTTGCCGCGGGCGCGTCGGTAGAAGCGGGCGCGTCCGGTGGCGCGGGCGCGTCGGTCGGCGCAGGTGTTTTCGTCGGCGTGGGCGCATCGGTGGAAGCGGGCGCGTCGGTCGGCGCGGGCGTTTCCGTTGGCGCGGGTGTATCGGTTGAAGCGGGCGCGTCGGTCGGCGCGGGCGTTTCCGTTGGCGCGGGTGTATCGGACGAAGCGGACGCGTCGGTTGAAGCGGGCGCGTCGGTCGGCGCAGGTGTTTTCGTCGGCGTGGGCGCATCGGTTGAAGCGGGCGTTTCCGTTGGTACGGGCGTTTCCGCTGGCGCGGGCGTGGCGGCTGCCGTGGGAACCTCGACCGGGGTGGCGGGTTCCTCGGCGTATGCCGCGAACAGCGCCATGGCGGCGATCAGTGTCCACGCAAGGATGCGTTTCATTGCGGTTTCCTCCCTTCTTACATGCTTCGGAGCGCGTCGATGGGGTTCAGGCGGCTCGCCTTGCGCGCGGGCGCCCAGCCGAACAGGATGCCGACCGCGGCGGAGAAGCCCGTGCCAAGCGCAATCGCGCCGTAGGACAGATGAAAGCGGATGCTCATGTAGTCGCACATCGCAAGGCTGAGAAGCAGACCCAGCGCCACGCCCATCAGGCCGCCCAGCATCGACAGCAGGAACGATTCCAGCAGGAATTGCAGCTGAATGTGCCACGACTGCGCGCCGAGCGCCTTTTTCAGGCCGATTTCGCGCGTGCGCTCGGTGACGGAGGTAAGCATCATGTTCATGATGCCGATGCCGCCGACCACCAGCGCGATGGAGGCGATGCCGGCCAGCAGCGCGCTCATCATGCCCAGCAGCTCGTCCATGGTGCTTTCCAGCGCCTTCATTTCGGTGATTTCGTAGCAGTCGTCCTCATAGGAGAACATTTCGTCCAGCGCGGCGCTCAGAAGCGTCTGGGTGCTTTCCGAGTTGGCCGCGTCGTCCAGATAGACGGTGAAGCGCGTGACGACGGACTCGCTGTTCATCTTGAGCGCCGTGGAATAGGGGATGATCACGTCCGCGTCCTCAAAGTCCGCGTCCAGCAGGCCGACGACGGTGAATTCCAGCCCGCCCAGCCAGATCGTTTCGCCCAGCGGGTTCACGCCGTAGAAGAATTCGTCCAGCACGTCCTGCCCGATCAGGCACACGCGGCTTTTGCGCTGAATGTCCAGCCGGTTCACGGCGCGGCCGCGGCGCACAATGTCCGTTTCGGCGGCGAACCAGTATTCGTTGCGGCCGGAAACCGAAATGCCGGTTTCGCGCTCGCCGCCGCGCACCAGATGCGTGCTCAGCGACACGGTGGGCGCGATGCCGTCCACATGGCCGAGCGCTTCCAGCGTTTCAAGGTTTTCGTCGGTCAGGCCGCTTTTGAGGTCGCTGCCGGAGATCGTCACGGTCAGCTGTCCCGCGCCCATGCCGGCGAAGGAATCCGAGATCGACGAGGACACGCCGGAGATCGTCGTGATCAGCGCGATGACCGCCGTTACGCCGATCATGATGCCGAGAATGGTGAGAAACGAGCGCATGCGGTTTTTGAGAATGTCCGACAGAGCCATGCGCGCGCATTCAAAGGGCATGAGAAGCCCGGTCACCCATGCATGTCTGTTCATGACGCCGCCTCGCTTTGCATGTTTCTCGCGTTGCCGCCCTCGGTTAGTACGCCGTCGACGATGTGCACCACGCGCCGGGCACAGCGCGCGATGGACAGATCGTGCGTGATCATCAGGATCGTGCGCCCCTCGTCGTTCAGCGCGCGGAACAGCGCCATTACCTGCCTGCCGGTGGCCTGATCCAGCGCGCCGGTAGGCTCGTCCGCCAGCAGGATGCGCGGGTCGGTCACCAGCGCCCGCGCGATGGCGACGCGCTGCTGCTGGCCGCCGGAAAGCTGCGACGGAAAGTGATGCATGCGATCCGAAAGCCCCACGCGGTCGAGCATCTCCCGCGCCCGCCGCGCGCGCTCGGAGGGGCGCACGCCCGCGTAAATCAGCGGAAGCTCCACATTCTTCTGCGCGTCCAGCCGCGAAAGCAGCTGGGACGACTGAAAGATAAACCCGATTTCCCGGCTGCGCGCCAGCGCCAGCGCGTGCGCGTCCATTTCGTCCACGTGCGCGCCGTTCAGGATGTATTCGCCCTCGGTGGGCGTGTCCAGACAGCCAGCGATGTTCATCAGCGTGGATTTGCCGCTGCCGGACGGGCCGAGCACGCTCAGATACTCGCCCGGCTCCACGGTCAGGTTCACGTCCTTTAATACGGTCAGCGCTTCGCCGCCGGTCTGATAGCGCCTGTAGATGTGACTCATCTGAAAGAAATCGCTCATGGTTCTTCTCCTGCCTACGGCTGCCCGCCGCCCGTGCCGCCGCGATTGCCGCGCCCGCCGCCGGAATTGTCGCTGCCGCCGAAGCCGCCGCCAAAGCTGCTGAAGTCCGGCATGCTGCCGCCGCTGAAGCTCGGCATGCCGCCGCTCTGCGGGTTGAACTGCCGCTGTCCGCCGCCCATCAGGCCGGAAAGCAGCCCGGAGAGACCACCGGAGGAATCCTCGTCCGCTTCGGCTTCCACGTACACCGTGTCGCCCTCGTTCAGGCCGGATTTGATTTCGACGTAGTTGCCGTTGTCCACGCCCACCTCGACCGGCGTTTTCTGAAGCTCGCCCGCCTCGTCCCTGGTGTAAACGTAGGCGCTGTTGTCGCGCTCGAAGCTGAGCGCGTCCATCTTCAGAAGCACTGCGTCCGTGGCTTCCTCGCGGGGAATGCGCACGGAGACCTGCATGCCGGGCAGCACGTCGTCAGTTACCTCCACCGACGCGGTGACCGTGTAGTACGCCACGGAGCCCGCCGACTGCGACAGGCGGTTGATGTGGGTGATGGTGGAATCGAACGTCTTTTCCAGCGCCGTGAACGTGACCTGACACGCCTGCCCGACGTATACGTCCGAAATGTCGTATTCGTCCACGCGCATTGTGACCTTCATGTTGGTGAAGTCCACCAGCTGCACAATCTGTGCGCCGGAGCGAACCTCGTCGCCCTCCTCCACCAGCACGTCGTTCACCGTGCCCGCGAATTCGGCCTTTATCGTTTCGCCGCCGGACAGCCGCGCGAGCCTGTCGCCCTTCTCCACGCGGTCGCCGTCCTGCACGTACAGCGTGCGCACGGCGCCGTCGCCCGAAGCCGTCATGTAGCCGGACGAGACCACGCTTACGGAGCCGGAAAAGCTGAGCGCGTTGGAAATGCTGCCGCGAGTGGCGGTGTAGGTATCGTAGGTCGTGGTGATCGACTGCTTCAGCTTCGGAATCCATACCGCCCACAGAAGGAGCGCCACGACGCCCAGCAGGAGCAAAAGCACCAGCCAGCGAACGATGCGCGTGATCAGCCGCCGTTTTTTCTTAGCCATACAAAAAATCCCCCCGTCTGTTTTACGGGGAGATTCTATCAGAAAAATTTGGTTTCCCGCGGCCGCCCTTCCGGCGAATCCGCGGCAAATTCCAAAGAGTTCTTAAGTCTATCAGACGTATGGAACGCCGAAGATCGTCTCGTAGCCGAACTTGCGGATGGGATACATGGCGTCGTTGTCGCGCGACGGATGCACGCGGTTGGCGAGCAGCACCACATACAGGCCGGTGGCGCTGTCCAGCCACAGGCTGGTGCCGGTGAAGCCGGTGTGCCCCACGATGTTGCCCTCCGGGCGCTCGGTATAGGCGATCCAGCCGAGTCCGCGGTTGCTGCCGAGATGGGCGGTCTGGTTGGCAAACGAGCGCTTCACCCATTCCGGATCGAAGATCGGGCTGGGCGTGGGCGGCAGAAGAGCGGCGCAGAACCTCGCCAGATCGCGCGCCGTGGAAAACACGCCCGCGTGTCCCGCCACGCCGCCCAGCTGGTCGGCGCGCTCGTCGTGCACCGTGCCGCGCACGGGCAGCGTTTCGCCCACGCGAATCTCCGTCGCCGCACAATAGGCGGTCTTCGGGGGATTGAAGCAGGTGTCGTTCATGCCCAGCGCGCGCCACGTGTCCGCCGCGGCTTCCTCCAGCGGCTTTCCGGCCAGACGCGCCAGAATTTCGCCTAAGAAGATGAAGCTGAGGTCGGAATACACGACCTCTTTGCCCGGCTCCGCCACCGGCGCGAGGTCGAGCAGACCCTGAACGCGTTCTTCGCGCGTGTCGCCGAACTCGAACGTGTCGTGGAACGGAACCAGTCCCGCCGTGTGCGTGAGCAGGTTCCATACCGTCACGTTTTTGAGCTTCTCGTGCGTGCGACGGCCGATGGCTTCGGGAAGCGTCGCGTCCAAAGGCAGCCTGCCGTTCGCCAGATACTGGACGATGCCCGACCATACGCCCACCAGCTTGCTCAGCGACGCTACGTCGAACAGCGTGTCCTCGGTCATCGGCTCCACGACGGGCGTGATGATGGCGTTGCCGTAGGCCTTCAGCGCGTACAGCTCGTCGCCGCGGCCGATCGCCGCGACCGCGCCGGGAATCCGCTTTTCGCGCACCGCCGTTTCCACATGCTTCAGAAAGTCCTCAAATCGTTTTTCCATCGGTCAGTGTTCCCTTCCTTCGTTTCCGAGCTTTCCCTGCGCCCAGTGCTTCCGGCACAGGGCGACATAGCTTTCGTTTCCGCCCAGCATGATCTGCTCGCCGGCCTTGACCACATGCCCGTTCGAAATGCGGGCGTTGCAGGTCGCCTTGCGGCCGCACCAGCACACGGTTTTGATTTCCTCAATGGTGTCCGCCCACGCCAGCAGCCAGCGGCTGCCATCGAACAGGTTGCCCTGAAAATCGGCGCGCAGGCCGTAGCAGATCACGGGCACGTCCATTTCGTCCACGATGGCCACGAGCCGCTCCACCTGCGCGCGGGTGAGAAACTGCGCCTCGTCCACGATCAGGCAGTCGTAGTCGGCGGGGTTGATGGTATCCAGCTCCTCCACATACAGGCAGTCGGTCTTCAGGCCGCTGCGCGAAGCCACGACGCGCAGACCGTCGCGCGTGTCCAGCCGGGGCTTTAAAATCAGCGCCTTCTGGCCGCGCTCCATATAGTTGTATTGCACCATGATGGCGTTCGCCGTCTTCGACGAACCCATCGCGCCGTAGCGGTAGTAAAGCTTTGCCATGGAAATCTTCCTTTTCTGAATGGATTTTTCGGTTCAGGGCTCGATGTATTGCTCGATGTAGCGGATGCGCGTGCCGAAGGTGAGGTAGAAGTTCTTCACGTAGCCCTCCATGCCGTCCACCAGAACGCGGCTCCACGTTTCGCCCTTTTCGAGCACGTCCACCGTTTCGCCGCGCTTGAGATAGCAGCGCAGCGCCGCCGACGCGGAGGTGCCGCGCTCGCGAAGCTGAAGCGATTTCGCGCCGGTCAGCCTGCACACGGGCGTGGAGGTCATGGAAAGCACGAGCTTCGTGCCGTCCGGATAGCGGTACGCCTCGGCGGCGGCCAGCGCTTCGGTCTGCGTGCGGGAATCGGCGCTTACCGCGTCGCCCAGCTCGCGCGCCAGCCGGAACAGCCGCACGGCCTGCGCGAGCGCGTCCGAATATTCGCCGTTCACCGTGCCCGGGAAGTAGCCAATGCGGTTCAGCGCCTTCTGAAGCGCCCGAACCGCGGGGCCGGTCATGCCCGGCTCGAGCGTCGCGCGCGTGGAGGGCGAAAGCGTTTCCCCGGCCATGGCCGCAAGCAGCGCGTCGCTCGCCAGCCCGTTCGGCGCTTCGCCAAGCACTTCCTGCGCCGCGCTTACGGCGAGAATCGTCTGCGTGGAATACGCGCCGTCGAGCTCTCCGTCATAGTAGCCGAAGGCCTTGAGAAGCGTCTGAAGCGCGCGAATGTCCTCCGCTTCGGACGCGCGGCTTACGCCGCCCTCGCCCCAGCCCAGAAATTCGCGATAGCTCTTCCATGGGCCGTCTGTGGTGTAGGTGCTTCCCAGCAGCCGCAGGCGCAGCTCGTCGTCGCGCGCGCCGCCCGCGTAGATGCGGCACACGGTGCCGTCGCCGCAGTTTTCCGCAATCCACTTCGCGTCCTCACTGTACAGGCGGATGCAGCCGTGCGACGCGGCGTCGCCCAGCTGCGCCAGCGCCGTCTGGTCGAGCGTGGCCAGATCCTTCGCGCTGTAGGGCAGCGAGTGGAACAAGATGTCATTGTAGATGCGCGTGGGATATTGCACAAAGCAGCGGAACTTTGCAATGTAATACCATTCCTCGCGGTCGACGCCCTTGCGGGTGAACAGCTTGAACGTGCCCCGGGGCGTACTGTTCGACCGGCCGGTGGAGCAGATCATCTGCCGCACGATGCCGTCCTCGCCGTCGTCGTCCGCGCGGTACACGGTGACGATCTGGTTTTCAATGTCCACGCCGATTTTGTAGGCCGCTTCCGCGCGCGCGGCGCAAAGCAGCGGTAGAAGGCACAGAAGTGCCAGAAGCGCTTTTTTCATGGGGCCTGCCTTTCGTGCATGTCGTTCCGTGTTCCAGTATAACAGATAATCGCGAAATGTTCAACGTCCGCGAAACAAAAATCACGCTTCCTTTTATGGCGGGAATATGGTATACTGCTCAGGAGAATACTCTCTGAAGGGAGCGATGGGTATGAAGCTTCAGTATCTGGGAACCGCGGCGGCGGAGGGCGTTCCGGCGGTGTTCTGCCCGTGTCCGGCGTGCGCGCACGCGCGGAAGGTCGGCGGCAAAGAGGTTCGCACGCGCTCGGGCGCCATCGTCGACGACGCGCTCAAGCTGGACTTTCCCGGCGACGCGTACATGCAGGCGCTGAAATGGGGACTGGACTATTCGAAGCTTCAGCATGTGCTGATCACGCATACCCATCGCGACCATTTCTGCCCCGAGGAATTCGAAAATCGCTTCAAGCCCTTTTCGCAGCTTCCGGAGGACGCCGCGCCGCTCACGGTGTACGGCAGTGCGCAGGCGCGCGAAAAGCTGGCGGCGTATTTGAAGGACGGCGTACTGGAGTTCGTCGCGCTGAAGCCCTATGATACCGTGGACGCGGGCGGCTACCGGGTGACGGCGCTGAACGCCGTGCACGCCTTCAACGAGACGGCGCTGTTCTATCGCATTGAAAAGGACGGAAAGCGGCTTCTGTACGCGCACGACACGGACGAGTTCACGCCCGAGCATCTGGAATTTCTGAAGGGCGCGCGGCTGGACATCGTGTCGCTGGACTGCACGAACGGCGTGCTCGAGTGTGACTACATCGGGCACATGGGCATTTCGGACAACCTGCGCATGCGCGAGAAGCTGTATGAAATCGGGGCGGCGGATGAGAAAACGATCTTTGTGGCCAACCATTTTTCCCACAACGGCGTGGCGCCGTATGACGAGATGTGCCGGCGGCTGCCCGGCTTCATCGTGTCCTGCGACGGCCTGACCGTGGAGGCATAGGAGGACGAACATGTATCCCATCGTAAAAAAACGAGTACTGAACGAAGAGGTATCGCTGATGGAGGTGCGCGCGCCGCTGGCTGCGCGCCATGCCCGCCCGGGCCAGTTTATCATTCTGCGCGTAGACGAAAACGGCGAGCGCATTCCGCTGACCATCGCCGATTACGACCGCGAAAAGGGCACGGTCACCGTGATTTTCCAGAAGGTGGGCGCGACCACGAAGCTGCTGGATCAGAAAAACGAGGGCGATACGCTGGCGGATTTCGTCGGCCCGCTGGGAAGGGCCTCCGAGTTTGACGGCGTTCACCGCGCGGCGGTGATCGGCGGCGGTCTGGGCGTGGCGATTGCGTACCCGCAGGCCAAGGCGCTCAAGGCGCTGGGCGCGCGGGTCGATTTGATCGTGGGCTTCCGGAAGGAAGCGCTGATTCTGCTGGAGGACGAATTGAAGGCCGCGTCGGACGATCTGACGATCATGACCGACGACGGTTCGAACGGCCATAAGGGCTTCGTCACCGACGCGCTGCGCGAGCGGCTTTCCGCGGGAAAGACGTATGACGAGGTGATCGCCATCGGCCCGATTCCCATGATGAAGGCCGTGTGCGAAATGACGCGCCCGTATGGAATCAAAACGATCGTATCGATGAACTCCGTGATGATCGACGGCACCGGCATGTGCGGGTGCTGCCGGCTTACGGTGAACGGCGAGACCCGCTTCGCCTGCGTGGACGGCCCGGAATTCGACGGCCATCAGGTGGACTTTGACGGCGCCGCCCGCCGCGGGCGCATGTACCGCGCCGAGGAAGCGCTTGCGGTCGAGACCCATATCTGCCATCTGACAGGGGAGGTGCGCTGACATGCAGATGAACAAAACGCCCATGCCCGAGCAGGATCCGCGCGTCCGCACGCACAATTTTGAAGAGGTCGCCACGGGCTACACCGCCGAAATGGCGATTCAGGAGGCGCAGCGCTGTCTGGACTGCCGGCACAAGCCGTGCGTCGAGGGCTGCCCCGTCAACGTGAAGATTCCCGATTTCATTCGTCTGCTGAAAAAGGGCGACGCGCGCGCCGCCTATGATGTAATCCGGCAGGACAACGCGCTGCCTGCCATCTGCGGCCGCGTGTGCCCGCAGGAAACGCAGTGCGAGGCCAGATGCGTGCGCGGCATCAAGGGAGAGCCGGTGGGCATCGGCCGTCTGGAGCGCTATGCCGCCGACACGGCGATGGCGGAGGAAGCCGCGGGCGAAGCGAAAGTGAACGCCGAAAACGCGAAGGCGCGCGTGGCCGTGGTCGGCTCCGGCCCGGCGGGTCTGTCCTGCGCGGGCGAATTGAACCGCATGGGCTACGACGTGACCATCTTTGAAGCGCTGCACACGCCCGGCGGCGTGCTGGTGTACGGCATTCCGGAATTCCGTCTGCCCAAGCAGCTGGTGCGGCGGGAAATCGACGGCCTTGAGCGCGCGGGCGTGAAGATCGTGACCAACGCCGTGATCGGCAAGTCCATCACGCTGAACGAGCTTCTGGAGGAAGAGGGCTTCTCCGCCGCGTTCGTCGGCAGCGGCGCGGGGCTTCCGCGGTTTCAGAACATCGAGGGCGAGCAGCTGTCCGGCGTGTATTCGGCCAACGAATTTCTCACGCGCGTGAACCTGATGAAGGCCTACCGCTTCCCGGAATACCTCACGCCCGTGCGCGCGGGCAGGCGCGTGGCCGTCGTGGGCGGCGGCAACGTGGCGATGGACGCGGCGCGCTGCGCGCTGCGGCTGGGCGCGGAGAAGGTCATGATCGTGTACCGCCGCGGCGAGGAGGAAATGCCCGCCCGCCGGGAGGAAATCGAGCATGCGCGTGAGGAGGGCGTCGAGTTTGCCCTGCTCACCAATCCCGTGAAGTTCACCGGCGATGAGAACGGCAGCGTGACCGGCATGACCTGCGTGCGCATGGCGCTGGGCGAGCCGGACGCCTCCGGCCGCCGCCGTCCCGCGCCCGTGCCGGGCAGCGAGTTTGAAACCGAAATCTCCTGCGCCGTGATCGCCATCGGCAATTCGCCGAACCCGCTCATCGCGCAGACCACGCCCGGCCTTGAGACTCAGAAGTGGGGCGGCATCGTGGTGAAGGGCGACACGCTGGCCACGTCCGTGCCCGGCGTATACGCGGGCGGCGACGCGGTAACCGGCGCGGCGACCGTCATCCTCGCCATGGGCGCGGGCAAGAAGGCCGCGCGGGAAATCGACGAATACCTGCGCGCGAAGAACGGAGAGGACGCAAAGGCATGAAGAATCGCTTTGGCATGTTCATCCACTGGGGCATTTACGCGCTGTACGCCGACCACGAGCAGGTGCTGGCACGCCGGAATCTGGACAACGCGGCCTACGAGCGCCGCATGGCCGAGTTCAATCCCGTGAGGTACGATCCCGAGGAATGGGTGAAGCTCGCGAAGGACGCGGGCATGCGCTACATCTGCTTTACAGCCAAGCACCACGACGGCTTCTGCATGTGGGACACGCGCGAGACGGCGTACAACATCATGAACACGCCCTATGGCAGGGACGTTCTGAAGCTTCTGAGCGACGCCTGCCGGAAGCACGGCATGGCGCTGTCCCTCTACTATTCCAATCCGGACTGGCACGAGCCGAGCGCCTATAATCCGCTTTCCACGCACCAGTGGAAGTCCATCGACCCGTCAAAGGGGGGCAGTGAGAAGTATCGCGCGTTCGTGAAGGCGCAGCTGACCGAGCTTCTGACGAACTACGGCCCGATCTACACGCTGTTCTGGGACATTCCGCCGCGATATGAGGATCCGTCGCTGAACGCGCTGGCGCGCCGCCTGCAGCCCGGCATACTGATCAACGACCGCGGCTACGACGCGGGCGACTTTTCCACGCCGGAGCGCAGCGTTCCCGAGGGCAGCCGCTTCGAGCGCATGACCGAGGCGTGCGATTCCGTGGGCGAGCAGAGCTGGGGCTATCGCGAAAACGAGGACTACCACACGCCGCGCTACCTGATGAGCGCCATCGACAAGATCATGGCCATGGGCGGAAGCTATCTGCTGAACGTCGGCCCCATGGCGGACGGCCGCATCCCGGACGAAGCCGCGCGCATCGTCCGCCGCGTCGGCGACTGGTATACGCGCATGAACGGCGCGCTGGAGGATACCCTGCCCGACCCGTTCGACTACCAGATTCCCGCGAACCCCGTCATCGCGCTGACGAAGGCTGGAAAGACGTACCTTCATTTCTATAAGGGCCTCACCTCCACCGCCGTCACCCTGCGCGCCTGCCCCAAAATCCCCCGCGCCGTGCGCCTGCTGAATAACGCCCAATTCCTCCCCTTCGAGGAAACGGCCCTCCCCAACCATTTCGACCAACACGGCCGGGCCCTCGGCCCCGTCCTCCATATCCACCATATCCCCGCCGAATCCCTCGACCCCGAACCCCTCGTGCTCGAAATCGAGTGGGAATGAGCGGAAGTTCTCATTAAGAACAGGCCGGCCGCTTTCCGTTGATTCCGGAAAACAGCCGGCTTTCCGGCAAAACCAAAATGCAACATGATCGGGGGTTGCATTCCGGGAGAAGATGGGGTATAATGAAACGTGTTCTGCGCCCGTAGCTCAGTGGATAGAGTGTTCGACTCCGACTCGAAAGACCGTGGGTTCGAATCCCGCCGGGCGCGCGTGAGGGAATCCGGAGGCGGGTTCCCTTTTTTTGTCCCCGATTTGCCTGAAAAACATAAAAAAGTTCCATATTTCGGAAAGAAAGGGCTTGATTTATTCATCGAGACACATTATACTGTAATCAAACAGAAATATATTGAAAAGAAGGCAAAATCCTTGAGCATAAAGAGATGGTTGGCGGCTTGTCTGGTGCTGTTTCTGCTGGCGTGCAGCTTGCCTGCCTACGCGACGGACTGGGTGGCGAAGGTTACGCAGCAGTCCACGGTATACGCCAAGGCGAACACCTCCTCCAAGGTGCTGGGCAAGGTGAAGGCGAATACCGTGCTTACGGTGGACGCTACCAAAAACGGCTGGGCGCGCGTGACCATGAACGGCAAAACCGGCTTCATGAAGGCCGCGAACGTTAAAAAGACCACGAAGACGATGTATGTGAACGTCGCCTCGATGGCGGTTTACGCGTCCAACAAAACCTCCTCGAAGAAGCTGGCGGCGATGGCCTACGGCGAATCGGTGAAGATGGAGGCGACGAACGGCGAGTGGGCGCGCATTGTGAACGGCAGGAAGGTCGGCTTCTGCAAGAAGAGCTCGCTGACCTCGAAGAATCCGAACACGATGAAGACCACCGTGTACACGCAGTCCGCCAATGTGAAGGTTTACAAGCATCCGTCCACGTCCGCGGACTTGAAGGGCACGCTGAAGAAGATGAACACGAAGCTGACGGTCGTGGCCATGTTTGACGGACAGACGTGGTGCCGCGTGAAAAACGGCAGTCAGTACGGCTTTATCAAAAAGAGCGACCTGGACACGAGAAAGTATGACGGCTATTCCACCGCCAGGGGTGCCGGCGGCAAGGCCATTGCGATGGACTGGTGGAAGAGCAGCATTCAGTCGATCTTCCCGCGCGGCGGCACGGCCATCGTGACGGACGTGAAGACCGGCATCACGTGGAAGGTCTATCGCGGCGGCGGCACCAACCATGCCGACGTGCAGCCGAAGACAGACGAAGACACCCGCGCCATGAAGAAGGCCTGCGGCAGCGATTATGCGACGTGGCATCGCCGCGCGATCTGGGTTTCGATCGGCGGCAAGCGCTACGCGGCCTCGATGAACTGCAAGGCGCACGGCGATGGATCCATTTCCGGCAACAACTACAACGGTCACTTCTGCATTCACTTTGTGAACAGCCGCACCCACGGCGGCAACGCCGTGTGTCCGCTGCATCAGGCGGCCATCAAGACCGCGCTGAGCGCGAGCTGACCGGGGATTATTTCACTTCATCGACATAATTTCGTTTCAACGCTCCGCTTGTCAATCCGGCTTCCGCGCGTTATAATAGAAGCATGATTGAAAAGGCGGAGCGTGAATTCTATGCCCAACACCCGGATTACCCGTCAAAAGTGGAAGGATCATTTTTCCTACGCGAAAAAAGTGTATATCATCGGAATCCTGCTTGCGCTGGGAGCCGCCAGCCTGATTTATTCCGTCACGCGCTATCAGGCGCCCAACGAGCGCGCGGTGCAGATCGCGCTGGTCGACAGCTATACCGCGCCCGAAAAGCTGGATGAAATCGTGCCCGCGCTTCTGAAGGCCGGACAGGCCTTTGACGACACGCTGGAGGAGGTTCAGTTCCTCTCCATCCCCTACAGCGGAGACGGCGCCGCCGATTACGAGGGCGCGAAGGTCTACACGGTGCAGGTGTACGCCGGAGACAACGATATTTACATCGAGAATAAAACGATGATGGAAGAGCTGATCGACCAGAACTATTGCGTGCCGCTGGATACGTTTGAGGGCTTTGAGGAATTCACGCGCCGTCATCCCGAGGTGGAGGTGCTTTACGCCGTTCCGGGCGCGAATCAGGCGGACGGAAAAGAAAGCACGGAAGAGGATTCGCCCGTCGAGGAGCCGCGTCCCTATGCGCTGAACATCTCCACGCTGAAGGGCTTCGCCGAGCGCGGCGCGCTGAATATGAAGGACAAGTACGCCGCCGTGGTCATCATGAGCAAAAATCAGGAAACGAGCTTTGAGGTGCTTTCCGCGATGTTCGACGCGCTGGCGCCTTCCGAGGAGGCGGTTTCGTGACGATTTCCCGCCTTTCCGGCAAGAACCGCCTGAAGCCCGGCTATGGCGTTCTGCTGATTCTCGGGCTCGTGGCGGCGGTGTTCCTCATGAACCTGCTGCTGGGCGGGTTCATGGCGCTGGGGCTGCCGTTCACCTGCGCGTCCATCCTGTTCTGGGTGTTCTGCGTGGCGCTGCTGGGGCTGGTGTTTCAGCATTTCGGGCTGGTGTATCGCTATGACATCGACGGCGTGAAGCTGATCATCTCCCGCATCTACCTGCGCAATCCCCGCTTTTACGAGCAGGTGCTGCTGCGCGAGATCGTGTTTGTGGGCAGCGAGGAGGAAGCGCGCCGCCGCAATCCCGACGCGCGCGTGAAGCGCGCCTATGCCCGCCGCGACAAGGATGGCCCGGTGACAGCCGTGACCTTCCGAAAGGACGGCGAGAGCAAAACGCTGCTTCTCCGTCTGGACGACGAAGCGGTGGAATTTCTGAAAAACGCGGTGAAGAACCGCTGACCATTCATCCCGGCCTTGCGATTGTCTGCGAGACCGGGAATTTCTGTTTTTCTGAGGAAGAGGGGGCTCATCACCATGATTGAAACGCTTTCGCATCAGACGCCGCTGGGGGAAATCGTGCTGGCCGCGCAGGAGGACGCGCTGATCGGCCTGTGGTTTCGGGGACAGAAATATGAATTTGCGACGCTGAAGGGCGAGCAGGCGGAAAATCCCGATTCCGCGCTTCTGCGGGAGGCTGTCCGGTGGGTGGACGCGTATTTCGAGGGTCGCCGTCCAGATCCCCGTGCGCTTTCGTTGCGCCCCCTCGGAACGCCGTTTCGCGAGAAGGTCTGGGAGCAGCTTCTGAACATCCCATACGGCGCAACGACGACCTATGGCGCGCTGGCGCACGCGCTCAATATGCCCGGCGGCGCACAGGCCGTCGGCGGCGCGGTGGGACATAACCCCATCTCGATCATCATACCCTGCCACCGCGTGCTGGGCACAAACGGCTCGCTGACCGGCTACGCCGGAGGAATCGAGCGCAAGCAGGCGCTGCTTCGACTGGAGCAGGGCGGCTGATGATTCGCGTTTTCGAGGAAGAGAATGCCAAAACAAAATACCGTATATTGTGCATGTGCAATGTCGTTCGGTAAAGCACAATATACGGCACTCCTAACAATCGCTGCTATCGTTTGCCTACTTCCTGTTGCTCAAATTCACTAAAAGCCACACAGGGCATTCGCCGACATACGACATTTACTTACAGGTTGCTCTTCCTGCGGTTGCAGTCGGCGCACAGCATTTGACAGTTTTCGGGAATTGTCTTGCCGCCTTTGCTCCACGGGGTAATGTGGTCGGCCTGCATCTCTTCAATTTCAAAATGCTTGTGGCATGTCGGGCAAATGCCCCTTTGCCGCTCGTAGGCCGTTCGCGCCATTTTAGGACTGAATGCGCGAATGTTCAGATGCTTTTCGTTGCCGTCCAGCAGATATTCGTATATGCCCTTCTGATTGCTTACGTCTTCATCATCCAACAGTTCAAGTATACGCTTTTCGTATGCCTTAGGGTCGTGCGCGGCCGTTCCGTATCGGTTGAATAATATGCCCCAATCCAGACCGGACATCAGCTTTTTGCGGAAGGTCGGGAAAGTCGCCTTGACCCAATTTATGACGGTCTGAAAATACAGCCACAGTTCATTGCAGTTCGTGTCGTGCTGATGCTGCGACATATAATCTTCAATTTCGATATTGTCACGGGCTGCAATCCACTTGAGCGCGGTTTCAAGGTAATTTTGCCGGATTGCACTGCCGGACAGATAATCGCCTGCAATCTGATATGCGGGGCATTGATTCTTGCTGAAATACTTCTTTGCTTCGGTCAGCCATTCGCCCGTATAGACTGCGTTTCTAAGTTCCTGCGCAGTCAGCTGTTCACCTGCGATATTGATAATCTTGAACCAGTCCAGTTTTTCCTTGTCCGTACCTTCGCAAATGTAAATCATCAGCTTATAATCGAGAATCTGGCTTCGCTCTGTATCGGTCAGATTGTGAAAAGCCAAATGGTCAATCGAAAAATCGCCATTGACATATTGGCAAACGCTGATTGTCCTTTGCTGTCCGTCCAACAGCTCAAAGCCGCCGTCATCGCTCTTGACCCAATACATCACGTTCAAAGGAAATTGCTTTGTGATGGTTCTGATTACCTCGTCGCGCTGTTTGTCCTTATAGATAAATTCGCGCTGAAACGCGGGGCGAATATTAAGCTGCCCACCGTAACCGACTACGCCATTTTCCGCGCTGTCCACATAGCCGTTTACCACTTCGCGCACGGGGATTTCGTGCAGTTCAATCTTCATTCGGGTTCACCTGCTTTCTGCGGATGATTATTCTTGAATACGGTTTGTGCAGTTTTCCGTCTCTATCTCTAAAAATCGGATTTCCTTTGCGAAAAGACTTGCATTCTTTTGAAAAAGCCGCGCATTGCTCTTCTGTTAAATTAGCACTAAACCCAATGCTTCGCCCTAATTCACTTTCGGCAAGACCAACAATTTCAAACTGGTCAGGATTATATCTATCCATGAATGTATCCGGTACACCCATATTCCCATAGTAGTCGCATGGAATGTCGGCAACAGCCGAAATGTCTATCGCGTCAAAATTTTCATACGTCGGATACTTTTCCACTTCATAGTGCTTAAACAACAGCATTTCTTCATGACGTTTTTCTGTATCAAGGTTGGTAAACCAGCGCACACCCTTGACACGAATATACTTTCTACCATCTGCATCCACACCGCATCCTGCAGCATCCAAGGGATAATCATCGGGGACATTAAACTTTCGGTCACCGGAGTGTATAGAAACGCCTATCCACATCTTATTGTCCTTGATGAGCGGGAAAATCTCTTTATAATGAATTGCATTCATGTTACCGATGATGATAAACTTCTTTTCATGCTCAATCAGTTGCGCGACATATTCCCGGAACAAGGAAAATGGCGGGTTTGTCACGATAATATCAGCTTCTTTCAGCAATTCCACACATTCGGGGCTGCGAAAATCGCCGTTGCCTTCCAGCAGCATCATTGTATTTTTCTTATTGCGCATAAGAAATTCAACGTCCGCAAGGTCTGTGCGCCCGTCTCTGTTTGCGTCTGTGACTTTCGTTATTTCCACCTTGTAAGGCTTGCGTTCGCCCGTTTCCTGTAGTGGAATGCTGTTTTTAGCTGAAAAAAAGCAAATCTGCCCTTTTTTATCGACATAAAACGGAAATTCATTCCCCGTGACAGGTGAAGTTGCATAGCAGGTGGTTATTAGCTTTTTCAAGCCCAACGCATTGAAGTTCAATGCAAAGTATTTGAAGAAATTGCTTTCATACGGGTCGTCGCAGTTGCAGAACACGACTTTATCCTTGAAATGCGCTTTGTAGTGGCGCAGTTCATTTTCAATATCCGAAAGTTGAGTGTAAAACTCGTCTTTCTTTTGCATTTTGGCTTTTCTCAACGTCTTATTGTCCGCCATATCGTTTGCAGCCCTCTTATTTCGCCGCGTTGTTCACGCGGCCTTCATCATAACGCCATTCCGCGTATTGCACATTTCTTAACATCAACATTATAACATTGAACGACGGAAAATGCAATGCATTGGTCACGTATTTTACGAATTTGTTGTTTCCCATTTGCCATGTCCGGCACCCGCAGTACAGTTTCAAACCAGCTGTCTATGCGCGAATATCCCACAATACGCCGTTGTACTTTATAACGTGCGCTGTGGTCAGGTTGGCGCGGCAGTTCATTTGAAACATCACTTCCTCCTGCATATGCTCCATGTTTGCGGCTTAGTATTCTTTGTCGGACAAATGCCGGAATTACATGCACACAAACAGACGGCTTGCAGTGTTCGTTCTGTATAACCGTTTTCGTTTACCGTGTCTGTCAAGGCGAGTATCTCAATTCTTCTTGCTTTAAGTTCATGTCGGTTCTTTCCCTCGTATCGCTGCCTTGAATTGTCTTCTGGTAGGATGAGACCGGTGTCGTTTATCGGATCGCGTCGAACGTCGCGCCAACGCGCGTTGTGCTCGGTCCGACGGAATATAGAGCAAATAGAATCAAAAGCCTGCACAAAGACTCATATTTGTACAGGCTTTTTAGATGTACCGTTGAGGTAAATAGGTGCCACTGCCGTATAGCGGTCTATTTGGTATTGAAGTTGAAACAGAGGGAATACTTTGATTAGAAGATAAAGAGTCGATTGACGACGGCTGAGAACGATGTTTTATTTGTCGGGAGAAACGCGCTTCAGTGCATTCATCAGATCTTCTCTTGTGACAATCAACTCACAAATCTTCTTAGAAGGTTTATTTTCATCCATCTGCATAGCCATTACATCGACGGTGATAAATTCGCCGTCCTGCAAAACGGCTGATTTTTCGTGAAAACAGAGATAACGCCCTGATACCAGGCATTCGACGTTCAGTGGACCGACCATGTTTTTTCTGCGCTCAGAGCGGGTGATGGGAAATTTCGTGATTTTTCCGTTCATAGGGATGCCTCCTCTTCTTTAAAACGCGCAACACGCAATTAGACGATAAAAACCGGCTTCTTTCGAAACCGGCGTTTTCCGGAGAAGGAGGGATTCGAACCCTCGAGACGCTTTTGACGCCTACACGATTTCCAGTCGTGCGCCCTCGACCAAGCTAGGCGACTTCTCCACAATGGTCGAAACGATGAATATGAAGTTTGGGTAACAACCATTCATTTACTCAACGCGAACCAGTATAACACAGTCGGGCGGGTTTCGCAAGGGTATACACGAAATTTAACCTCGGAGCGGGAATTTCATGCCGCGCGGGCATGTGGAAAATCGGAAAGTCGGGAGGTTTCCATGTCCGTTTCGGATATTTACACTTGCAAAAAACGGGGATTCATGGTATGATTACCATGCAACAATATGGTTTCGAGGTGCACAAAAATGAAAAAGTATGATCTCATTACGGCAACCAGCATGGGCGTTCGCATTACGCCCGCGGATCGTCAGCCCGTCGGAATCGGAAACCATTACACGATGCAGGCCACCAGCGCCGAGAGCAATGTGCTCAACGTCTCCGCGTCGCTGGGCCTCAGAACCCGGGTGCTGACCGCGTTTGTCGCCGGCAGCCCGATCGCTTCCTTTATCAAGGGTGAGCTTCGCCGTCGCAACATCGGCTACGAAGGACCCGAAGTTGAGCAGGGCGGCCCGTGGGGCTACCGTCACCAGTTCAACATTGCAGACACCGGCTTCGGCATGCGCGGCCCGCGCGTGCACAACGACCGCGCCGGTGAAGTCGGCCGCACGCTGAAGGCCGAGGACTTTGATCTCGAGCGCATTTTCGTCACCGACGGCGTGCGCATGATGCACATTTCCGGCCTGTTTGCGGCGCTGTCGCCCGAGACCGGCAAGCTCTGCCTTGAGCTGAGCAAGTACGCGCACGACAACGGCACCAAGATCAGCTTCGACCTCAACTACCGCGCTTCCTTCTGGAAGGGCCGCGAGGAAGAGCTGCGCCACATCTTCTCTGAAATCGCCTCCCGCGCCGACATTCTGATTGGCAACGAAGAGGACTTCCAGCTGGCGCTGGGCATCGAAGGCCCCGAGGCCGGCGGCAAGGATCTTGCCGGCAAGATCGATTCCTTCAAGGAAATGATCCGCCGCGTGAAGGAAGCCTATCCGAACGCCAACTACTTCGCCACCACGCTGCGCCAGGTCATCAACGTGAACGCCCACATCTGGGGCGCGATCCTGTATGCCGACGGCAACTGGTATGTGGAAGAGCCGCGCGAGATCCCGGTGCTCGACCGCATCGGCGGCGGTGACGGCTTTGTGGGCGGCATGCTGTACGCCTGCCTGAAGGGCTGGGAGCCCTCCGAGTGGGTCAAGTTCGGCTGGGCGACCGGCGCGATGGCCGTCACCATGCTGGAGGACTACGCCACCCCCGCGGACGAAGAGCAGGTCTGGTCCGTGTGGAAGGGCAACGCCCGCGTGAAGCGCTAAGACACCGACATACATATAAAAGGAGATTGGAATTATGGCCAAGCTTGCGGATATCGGTCTGATCGGCCTCGCCGTTATGGGCGAAAATCTGGTTATGAACATGGAATCCAAGGGATTCACCGTTGCTGTTTTCAACCGCACCACCTCCAAGGTGACCAACTTTGTGGAAGGCCGCGCGAAGGGCAAGAACATCATCGGCTGCTACTCCATCGAGGAGCTGGCGCATAACCTCGCCAAGCCGCGCAAGGTTATGATGATGGTCAAGGCCGGCGAAGCCGTTGACAACATGATCGAGCAGCTTCTGAAGGTTCTCGAACCCGGCGACATCATCATCGACGGCGGCAACAGCCACTTCCCGGACACCGCCCGCCGCACCGCGTATGTGGAGAGCAAGGGTCTGTACTACATCGGCACCGGCGTTTCCGGCGGCGAAGAGGGCGCGCTGAAGGGCCCGAGCATGATGCCCGGCGGCTCTCCCGAGGCGTGGCCGTATGTCAAGCCCATCTTCCAGTCCATCTGCGCGCACGTGAACGGCGAGCCCTGCTGCGACTGGGTTGGCGAAAACGGCGCGGGTCACTTCGTGAAGATGGTTCACAACGGCATCGAGTACGGCGATATGCAGCTGATCTGCGAGGCCTACCAGCTGATGCGCGATTACCTCGGCATGTCCGCGGACGAAATGCACGAGGTGTTCAAGAAGTGGAACGAGGGCGTGCTCGACAGCTATCTGATCGAGATTACCACCGACATTCTCGCCAAGAAGGATACCGACGGCCAGCCGCTGGTTGACAAGATTCTGGACACCGCCGGCCAGAAGGGCACCGGCAAGTGGACGGCCATCGCCGCGCTGGACGAGGGTATGCCGCTGACGCTGATCGGCGAGGCCGTGTTCGCCCGCTGCCTGAGCGCCATCAAGGAAGCCCGTGTGGAAGCCTCCAGGGTTCTCACCGGCCCCGAGAAGAAGTTCACCGGCGACAAGGAAGCGTTCATCGAGAACATCCGCAAGGCGCTGTACGCCGCCAAGATCATCTCCTACGCGCAGGGCTACGCCCTCATGCGCGCCGCGGCGAAGACCTACGGCTGGAACCTCAACTACGGCGGCATCGCGCTGATGTGGCGCGGCGGCTGCATCATCCGCAGCGTCTTCCTGGGCAAGATCAAGGAAGCGTTCGAGAAGAACCCGGCGCTGGACAACCTGCTGCTGGACGAGTACTTCACCAACGAAATCGAAGGCTGCACCGACGGCTGGCGCAAGGTGTGCGCCGAGGCTATGCTCGCGGGCGTCCCGATTCCCGCGATGACCAGCGCGCTCAACTACTTTGACGGCATCCGCACCGCGCGCATGAGCGCGAACCTGCTTCAGGCGCAGCGCGACTACTTCGGCGCGCATACCTACGAGCGCGTGGACGCGCCGCGCGGCGAGTTCTTCCATACCGACTGGACCGGCCACGGCGGAAACACCACGGCCAACACCTACAACGCGTAAGGAGAGCGGATTATGAACAGCTTCTCTCTGATTTCGAACTGCGCCGAGGGGCTGAACGACAGCCAGATTCGCACCGCGCTGGAACAGTCGCTGACCGACGTGCGCCTGAACCTGAAAAAGGTTCTGCTGCTCCCGCCGGATTTCACGCGCTTCCACTCCAACGCCGGCCGCATCACGTGGCACCTGTGGGACATGCTGAAGAACTACTGCGAGGTAGACATCATGCCCGCGCTGGGCACGCACGTGCCGGTGACCGAGAGCGAATGGAAGGCCATGTTCGGCGACATCCCCTTTGACCGCATGATCGTGCACAACTGGCGCACGGACGTGGTGAAGGTGGGCACCGTTCCGGGCGAGTACGTGAGCGAGATTTCCGAGGGCCTCGTGAGCGATCCCATCGACGTGGAAGTAAATAAGCGCCTGCTGGATCCCTCCTACGACCTCATTCTCTCCATTGGTCAGGTTGTGCCGCACGAGGTCGTCGGCATGGCCAACCGCAACAAGAACATCTTTGTGGGCTGCGGCGGATCGTCGATGATCAACTCCTCCCATATGCTGGGCGCGTTCTACGGCCTTGAGCGCATCATGGGCAAGGATCACACCCCGGTTCGCAACGTGTTCGACTACGCGGAGGAGCATTTCCTCCAGAACATCCCGCTGAGCTACATCCTCACGGTGACCACCGCGCCCGGTGGAAACATCCACACCCACGGCCTGTTCATCGGCCGCGAGCGCAAGTACTTTGAGGAAGCGGTGAAGCTCGCGCAGCAGAAGAACCTGATCTTCGTGGACAGGACGTTCAAGAAGGTCGTGGTGCTGCTGGACGAGAAGGAGTTCAAGTCCACGTGGCTGGGCAACAAGAGCGTGTACCGCACGCGCATGGCCATCGCCGACGGCGGCGAGCTGATCGTGCTCGCGCCCGGCGTGGACAAGTTCGGCGAGGACGCGTCCATCGACAAGCTCATCCGCAAATACGGCTACTGCGGCCGCGAGAACATTCTTCGCCTTGTGAAGGAGAACGACGACCTGAAGCAGAACCTGTCCGCTGCCGCGCACCTGATTCACGGCTCCGGAGACGGCCGCTTCTCCATCACCTACTGCACGCAGCACCTCACGAAGGAAGAGGTCGAGGGCGTGTGCTACGGCTATATTCCCTACGCTGAGGCGGCGAAGAAGTATAACCCCGAAACGCTGAAGGACGGCTGGAACACGCTGGACGACGGCGAAGAAATCTACTATATCCCCAACCCCGCGCTCGGACTCTGGGCCGACCCGGCTAAATTCTGAGCCAAGGACATAGAAAGGGCGGCTTCCATCCCTCGCCTCCTAATAAGAAAACATAAGAAAGTCAGTAAAATCAATGTTTTCAAAGGCAGGGAACACGGTACGAAGTCAAAAAATCTCATACTGACAGGCACGAAGGGCGCTGATGTGAAAATCAGCGCCCTTTTCCTGTCCCCACGCCATAGGCAGCCGCCCTATGGCGTTTTTTCATATCCGTGCCTGTACCCACCCGAAAAATGTATCAATCAGGGTGCGAAAACCTCTGTTTTTTCCTCCCAGAGCGCCGCTTAAAAGGCGGCGTGGGTGTTTTCCCATGGGAAGCGTCCGGGAGGCAGGACAGGGGCTTTTTTGCGCCAAAATCAACACTTTTCAAAACCAGAGAAAGGAGGCGCCGGATATGGCAGTTTTCCGCATCGAAAAGACCAGAGATTACACGGTCATGTCCAACTACCACCTGCGGGACAGGTCGCTGTCCCTGAAAGCGAAGGGGCTGCTGTCCCTCATGCTGTCGCTGCCGGAGGACTGGGACTACACCATGAAGGGGCTTGCCCGCATCTGCAAGGACGGCATCGACAGCATCAGCGGCGGGATCCGGGAGCTGGAGACGCACGGCTATCTCGTCCGGGCGCGCGTCCGCAACGAGAACGGGCAGCTTGGCTCCATCGAGTACACCATTTTGGAGCAGCCGAAGGAGCCGGCACAGACGCCCGCGCCTATCCGGGAAAAACCTATACGGGAAAATCCAATACAGGTGAAGCCAATGTTGGATGTCCCAATTCAGGAAAACCCCGCCCAATTAAATACTAAAGAACAAAATAAAGAATTATCAATTACGCAAGGATCAAGTCCTATCCCATCAAGTCCCCCTACCCCCAGAGAAAAAAGCAGGATCGGACAGGACAGGATGCGGGAGCGTGAGAGCTACCGGGAGATCATTTTGGAGAATATCGACTACGATATTCTCACCCAGGATGAAAAGCTGGACAGGGACCGTCTGGACGAGCTGGTGGAGCTCATGGTGGATACCGTCTGCTCCAACCGGGAGATGATCCGCGTGGCCGGGGACGATTACCCGGCGGAGGTCGTCCGGTCACGGTTCCTGAAGCTGAACGCCTCACACATTGAGTATGTCCTTGACCGGATGCGGGAGAACACCACCTATGTCCGCAATATCAAGAAATATCTGCTGGCGGCGCTGTATAACGCGCCGGTCACGATGGACAGCTATTACACATCCCTTGTCAGCCATGACCTGTACGGCAGCGGAGATCGGAGGTGAACGCCTTGCAGGAAGAAATCACGCAGAAAACCCTTGCGCTTTGTGTGGAGGCCAGCAAAATGACCGCCCAGCTCTTGCAGCAGGCCATGAAGAAGGTGCTGGCGGATATGGAAAAACACAAGAATGATCCGCAACTCCGGCACGGCAAGCAGACCATCCGGCAGCTTATGAAGCATGGGGCCGGCGTGTCCAATATCGAGATCACAGACCAGAATATCAAGGCGTTCTCCGCCACGGCGAAGAAGTACGGCATTGACTTTGCCCTGAAAAAAGATACCACCGGGGAGATCCCCCGCTACCTGGTGTTCTTCAAGGGCAGGGACGCCGACGCGGTGACGGCGGCCTTCCGCGAGTTCTCCGCAAAGAATCTGGCGAAGGAGAAAAAGCCCTCCATCCGCAAGCGGCTGACCAAGGCCAAGGAGCAGGCGAAGCGGCAGGAGCTGGAGCGGGGCGAGAAGATCAAAAACAGGGACCGGGGGCTGGAACGATGACGGGAAAGCTGAAAAAGGTCCTGCTGCCGAACCTTCCGTATCTGCTGTTTGCCTGGCTCTTTGACAAGCTCTGCCAGGCGGTGCGGCTGGCGCCGGGGCTCAACGCTTCGGAAAAGCTGCTTCGTATCGCCCAGGGCTTCACCGAGGCCTTTGCCTCCCTCTGGCTCAGCCTGCATCCTCTGGATCTGCTGCTGGGCGTGGCCGGGGCGGCGCTTGTCCGGCTGGCGGTGTATCTGAAAGCAAAAAACGCGAAGAAATATCGCCGTGGCGTTGAGTACGGCAGCGCGAGATGGGGCCGACCGGAGGATATCGCGCCCTACATAGACCCTGTTCCCGATTGGAACATCCCTCTGACCCGGACGGAAAGCCTCACCATGACCAGCCGCCCGAAGGATCCGAAAACGGCGAGAAATAAAAATATCCTGGTCATCGGCGGCTCCGGCAGCGGTAAGACAAGGTTCTTTGTCAAGCCGTCCCTGCTCCAAATGCACAGCTCCTATGTGGTCACCGATCCCAACAGTTAGCATGAAATTATACTAACGGTGAGAGCAATTCTCTTGAATAGGCTCTCGCCGTTTTACATTTTCGAAGAAAGGAGGCAGTAAGCCGTGGGCAGAGAGAAAATCACAGCCCTATATGAGCGTCTTTCCCGTGACGATGAGCTTCAAGGCGAGTCGAACAGTATCCTGAACCAGAAGAAACATCTGGAAGACTACGCTCGTTCCAAGGGCCTGAGGAATATCCGGCATTTTACCGACGATGGTTATTCAGGCACTAACTTTGATGAGGTAAGATAACGATACCTTTTTGGTAGTCTGTTGTCTTACCTCA
>ENA-UOJG01001464-UOJG01001464.1-human-gut-metagenome-genome-assembly--contig:-C47-NODE-1464-length-24660-cov-11.825564_pt1 | contig 24660 bp, 18 predicted proteins | sample MGYA00242340_ERZ723887 | MGnify/ENA metagenome assembly ERZ723887 | reverse complement strand
CGCAAGTGCCGGATAGGAACGGCAAAATTTTTTACACTTCTATTACTTCTTTATCACACATCAGTAAAGTCACAGGGCATGAAGCAGCTCATGGCGGGAGGCGGAGTAGCCCTTATCGGCATCACCCTTGTTCCCCTGCTCGAAGGCTTGTTCACTACAGGCTCATAATGAAGCGCCAAGCGGCTTCAAACCTCCTGCGTCCTCTTAATGAGGGTGCAGGATCAGGACATATAAGACTTGCGGAGCCGTAAAGTACGAGGAGGCAACCTATGGATTTAATCAAAGAAGCTATATTATCTTGGCTTAAAGAGGTGCTTGTCGGAGGGATAATCTCGAATCTGTCGGGTATGTTCGACAGCGTAAACGAAAAGGTCGGTGAAATTGGCACACAAGTTGGCACTACACCCAGCGCATGGAACTCGTCAATCTACAGCATGGTGCATAACCTCTCCGAAAGCGTAATAATGCCCATTGCAGGGCTTATCCTTGCCTTCGTCATGACCTTAGAGCTTATCCAGCTTATCTCGGACAAGAACAGTATGCACGATATAGACACTTGGGTGTTCTTCAAGTGGATATTTAAAACAGCCTGCGCCGTTCTTATCGTCACAAACACGTGGGATATAGTAATGGGAATATTCGACGCTGCGCAGTCGGTGGTTTCAAAAGCATCGGGAGTAATATCTTCAAGCACAAGCATTGACCTTAATTCGGTAATCCCGGATATGCAGTCAAGGCTGATGGAGATGGAAGTAGGCTCTTTGCTGGGACTGTGGTTCCAGAGCCTGTTTGTTGGTATAACCATGTGGGCGCTTACAATCTGTATCTTCATAATAGTATTCGGAAGAATGATTGAGATCTATCTCGTGACCTCAATAGCCCCTATTCCGCTGTCAACAATGCTCAACCGTGAATGGGGACAGGCTGGGCAGAACTACATAAGAAGCCTTTTGGCTCTCGGCTTTCAGGCGTTTCTTATTATCGTCTGTGTAGCAATCTATGCGGCGTTAGTAAGAAACATTTCGACAAGTGCAGATATTTCTTATGCCATCTGGACTTGTATGGGATATACTGTGCTGCTTTGCTTTAGCTTGTTTAAGACGGGGTCGCTGAGTAAATCTTTGTTCGGGGCGCATTGACAAATTGCAAAGCATAGTGTATAATAATCCTGAAAGCAAAGAAACAAGGAAACCAAGCAAATGTATTTCAAAAGGATATTTGCATACATTATAAGGAGGGCAAAATGTCTATCACTCAGAGCGCAAAGGGGAATCCCGCTATGGAAAAGAAGATTGTAAGCATATCATCAAAAAGACAGCTCACTATACCTCAGAAGTTTTTTACTCTTTTAGGCTTTGCCGACGAAGCGGAATGCGTTTGTCGTGGAAACGAGCTTGTTATCCGTCCTGTGCGAACCAGCTCGGGCGGAGAATTTGCCGAGCAGATTCTTGCCGAGCTGATTAAAGAGGGGTTGTCCGGCGACAAGCTTTTGCAGGAGTTCAAAGCAAGGCAAGCCAAAGTTAGACCGGCAGTAGAAGCAATGATTGCCGAAGCCGGCGAAGCAGCCTTGGGCAACGGCGAGTATTACACCTATGACGACGTTTTCGGGGCGGAGGATGATTAATGGCAGAAGTAAGATTCCTTCCCCCAGCGGCTAAATTTCTAAAAAAGCTAAAGGACAAAAAGCTCAAAGCGCTGTACATGGAGGCTATAGACAAAATCCGGGAGGATCACACCGTGGGCGAAGCCAAAGTAGGCGACCTTTCCGGCATTTACGGCTACGATATTTTCTACAACAAGACAAACTATGAGCTTGCATATAGGGTAGAATATGTGGAGGACAAAATCATCGTCGTAATTATGGCGGGTACAAGAGAGATCTTTTATGAACAACTTAAAAGGTATATAAAGGATTAATGGTTGTGAGATATCGCATTAAAAAGAGAACGACACAAAGCCGTTCTCTTTTGCTTTTGTAAGAAGCTATACCCCCGTATGCTTGTAGCCAGCGTCATTCTTCAGAAAATGGTTCGGGAATAGCAATGCCATCTTCCATTGCGGTCAAAATCCACTCACGCTTGCAGTCCTCGGCGTTTTTAATCGCAGATTCCATTGTATCACCGCAGGTTACACAGCCGGGAAGCTCCGGAAACTTAACAGCATAGCCGCCCTCTGCGGTATCAGGTATAAGCTCCATGCGGTACGGCAGACGCATATATTCATCAATCGTTCTCATATGTATCTATCTCTGACCTCCCTTGCTTCATACTTCAAACATAGCATACCATGGTGTCATATATGGTGTCAATGGTAAAATAAAAAATTTAAGGAGGTATCAAAAAATGGCATACGTCTCAGTCCCGAAAGACCTGACAGTCGTAAAGACAAAGGTGCTATTCGGCTTAACCAAACGACAGTTAATATGCTTTTCAGGCGGCGCCCTTGTCGGACTGCCGCTTTTCTTTTTGCTCAAAAGCTTCACATCGGTAAGCATAGCTTCCATCTGCATGATTCTTGTTATGCTGCCGTTTTTCATGATGGCGATGTACCAAAGAAACGGCGTTCCTATGGAAAAGCTCGCGGCAAACATAATTAGAGTGTACTTCATCCGCCCTAAGCGGAGAATGTACGAAACCAATAACTTTTATTCAGCAGTAGAACGGCAATACAAATTAGATAAGGAAGTGATGGCTATTGAAAAAGAGATTAACACGCACTCAAAGAAAGAAGATATCAGAAGCGGTATCAAGAGCAAAGGGCGGTGACAGAAAACGTCTTTCCTCTCAGGACAGCATACCGTTCCAGCGGATGTTTCCGGACGGCATATGCCGCGTGACGGATAAGTTCTACACCAAAACCATTCAGTTTCAGGACATAAACTATCAGTTAAATCTAAACGAGGACAAGACCGCCATTTTCGACGGCTGGTGCGACTTTCTCAATTACTTCGACAGCTCTATTAAGTTCGAGCTGTCTTTTTTAAACCTTTGTGCAAGTCAGGAGAGCTTTGCTAAAAGCATAGTAATCCCTCCGCAGGGAGACGGTTTCGACGATCTCAGGCAGGAGTATACCGAAATGCTTGAAAACCAGCTTGCTAAAGGAAACAACGGACTTATAAAGCGAAAGTATCTCACATTCGGAATAGAGGCGGACAGCGTAAAGTCAGCTAAACCAAGACTTGAAAGAATCGAAACGGATATCCTTAACAACTTCAAGCGTCTGGGAGTTCATGCTCAGTCGTTAGATGGGGCTGAACGGCTTAAGGTTCTGCACAGTATCTTCCATATGGATAGTCACGAAAAGTTCGCCTTTTCGTGGGACTGGCTTCCGCAGTCGGGACTTTCGGTCAAGGATTTTATCGCTCCCAGTTCCTTTGAATTTTCTAAAGCCAACAGCTTTGCAATGGGAAATACTCTGGGTGCGGTATCCTTTTTGCAGATACTCGCCCCTGAGCTTAACGACCGTATGCTTGCAGAGTTTTTAGATATGGAATCAAGCTTAATCGTCACCATGCATATCCAGTCCATCGACCAAGTAAATGCCATCAAGACAATAAAGCGCAAGATTACCGACCTTGACGGCATGAGGATTCAGGAGCAGAAAAAGGCGGTAAGAGCCGGATATGACATGGATATAAGTGCGACTCGTTCCTGAACAAAGCCTTCGTGGTTGAAGGACAAAATCAAGCACTAACAAAAGAACGAAAATTTCAAATGTTAGGAGAACTAACAACCCAAGAGGTGGAATGATGGGGTAACGCCCTGAAACGCCCCCTTAATACTCCGACTGGCGGGTGTAAGTGAAAACTGACCTGTCAGAAGCTCGGTGAAGTCGGCTGAGAGTAGCCGTATGGATTGCTGGATAATTACCAGCCCCACGAAAGCTGTCCAGAGGTGGACGGTGCTACCTATAGGCCGGAGGTCTACAAAATACCCAAGGTCAGAATGTTTGAAATATGACTGACGAAAACCGCGAATGTAAGGGTCTATACCATGACGACATAGAAATGTGCCGGTAGTGTTAATCGCTAGTCAGTGTGGTGGAGTAAAAATTTATGTTATGAAACACCATAGCACGTTACAGGCGTGTTCAAGCTGACAGGCTTAAAGCGGAGACCTAAAGGTATATGTAAAGATAGGATTGTTGGAACGAGGAAAGGCAGTAGGCTTCTACCATTAGGAAGTAAGCAGACGAATCATATAAGCTGCTGTACTACTGCTGAAAAGCAGAGGTCGAACTGATGATGTTTTCTGCGAAAAAGAGGAAAACGGAAGAATGGCCTCAAGTCAGTCAAACAGGCAACTTAGCACTTAGTCGCAATTAGGATTGCGAGTATGACAAAAAGAAGTCACTCGCCGCAAAGGAGAGTGATGCCTGATGCCAAATGAGAAGAAACCAAAAACAAAATGCGTGGAGTATCTCCGCCATGCGGAATACTACGATATGCAGAGTACCTTTGATGAGCTGTATGCCAGAAGTCAAGCCGGAGAAATCTTCGACGACCTGATGGATGTGATACTTTCGAGAGAAAATATTCTATTGGCCTATCGGAACATCAAATCCAATACCGGGAGTTTTACACCGGGAACGGATATGCTGAAAATTTCAGATATTGGTAAGCTTACCGCAGACGAAGTAACAGCAAGGGTACGCAGAATCGTAAAGGGAGGTAAAAACGGCTACACCCCAAGGAGCGTAAGACGGAAAGAAATCCCTAAGCCAAATGGGAGTACCAGACCTCTGGGAATCCCTTGTATATGGGATAGGCTGGTACAGCAATGTATCAAGCAGGTCATGGAGCCTATCTGCGAAGCCAGATTCAGCAGTAACAGCTATGGATTCCGTCCGAATCGGTCGGTTGAAAATGCGATAGCGGCAATCTACAGGCTTATGCAGAGGTCAGGACTTTACTATGTAGTGGAGTTTGACATTAAGGGCTTCTTTGACAATGTAGACCATTCAAAGCTGATAAAACAGTTATGGTCACTTAATATCCGGGATAAAGAATTACTTTATGTAATCCGCAGGATTCTCAAAGCGCCAATCCTTATGCCGGACGGTCATACAGAACACCCAGTAAAGGGAACGCCGCAGGGCGGCATTATTTCCCCACTGCTGGCAAATGTAGTTCTGAATGAACTTGACCATTGGATTGAAAGCCAGTGGCAGTGCAATCCGGTAACAGAGAACTATTCTCATAGAGAAAATGCGGTGGGATGTCCGATACAAAGTCATGCGTATCGGGCAATGCGGAATACACGGCTGAAAGAAATGTATATCGTCAGATATGCAGATGATTTTCGGATTCTTTGCAGGACAAAAGAACAAGCAGACAAGACGCTGATTGCGGTAACGCATTGGCTGAAAGAACGCTTACGTCTTGATGTCTCGCCGGAGAAAACGAGAGTCGTCGATACCAGACGGAGCTATTCTGAATTTCTCGGATTCAAAATCAGACTGCGCAAAAAGGAGAAAAAGTATGTCGTTCAATCGCATATGTGCGATAAAGCCTATAAAAAGGTCAAGGCCAACCTGACAAAGCAGGTCGGGAACATCAAATTTCCAAGAAAAGACCGTGGAGAGGCCGGAGAAGTACGGCTGTTTAACTCAATGGTTATGGGAATCCAGAATTACTATCAGCTAGCCACAGACATCAGCATTGATTGCGGTGATATTGGCAGAGCTGTCAATACAGTCTTTAAAAACAGGCTGAAATCTGGAAAAACGCACCGACTAAAAGAAGAAGGTCGAGACCTTACAAAAATGGAACTCCAAAGATATGGGAAGTCGGAACAGCTAAGATATATAGCACAATCCAAAGAACCGATTTATCCGATAAGCTATGTTCAATGTAAAAATCCAATGAGCCAGCGGCGGAAAGTATGTGCTTACACAGCGGCAGGTAGAAGTGAAATCCATGATGATTTACGGATAAACACTTTCTTACTGTTACAGCTAATGCGAGCACCTACATATAGCCGCAGTACGGAGTATGCAGATAACCGTATATCACTTTTCTCCGCACAATGGGGAAAATGTGCAGTAACGGGAAAGGAATTTCAGTGTATATCAGAAATTCACTGTCATCATAAAAAGCCGAAAGGTACCGGTGGCAGTGATAAATATGAAAACCTTGTTTTGGTGATTACACCAGTACACGAACTGATACACGCAGCTGATGAGGACACTATTTGTTCTTATCTCTCCGCTCTTAAATTGGACGCTTCACAACTTATGAAGCTAAACAGACTGCGAATACTGGCAAATCGGAAACCTATTGATTTGGAGAAACTAAATCTTACGAATAATTCTCATAATGGTATGACTAAGGAGACTAAGAAAACTGTTTGATTGATAGAACGCCGGATGCGGTGAAAGTCGCACGTCCGGTGTGAAGCGGGGGAAAAGCCGGAGATAACTTCAAAGGCTTACCTATCGCTATTTCCTTCTGACCTTGCCACCTACGGAAACGAAGCCAAAAAGATTTTGCAGGATTTACAGAGCCGGAACGAGAGAATGTTTCTTGTTACCTTCCTTGTTCTGAACACAGCCGACTCAAAGCAGCAGTTAGACAACAATGTGTTTCAGGCAAGCTCTATTGCTCAGAAATACAATTGTGCATTGACAAGGCTGGATTTCAGACAGGAGGAAGGGCTGATGAGCAGTCTGCCGCTGGGTTTGAATCAGGTGGAGATAAAGTGAGGGCTTACCACATCGGGAACGGCAATATTTATCCCCTTTACTACCCAAGAGCTTTTCCAGACTGGCAAGGAAGCTCTTTACTGCGGGCTTAACGCTCTTTCAAGCAATCTTATTCTGGTTGACAGAAAGCAGCTTAAGAATCCCAACGGCTTAATCTTGGGCACACCCGGTTCTGGTAAGTCCTTTGCCGCAAAGCGTGAGATATTCAATGTGTTCTTGGTTACTAATGACGATATAATCATATGCGACCCGGAATCCGAGTATGGGGCTTTGGTTGAGCGTTTGGGGCATGAGGGACAGGTAATACATCTCTCTCCCAATTCTGCGGATTATCTTAATCCCTTGGATATTAATATGTACTACTCGGACGATGAAAGTCCCTTAAGCTTAAAATCCGACTTCATCTTGTCTCTCTGCGAGCTTATTGTGGACGGCAAGAATGGGCTTCAGCCGGTTGAGAAAACTGTTATTGACCGCTGTGTGCGTACAATCTACAGAAGTTACATCAACGACCCCAAGCCTGAGAATATGCCCATCTTGGAGGACTTATATGACGAGCTTCGCAGGCAGGAGGAAAAAGAAGCGCAGTACATAGCAACTGCTCTTGAAATCTATGTTCATGGCTCCTTGAATGTATTTAATCATAGAACGAATATAAACATTCAAAGTCGGGTTGTCTCCTTTGACATAAAAGAGTTGGGCAAACAGTTAAAAAAGATTGGTATGCTTATCGTTCAGGACGCTGTTTGGAACAGGGTAACAATAAACCGAGAAGCCAAGAAGTCCACAAGGTATTACATAGACGAAATGCACCTTCTTCTCAAAGAGGAACAGACAGCGGCGTACACTGTTGAGATATGGAAGCGTTTTCGCAAATGGGGCGGTATTCCTACCGGTATCACGCAGAATGTCAAAGACTTGCTTGCTTCAAGAGAAGTCGAGAACATCTTTGAAAATTCCGACTACATATATATGCTGAATCAGGCGTCGGGAGACAGGCAGATTCTTGCCAAGCAGCTTAATATCTCGCCTCATCAGCTATCCTATGTCACACACAGCGGCGAGGGCGAAGGGCTTTTGTTTTATGGGGATGTTATTCTGCCGTTCGTGGACAGGTTCCCGAAGGATACGGAGCTTTACCGGATAATGACGACTAGATTTATTGAAACCTGATGCTGCATAAGATTTTTATTGCATATAAACACATGAAATATATGCAGTAATTATTGACTTACTGCATATATTATGGTATAATAATATGCAGAAAGCAGGTGCATATATGCTATGAGAAAATTCGATTACTCTTTTTTGAACAATGGTTTGCTTCCGGCGGGACTTGTAAATCTCACTGCAAGCATAGCTTCCTTAAAGACAATGGCAGGAGTCAGAAAGGATGATTACGCTAACGTTTTTACCGAGCTTGAAGCTATCGCCAAGATACAGTCTATCAAAAGCTCAAACGCCATCGAGGGCATTGTTACCACAGACGACCGAATAGCAGCCATAGCCAGCGGCAGCAGCGCTCCATTGAATCACAATGAAGCCGAAATTGCAGGATACAGAGACGCTCTCAATGAAATCCATCTTGGCTATGAGCATATAGACTTCCGGGAAAGAGACATACTAAGGCTGCATGAAATCATGATGTCCTTTACGGGATATGAGTACGGCGGGCAGTACAAGACCGACGACAACGTTATTCTTGAAGAGGATTCCAAAGGCGGACGCAGAGTGCGTTTTCGTCCCACTCCTGCCGGCGAAACTCCGCAGGCTATGGAACAGCTTGAACTTGCATATATGGAAGCAAGAAGCGATGCAAATATAAACCAGCTTCTATTAATTCCTTGCGTGATCTTAGACTTTCTCTGCATACATCCGTTCAGAGATGGCAATGGCAGGATGTCACGCTTACTGTCACTGCTTTTGCTCTACAAAAACGGCTATGACGCAGGAAAGTATGTATCCTTTGAAGAGCAGATAAACAACTACAAGGGAATGTATTACGAAGCCCTGAAGCAGTCCTCGGATGGCTGGGAAAAGGGTGAAAACAGCTATTTCCCGTTTATCGAGAATTTCCTGTCTATGCTGTATCTTTGCTACAAGGAGCTTGACAAGCGGTTTGCAGTTGTCAACGGCAGAAGGATCACCAAGAAAGCAAGGGTTGAAGCGACAGTTCTCAACAGTCTCACGCCAATATCCAAAAAAGATATATGCAAAATACTGCCGGATGTCAGCCCGACCACTGTCGAAGCCGTGCTGGGAGCAATGGTGAAAAGCGGAGCGATTAAGAAAATAGGAAGCTCTCAGTCTACTCGATACATCAGAAACTAATACAATAAAATATCAGTACAAATGCCGAATGGTTTCTAAGGGAATCATTCGGTTTTTTATTGAAAGGAAAAGCACATGAAAAGAAAACCTACCGCCTTGAAGTTCACCGACGCTGAGATAGACGGTACTTCTCTTAAAGAGCATACCAAGGGAGAAAAGCCAAAAGAGCTTAAAGCTCCCGACCCATCCAAGAGAGCACATCGGAGAAAGAAACGAGCCGCCGTGAACCACTCCAAGCAGGCTAAGAGCCGCAATGCAAGCCGGCTTTGTATCCGCAGCCCTGCCCTCGGCAAGGAGGATAGCCTCGGTTGTTCTGCGGACAAAGCCCGGCGTGCATATCTCCGCTTTGAGGAAGAACGAGCTAAAAAGCCTTCTAAGCTCAATCATGCCATTAAAGGTTTACCCAAAGATATTGCTTTATCCGCAATAAGAAACAATCTTCGTGAGGACGGCGAGGATAATGTCGGGACTGAAAGCGTTGACTCTGCGCTTGGCACAGCACAGGCTGTCAGCCGATTATCCCATGATTCTAAGCGTTCTAAGGAGTTTAAGGATAACAGAAGTTCGGAATATTCGGGTGAAAGAAAAGGAAGCTCTCATAGCTCCGGCAAGAATTCTGACGCTTCTTCCGACAGCCGCTCATCTTCGTCATCACATTCCCGCCAAAAAGCCTCTATCAAGAAAGACTACGCCAAAAAAGCCAAGGACAATGCAGATAATGCAAAGTCCGCTTCTGAAAAAGCCTCAAAGACTGCTTCTAAGATAAGAAATGAAGTTAAAAAGATAGCCGAATACATAAAGACGCACAAAGAGATTTTGGAAGTAATTGCGGTTATAGCTCTGCTTGCTGTTTTAATGCTTGGTGTTGCGTCCTCATGTTCGGTGTTTGTGCAGTCGGGAGTGTCGGGGTTAGGTGTTTCAACCTATCCGTCAAAAGACGAGGATATGCTATCGGCGGAATCACATTATTCTGCTCTTGAAGAAGCTTTGAATCAGGAGATTCAGAACTACGAGCTTACTCACTCATATGATGAGTATATCTACGATCTCGATGAAATAGGTCACGACCCTTATGTTCTCATCTCTGCGATGACTGCTGTCTATGGCGGAGAATGGACTGTCGCCGAGGCTTCGGGGCTTATTCAATCTATCTTCGACTCTCAATATGTCCTCACAGAGAATGTAGTCACCGAAACGAGGTATACAACGGATTATGTTACCGAGTACCAATGGTTGTGGAACGGCTACTGGGGACAGTATGTTCTTACTCCGGTTACGACCGAGGTTCAGGTGCCTTATGATTACTACATCTGTACGGTTACTCTTGAAAGCAAGGATTTAGAGGAGGTTGTTACCGAAATGATGACAGATGAACAGGAGCTTGTGTATCTAATATACATTGAAATGAAAGGCAACCGACCCGACCTATTTAATGAATAAAGAAAGGATTTTTTAAATGAACATTGAAAGCAAAATTGCAAAAATAACAGCAGAGCGTGACGAGTGCCGTGCGAAATCTAAGAAGTACGCCGACCGTGCCAAGGAGCTTGACGAAAAGCTCCTCGACCTTGAAAACACAAGCATTGTCGGAATGGTTCGTGAAAGCGGCTTGACCCCTGCCGAGCTTGCGGAGCTTATCTCGCTTCTTAAGGATAATCCCGCAAAGGCTGTAAACGAAAGGACAAAGGATGATGAAAATGAGTAGAATTATGGCTTTTTTAATGGCTGTGCTGATGGTTTTGCCCTCTGCAACAGCGGTTGTTTATGCCGCTGACGGCTCGGTTGACGAAGATGACTACGAAATAATCCTCGAAGATGAGTGCCTGCGCGGTGTCGGGGACTGCCGACAGCTCTGCGTGAGCGTAGCTCCCGAGCCGGAGACTAAGCCGGTTACAACGGTTAAGTCGGAGAGCAAGCCTACCACTAAAAAGCCGGCGGTTACAACTGCTAAGACGGAAGAAGAGGCTGTTACAACCTCTATTCCATTAGAAACCAAGCCGCCGGTTACAACAAATATTCCTGCGGAGAATAAGCCTGATGAATCCTTGGAAGAAGATAGTTCCGAGGATTCTTTTTCGGATATGTTCTCAGACATTCTATCCATGTTCGGTGACATAGACTTTGGCAACATTGACTTTGACCTCGGCGGCTTCTCTGGCGAAGATATCAGCTCCGGCATCCATCTCACCCCTGACGGAAATATGTCCTTAGTTGACGATATATATCAGGATGAAAGCTTTGACGAGGGCGAACAAAGGGTTATACAGTCAAAGCAGTTTATCACCGTACAGACTAAATCGGGAAATAGCTTCTACATAATAATCGACCGTTCCAAGGACGGCGAAAACGTCTATTTCTTGAATCTTGTTGATGAATCGGATTTGCTTGCTCTTATGGAGGACGAACCCGCAACAGAAACTCCCGCCGAGCCTGAAAAGCCTGCGGAGTGCATATGCAAGGACAAGGACAGGTGCGAATTAGGTGCAGTAAATGCAGAATGTGAGGTATGCAAAATGGATTTAACAAAGTGCATAGGCAAAGAAAAGCCCAAGGAAGAAGCAAAACCTGACGAAGCTGAAAAGGAAGCTCCCAAGAAAGAAAAGAAATCGGTAAATCCTGCGCTTTTGCTTCTGCCTCTGCTTGCATTAGCCGGCGGCGGGGCTTATTGGTTCTTTAAGATAAGAAAGCCCAAGCCGAAAAATGTCCGTAATCTTGATGACTACAACTTTGAGGACTCTGCGGGCTATGGTGAGGAAACTGACATTGACGAAACCGAAAGCTCCGAAGATAATGACAATGATTTGGAGGAAGATATATGAAGCTTATCATCACCGAAAAGCCCTCGGTAGCGCAGTCAATAGCTCTCGTTTTAGGTGCAAAGTCAAGAAAAGACGGCTATCTTGAAGGTGCAGGATATATCGTAAGCTGGTGTCTGGGACATCTTTTCGAGCTTGCAAGAGCTGAAAGCTATGGCGAGAAATATGCCAAATGGAAGCGCGAGGATTTGCCTATCATTCCCGCAAAGTGGCAGTTTGTCCTTTCAAAAGGCAAAGAAGAACGCTTTGCAATCTTGCGTGAGCTTATGCTAAGAGCTGACGTTACAGAAGTAATATCCGCCTGCGACGCAGGACGTGAGGGAGAACTCATCTTCCGCACCGTATACTACATGGCAGGCTGTACAAAGCCCATGAAAAGACTCTGGATTTCATCCATGGAGGATGAAGCAATCAGAAACGGATTTGCCGCTCTTAAGCCCGGAAGCGACTACGACGGGCTTTACAATGCCGCCCTTTGCAGAGCCAAGGCAGATTGGATTGTCGGGATAAACGCTACAAGGCTATTTTCCACCACCTATCACCGAACACTGAACGTTGGCAGGGTTTTGTCTCCTACGCTTGCAATGCTTGTTGAGCGTGAAGCTCAGATTTCAGGATTCACTCCTAAGAGCTTCTACACGGTAAATGTAACTGCAAATGGCATGAATGCTGTTTCAGACAGATTTGAAAGTGTAGAAGAAGCTCAAAAGCTTTTAGAGAGCTGCAAAAGCAGTCCTCTTATTGTAAAGACAGTTGAGCGTAAGGAAAAAAGCGAAAAAGCACCCTTGCTTTACGACCTTACCACCCTCCAAAGAGAAGCAAACAGGCTCTTGGGCTACACCGCTCAGCAGACTCTCGACTATTTGCAGTCGCTCTATGAAAAGAAGCTATGCACCTATCCGAGAACGGACAGCCGTTATCTTACCGAGGATATGCAAAAAATCGTCCCCGAAATTGTCAAGGCAGCGTTGCAGATTTGCAACTTTCCTTCAAAAAATGCTGACGAGTTGCAGATTCTGCAAATTTGCAACAGCTCCAAAGTCACCGACCATCACGCTATTATCCCAACCATAGCAGTTGCAGCGGCTGATGTTTCTGCTTTACCTAAAGGTGAGCGTGAGATACTTATGCTTGTAGCAAAGAGACTTGTTGCTTCCGTGTCTGAAAGCTATAGATATGCTGAGACAATTGTTACATTGGATTGCGGAGGTGCTGCCTTAACCGCCAAGGGTAAGACCGTTCTTGAAAAAGGCTGGAAGCGTGACAATATAGAGGACAATCCTTTACCCAAGCTTACAGAGGGCGAAGTTCTCGATGTAGAAGATATCACAGTCAAAGAAGGAAAGACTACCCCTCCCAAGCACTTCACTGAGGACACTCTTTTAGCGGCAATGGAATCCGCCGGCGGAGAAGATATGCCGGAAGATGCCGAGCGCAAGGGCATAGGTACTCCTGCAACTCGAGCCGGAATCCTTGAAAAGCTTGTAAGCACAGGCTTTGCCAAGCGTCAAAAGACTTCACTTATCCCCGCTGGCTGTGGAAGCTCGCTTGTGGCGGTGCTTCCCGAAGAATTGCAGTCTCCGCTTCTTACCGCAGAATGGGAGCTTGAATTAAAGGCGGTTGAAAAGGGTGAGATGTCCCCAGAGCAGTTTATGTCCGGTATATCCGAAATGATTGCGGAAATAGTAAAGACATATACGCCGGTCAAGGGAAGCGAAAAGCTGTTCCCATCGGACAGGGATGTTATAGGGAAATGCCCTCGGTGCGGCGGGGACGTCACAGAGAGCAAGCTCGGTTTCTTCTGCGAGCATTCAGACTGCCGCTTCGGGCTTTGGAAGGACAACAGGTTCTTCAGCTCCAAGCGTGTAGCGCTGAATAAGAAGGTCGCTATCGCTTTGCTTGCCGACGGCAAAGTTCACATGGATAAGCTCTATTCTGAAAAGACCGGAAAGGAATATTCAGCAGATGTAGTTTTGGTGGATAATGGCGAAGCTGTACGCTTCAAGCTCGAATTTACAGATAAAAAAGCTTAAGGAGGAAAGAGATATGCTTATGTTTGTTTTAGGATGTATGGTTGGAGGGTTTATTGGTGTGGTCGCTATGTGAAGTACTAATTTTCGTCTGAAATGAAAGCAAAAAATCGGGCACAAAACCGCTGTACGATGGGTTTTGCACCAGATTTTTTGTACATTTCTAGACGAAAATAAGTACATTTTTACAGTAAGCGGTCAGCAGTCGAGACTTGAGGAAGAAAGACAGAATAACAAAGTGTGAGATGAATTGAAAAAATGCTCCTGCATGGGTTTTACCTGTGCGGGAGCGTTTTAATAGGAGGAAGATATATGGCAGAATCAGAAAAACAAAACATGGCAGAACCCGAAAAGCCCAACATCAAGGAACAGCTCGCCGAAATAACCGCCCGCATAGAGGACGGCATAAAGGATCTGTTTCAGTCGGACAAGTATGCGCAGTATCTTAAAACGATGTCCCGTTTCCACAACTACAGCTTCAACAATACCATGCTCATCTTCATGCAGAAGCCTAACGCCACCGCTGTGGCAGGCTTTAAGGCGTGGCAGGAGCAGTTTGAAAGACAGGTCAAAAAGGGTGAAAAGGGCATACGGATTATTGCTCCGTCCCCTTACAAAAAGAAAATATCCGAGCCGAAGTTAGACCCTGACACCGACTTGCCGCTCAGAGACAAGGACGGAAAAATCATCTACGAGGAAACGGTCATAAGGATACCGGCATACAAGCCTGTATCTGTCTTTGATGTATCTCAGACATATGGCAAGCCCCTCCCGACAATAGCTTCTTCTCTTGACGGCACAGTTGAACACTATGAAGCGTTTATGGAGGCTGTTAAGCGTACATCTCCCGTTCCCATTGACTTTAAGCCGCTGCGTGAAGGGTTAGACGGCTTCTTTGACGCAAGCGCTCAGAGCATCACCCTGCGTGAGGGCATGAGTGAAACACAGACGGTCTGTGCTGCAATTCATGAAATAGGACACGCAAAGCTGCATAACTATGAAAAGCAAAAGGAAGAAGAGACTTCAAAGGACGAGAACGCAGAACCTCCCAAAAAGAAAGACCGCAGGACGGAGGAGGTTGAAGCCGAAAGCGTTGCCTTTGCGGTATGCGCATATTTCGGCATTGAAACAGGCGAAAACAGCTTCGGGTACATAGCAACTTGGAGTCAAAGCAAAGAACTTACCGAACTGAAATCCAGTCTTGACACCATTCGTCAGGCGGCTTCGGAAATAATTAACGGCGTGGAAGAAAACTTTGAGGAAGTCTGCAAGGAACGTGGAATAGATTTGAGAATAGATCTGAGCAGTGAAGCGAAATCCGAAGATATTCCCGAAATACCTTCCGATTCGGAAACCGAGCGGCTGTATCTCATAGATAACTCGATTTATCTTCATCTTCAAACCACCGACAGCGGCTATGACTACACCCTTTACGACAAAGAAAACATGAAAGAAAGAGACGGCGGGCAGTTAGATTCCCCGCAAATACCTTTCTCATCTGCAAGGCAGGAGGTCTGCAAGCTGCATGACATCAAAGCAAGCTCCATAGACATTGTTTCTCTTGACCTACTCGAAAATCTTACGGATAGTCAAGCGAAAACCGCAGATCCGGAACGGACGGTTACTATCTATCAGCTTAACGACACTCCCGAAGCGGAACAAATGCGGTTTATGCGGCTTGACTATATGAAGAAGAACAATCTTTCAATAGATATAGGCAAGTACAACGAGATATATTCCTGCCCCATGAAGGAGGGTGAAAGCCTTGAAGATATTTTCACTCGGTTTAACGTTGACCGACCAGCAGACTTCAAAGGGCACTCGCTTAGCGTTTCGGATGTTGTATCTATCCGTGAGAACGGAAAGGACACTGCATACTTTGTTGACTGCTTCGGATTCAAGGAGATCCCGGATTTCTTTAAGGACAAGGCTGTGAAAGAAAAGAAGCCATCTGTTCTTAAGCAGCTTAAGGACTGCAAGCAGAGCGCAAACAAGCCCAAAACTGCACCGAAGCCAAAAAAATCCAAGGAAACGGAGGTATTATGATGTTTACTTATGAGGAGATCAACCTGATGTGTATTTACGATACAAGCTCCCGCAAGGGGCTTATCTCTGAGCTTACTAAGATGAGGAAGTATCTCGATCCGGATGAAGCAGAGATATTGGAGCTGACCGATTCGGCTATACGCAAGCTCGAAAAGATTTCTGATGTGGAGTTTGAGTGCTTAGAACTGTTTGCGGATTTTGTGGAGGATGAATGAAGCTCGTATTTCTATTACGGATTCAGGTGATTATGCACCTTTTTTCGGAATAGAATTATCAGATAACTTGTAGCGTAACAAAAACTGAATATAAAAAATCAAAGGAGGCAGTTTCCCGCCTCCTCATCATGAAAGCCCAGCCGGTTTGAGCTTCTGCGAGAGGCTTGGCTGGTTCTATCAAATCTATTATATGCAATACGGCACTATATATTTCACTCAAAGTGTAAAATGAGCTGCCCAATCTGAGGTAAAATTCATACGAGCTAAATCCACAACACTCGAATATTCCGAAACAAGGGCATTAAATTCTTTGACGAAGTCAACCCACAAGCTGTCATTTGGGCGAAGGTACTTCATAGCTAACATTACCTGATAAAGACCATTGAATCTTGGCTGTGGTCCTGTTCGGTCGATAGATATCAAATCCGGCGTTGTGGTAATAACCCGATTGTAAAGTCTGCTGTTATGTGCGCACATATTTCTGAGGACGCTTACGGCATGAACCCATGAAGCAAACATTACTTTGCTCGGCACAGCAAGATTGCCCTTTGGCGTTTTGTACTTATAGTACTCTGCGAGCTTTGAATAGGCAGAGCCGCTGCCGGTTTTCAGATTCTTAATAAGCTTTGAAAGCGTACCAAAGGACATAATCTCTACACTTGCCCAAATTGGGACCTGACCATCGTGATTATTCATATTGTGGTTTATAAAAACATCATTTGACCTGCATATCTCTGATGAAATAGCCCCAAGATTCTGCCAGTAAAGCTTCTTATCGTGAAATACGGTTGGATCCATTAGGATAAGCGCATCATTATGACAAAGCAGCGCTTCGGTAAGCCGCACTCGCAATGATACCTCTATTTCAGAAAGAAAACTAAATATCAGATGCGATAGCTTCATATCAAAATAATACAAAGAAACAATATCGGTAAACTTAGTTCCCGCGACATATTTCTTTGTACTGTTGTTATACAAATGGTAGCTGTATCCTCTTAACCGATAATAACCAATCCTTGTTAGCACATCTTTCACTTCATCGGAAGATGGGAGAATCAAACCTGAATCAATATAAGTCTGAATCTGCTGCTGTATATTCAAAATTTTCTTAGGGTAGCTGGTCATATCTATTTACCTCAGATATAAAAAGTCCCGCCGGGTTGCGCATAATTGCAAGCAATAGAGGCGTGGCGGGCTCTGTTAATTATTATAATACCACCCAATGAGTAGTTTTGTCAAGATGTTTTGATAAAATATGCGAAATTTTGTTCTTTATATTCTATTATTTTTGAAAGGAGCGCAAGATGTCCACTAAACTACAAACCTACACCCAAATAGCGCAAGACACCGCCAAACAGATAACAGCCGGATATACCGACTGGACATCATTTCTAAAAACCGCCGCAAGACTGTACAAATACCCCTACCATGAGCAGCTAATGATCTACGCCCAGCGACCCGAAGCCACCGCCTGCGCCGAGTACGACTTCTGGAATGACCGCATGGGAAGATATGTCCGCAGAGGCTCAAAAGGAATAGCTTTAATCGACCTCACAGGAGAACAACCCAAGCTAAGATATGTATTCGACGTATCCGACACTGGAAACAGAGAGTGTTCCCGAAGTGTCAACCTTTGGGAATACAAGCCCGAGCATGAGAAACCTGTTTCAGATATGCTCTATGAGCATTACGGCGTTTCAAAAGATAACGACATAAAAACTCAGCTTGAATGCGTCGCCGCTCAGCTTGCGGACGAATACTGGAACGCTTACAGCCGGGATATACTCGACATTGTTGATGATTCATTCTTGTATGGGTATGACGACTTCAACGTCGGAGTGGCGTTCAGGAATGCTGCGACCGTCAGCATAACCTACTCTCTTTTGTCACGCTGCGGATTGGAGCCGGATAGTTACTTTGACAAAGAGGACTTTATGAGTATCTTTGACTGGAACACTCCCGAAGCCGTCGCTGAGCTTGGAACGGCGGTAAGCGTAATAAATCAGGAGATTCTGCGGCAGATAGAAAGAACCGTCAAGCAGTACGAGCGACAAAAGCTCAAAGAAAGGACAGATAACCATGACAGAAATATCCTACACGAAGAAGGGAGATTATCTTCTCCCGAACCTGACGCTATCCGAACAGCCAACGAGCCTCGGCAAGTACGGCAGGATGAGAATGAAGTATTTGCAGGAGTACAGACCGGGACTGTACAGCCGCCTTATTCTCTCGGAGAAGCTGATGGAACATCTTTTGGAGACAGAGAAGTCAGCGCAAGAGAGATTGGAGCAGATAGAGAAGAATCTAATGCAGAAATACCAAGTGACCGAAGCTCTGAAAGCCTCCGACCCGATGAAATGGGTGGGACTGATGAACTCGATTCGTCAGACAGCGGAAGAAACGATCCTGAACGAGCTGGTTTACGCATAGAGGATTACCCCACCGGCGAACAGCTAAGTCTCTTTGACATATCTGTCCCCTCGCAGGATGAACAAATTGCATATATAGATTCAGCGGACAGCGTTAAATCGCAGTCCGCTTTTTCTATTCCCCAAGAATATATAGACGATATACTCCGCACCGCCGGCAATGCAGATAACGGCAGAATGGGTATTGTAACCGAGTTTTCAAAGCCGAAAACGGACAGTGAACTTGCAGAATACTTGAAGTCGACATTCAATGGCGGATCAGGAATTATTACCGACAATGGAAGATACTCAGCTTGGTATGCTGATGACGGCATACATATAGCCAAAGGAGAAACTGCAAGATACCTTTATTCGGCACAAATAATCCCGTGGGATAGAGCAGTAGAACGCATAAGAGAACTTCTTCCCGAGGGCAGTTTTGCCACCGTTGAGGAAGTAAGCGGTGCAAAGAGCTTAGAGCTTAAGCAGATGGCGGAGCATATCTGGTATATGCACCAAGATTTCAGCGACAGTGTAACCCTTGACTGTTTTCCCGAAGATATTTGGTACGGAGGATTCCCGGACAGCACTGAGCGCATAGCAGATATTCTCGCAGACGAAGCTTCAAGGCAGCCAATCATAGACAACGTTTCAAGGTTGGCGCAAGCGTATGCAGAGGACAAAAGCATTATGCGCTTTCATCTTTACTCTCCCGACAGGATTCTTTCAGAGCTTAACGACCTTGCTCCAAGGGAAATATCTTTTACATCAAAGATTGAAGGTTTCCCGAAAAACAAATCCTTTATTACTCAGGATGAAATAGACGACTGCCTTGCAAGCGGCAGCGGAGTTGAGGGCGGCAAGGACAGGATTTACACCTTTTTCAACGAGAAACACAGTTCAAAAGAGAGAATAGATTTCCTCAAAAACGAGTACGGCATAGGCGGGCGTTCTCATGCTCTTTCAGGCTCTTCGGGAAGCAATGAGTGGCATGACGGCAAGGGCATAAGCCTTAAGAAAACAGACTGTTCAGAGGTTATGCTCACTTGGAATAAAGTCGCAGAGCGGATTTCTGGACTTATCTCTAAAGACAGATATCTTACTCTGCAGGAAAAGGCAAGATTTGAAGAAGAACAGCGCAGGAATGCGGGGATAGAAGATATTCCTTTACCCGAACCTGTTAGGGAACCCGACGAACCGGCACAGCATACAGAGCCTACATTCACAACTCCTGCGGGCCGTGAATACCGTGTAGGCGACGGCATTTCTTCTGCGGTAACAAATGATGACAGTGCCGTTATGTTCATTGAACGAGTTGATGAGGAAGATGTTTGGTACACCTTGCCCGACGTACCCGAACAGGGAGCCGTGAGCATTGACCGTGATGTATTTGAACGCTACCTCGATGTCGGATATTTCGCTGTTGTGGATAAAGAACAGCCCATTAAAAAAGCAGATACCGAACGCATGGAAAAACCGGTGCCTGAAGCTCGGGAATCGGAAACAATAGCGGAGGAAACACAGCGTCATGATGAAGCTGAAGTAAAAACATTCTCGCATTATGAGGACTATCTCTCGGTAAAAGAGAATCACCCGGATGATGTTGTTCTTTACCAAGTTGGAGACTTCTTTGAGATGTTCGGCGAGGACGCAAAGACAGCCGCCGAAAAGCTCACCTTACACCTTACAACACGCACGTTGAGCGACGGAACTAAGACGGATATGTGCGGAATTCCCGCATATGTGCTTGAGGAGAATGTCGAAAAGCTGAGAGATTCTTATGATGTGACAATCTCTGCGGTTGACAGAAAAAGCGGCGAGCGCAAAACCTATTCATTGCGTTCGGTAGATCATGAAGCCGAAATAGCCATTGATCGAGGCGAGGCTGAATTTGGCGCAGACGGTTGGAGAACCTTTGGAGGGACACCTCCCGAAGAAGAAACACCTATTATCCAAGCTGAAGAAACGTTTGAAAACGAGTCTTCGGGTACACAATCACATGACCTTGAAGATGAACTGAACGCCAACCCTATCTCCATACAAATAAATGGCGAGTGGCAGGCATTTCCCGATACTGAAGCCGCAGAAGAAGCTGCTTATCAGGAATACAAGGCAGAAACCCATAGAAACGCTAAAAACTTTCAGATAACCGATGATGACTTAGGTGTAGGAGGAGCAAAATCAAAGTTTCAGGCAAACATAAACGCTATTAAGCTTTTGAAAAAACTTGAATCTGACGGTAGTCAGGCTATTCCCGAACAACAGGAGGTTCTTTCACGTTATGTCGGCTGGGGAGGTCTTGCAGACGCCTTTGACGAAACCAAAGAGAATTGGGCAAACGAATACGCCGAGCTTAAAAGCGTTCTTTCCCCCGAAGAATACTCAGCCGCAAGAGCTTCCACCCTCAATGCTCACTATACAAGCCCTACAGTAATAAAGGCTATCTATGAAGCAGTCGAGAACATGGGCTTTAAGACAGGAAATATCTTAGAACCGTCTATGGGCGTAGGCAATTTCTTCGGGCTTCTTCCTGAAAGTATGCGGGATAGCAAGCTATACGGAGTTGAGTTAGACAGTATTTCGGGAAGAATAGCAAAGCAGCTCTATCCCAAGGCGGATATAACGGTTGCGGGATTTGAGACTACCGACCGCAGAGATTTCTTCGACCTTGCAGTAGGAAACGTCCCTTTCGGCAACTACAAGGTAAACGATAGGCAGTACAGCAAGCTCGGCTTTTCCATTCATGACTACTTCTTTGCCAAGACATTAGACCAAGTAAGAGCAGGCGGAGTAATAGCCTTTGTTACCTCACGCTACACTATGGATAAGCAGTCTCCCGAAGTGAGAAGGTATATAGCCCAAAGAGCGGAGCTGTTAGGCGCAATACGTCTGCCGAACAACGCTTTTAAGGCGAACGCAGGCACGGAAGTTGTCTCGGATATTATCTTTCTGCAAAAGCGTGACCGACCGATTGAAATAGAGCCGGATTGGGTGCATCTCGGTCAGACCGAGAGCGGACAGGCAATAAACAGCTATTTTGCAGATAACCCCGACATGATGTTGGGCGTTCCGTCATCGGAAAGCACACAGTACGGCAAAGAGGATTTCACTCTCAACCCTATGCCCGACAAGGATCTATCCGAGCTTCTGCATGAAGCTGTTAAGAAGATAGGCGGAGAATACAAAGAAACAGAGCTTTATGAGCTTGGAGAAGATGAAGCAGTAAGCAAAACCATCCCCGCCGACCCGAATGTTAAGAACTACAGCTATGCAGTAGTTGACGGTGAAGTATACTTCCGTGAAAACAGCATTATGGTTAAGCCTGAGCTGAACGCTACAGCTTTAGAGCGTGTAAAGGGCTTGGTAGAGCTGAGGGACTGCGTTCGTGAGCTTATTGACCTACAGCTTGATGAATACGCTTCAGACAGCGACGTTACGGCGAAGCAAGAGGAATTGAATGTTTTGTATGACAGCTTCTCGGATAAATTCGGACTAATAAACGACAGAGGAAACCGCCTTGCTTTCTCTGACGACAGCTCATATTATCTTCTTTGCTCTCTTGAAATCTTAAACGATGAGGGGAAGTTAGAACGCAAGGCAGATATGTTCACCAAGCGCACCATCCGTCAGCAAAGGAGCGTAGAACACGTTGAAACAGCGGCGGAGGCTTTGGCTGTATCTATAGGAGAACGTGCCAAGGTTGACTTAGAGTTTATGTCCAAGCTCTCCGGTCTTTCGGAGGATGAGCTTGTCAGGGACTTGCATGGAGTTATCTTTGCCGACCCTGTTAAAAACGAATGGCAGACGGCGGATGAGTATCTTTCGGGAAATGTCCGGCAGAAGCTTCGTGAAGCTAAGACAGCGGCAGCTGATGACCCTGCCTTTGAGATAAACGTCTCTGCTCTTACTCAGGCACAGCCGAAAGACCTTGAAGCTTCGGATATAGAGGTTCGCTTGGGAGCTACATGGATAAGCAAGGACTATATCCGTCAGTTTATGCTCGAAACCTTTAAGCCGCCCATCTATTTGTACGGCAGTATGCAGGTTCACTACAGCAAGACAACGGCAGAATGGCGGGTAGAGGGCAAGAATCTTGTTCCCTACGAAGATGTTTTCGCAATGAAAACCTTTGGAACCGACAGGGCTAATGCATACAAGATTTTAGAGGAAACCCTCAATCTTCGGGATATGCGTATCTATGACACCATAGAGGACGCAGACGGCAAGGAGCGCAGAGTTCTAAACCAGAAAGAAACCACCCTTGCGGCTCAGAAGCAGCAGGCTATTAAGGACGCTTTTAAGGACTGGCTATGGAAGGATCCGGAACGCAGGCAGGCGCTTGTCAAGCAGTATAACGAGGAAATGAACTCGACAAGACCAAGGGAATACGACGGCAAGCATATTACGTTTGCGGGGATGAATCCTGAGATATCCTTAAGAGAACATCAGAAGAATGCCGTTGCTCACATTCTCTATGGCGGCAATACTCTTTTAGCTCACGAGGTGGGCGCGGGCAAAACCTTTGAAATGGTTGCCGCCTGCATGGAATCCAAACGGCTTGGATTATCCCAGAAGTCGCTTTTTGTTGTTCCAAACCACTTGACGGGACAATGGGCTTCGGAGTTTTTGCGGCTTTATCCCTCTGCCAATATCCTTGTAGCAACCAAAAAGGACTTTGAAACCGCTAACAGAAAGAAGTTCTGCGCTCGTATAGCTACGGGAGATTACGACGCTGTAATCATCGGTCACTCGCAGTTTGAGAGGATACCCATCAGCAAGGAGAGACAGCAAAAGATACTCGAAGCTGAGATTGAGGATGTCACAGCCGGCATAGCCGAGGTCAAGAGCAGCAGGGGCGAGCGTTTTACCATAAAGCAGCTTGAAAAGACCAGAAAGGGGTTAGAGGCAAGGCTTGAAAAGCTGCAAGCTGACCACAAGAAGGATGATGTTGTGACCTTTGAGCAGTTGGGCGTTGACAGGATGTTTGTGGACGAAAGTCACAACTACAAAAACCTCTTTCTTTACACAAAGATGAGAAACGTCGCAGGACTTACTACCACCGACGCTCAGAAAAGCTCGGATATGTTTGCCAAGTGCAGATACTTGGATGAGATAACAGGAAACCGAGGCGTTATCTTTGCCACAGGCACTCCAATATCCAACTCCATGACAGAGCTGTACACCATTCAAAGGTATTTGCAGTACGACAGGCTTCAGCAATTAGGCATGGGACATTTTGACTGCTGGGCTTCAAGATTCGGTGAGACAACAACGGCTTTAGAGCTTGCACCCGAGGGAACAGGCTACCGGGCAAGGACGCGCTTTGCCAAGTTTTACAATCTCCCCGAACTCATGAATATCTACAAAGAAGTGGCAGACGTTAAGACCTCCGACCAGCTTAATCTTCCTGTACCAGAAGCTGAGTTCCACAATGTTGTAGCGCATCTTACAGAACATCAAAAGGAGCTTGTTCAGCAGCTCTCGGAAAGAGCATCGGCGGTTCATTCAAAAGCCGTTGACCCAAGTGTGGACAATATGCTCAAAATTACCTCGGACGGAAGAAAGCTTGGTTTAGACCAGCGCATCATAAACCCAAATCTTCCCGACGAGCCTACGAGCAAGGTAAATCTATGTGTAAACAACATTATGGATATATGGAGAAACGGACAAGAGGACAAGCTGACGCAGCTTGTTTTCTGCGATATATCTACTCCGAAAGCAAGCACAACAGCCAATGAAAAGATAGCCGCTAAGTCTGAGTCGGGTGTCTTAGACCCGGAAGCTGAGGTCAAGCCGCTTACAGCCGATTCAGACTTTACTGTATATGATGACATACGTCAAAAGCTCATTGACAGAGGTATGCCGCCTGAACAGATTGCGTTTATTCACGAAGCTAACACCGATGTTAAGAAGAAAGAGTTATTTGCAAAAGTAAGAAGCGGACAAGTCAGGGTGTTAATAGGCAGCACCTTTAAGATGGGCGCTGGAACAAATGTTCAGGACAGGCTCATTGCCCTGCACGACCTCGACGCACCTTGGAGACCGGGAGATCTGGAGCGTGCGCCCGTAAAGGCGGCATAATAAATATACCTTGGGCAAGGTATTAGGATAG
>ENA-UOJG01001463-UOJG01001463.1-human-gut-metagenome-genome-assembly--contig:-C47-NODE-1463-length-24684-cov-8.013521_pt1 | contig 24684 bp, 22 predicted proteins | sample MGYA00242340_ERZ723887 | MGnify/ENA metagenome assembly ERZ723887 | reverse complement strand
CTTGAAAAATACGAGCTCGCCGCCCGTCAGGGATATCCTGTCGGTCTGCGAGAGGGCGGTGAGAAATTTGCCCTCGTAGTCAATGAACGGCCCCATGCGGCGCGTCGAGATCATCTGCGAGAATTTCGCCGCCCCGTCGCCGCCTATTTTGCACGAACCCCCGAAGAGGTTTACGCCCGACATTCCGTTTACCCTGCCGTCGGCTCCGAAGGCGATGAATACCGGCCCCCATCCGTCGTCGGAGGCGGCGGGACATTTCGCGTCGTCCTGGTCTTTTAGGAAAGTCGGCGTCCAAAACGTGCCTTCGAGCCGCTTGTCCAAGCCGGCTGCGGCGGCCGCGGCGGAAGTTTGGGAGGCGGCCGCGGCGCACTGGGCGGATTGCGTGTCGGTTTCACAGCTTGTGCAGCCCGCGCATGCGATGGCCGCTATCGATATGGCGCAGTTTAATATTTTCATAAATTTCTTTTTTTAGAACGATATTTTCGGCATAATGTTCAAACTTCTTTTTAATCGGCAATAATGGAGGAAAACGTATATGAAAAAAATTTTTGTGGATGGAATGTCCTGCGACGCCTATAAAATACCGACTCCCAACGCCTCGCTGCTCGCGATACGCTCGGGTTCGGGAATGCTCGCGTGCGGGTATCTGAAAATCGAGACGGCTGAAAAGCTCGGCGACGCCCTCGCGATAGTGACCGGCGTGGGCGATTTTGAACAGATGCTCGAAAAGCCCGTCGCGGCGGCGAGCTCCGCGGCGGCGGCTCTCGGCGTCCGCGTTGGCATGTCGGGCCGCGAGGCCTTGATTTGCATGAAATAAGTCCTTCCCGCCCGCTTGTCCCCTCGGGGCGGCGGGCGCGCGTTTTTTTGCTCGCCGCCTATTTCTTTTTTATTATAGACGACGGCGAGAGGTTTGATTCGTAGTCGGGGAGGGTTTTGCCGGCGCCGGGCCGTTTCAGCCTGCCGATTTCCTCCTCCGTCATTTCGCGCAGGGTGTAGTCTTTGGGGGTGGATACAGACGGGTTGTCGAATGGCGTGGAAATTCCGGTGGCGAGCTCTATGACCTCATCGGCGGTCTTTCCGTCGAGGCGTTTCATCGTTTCCTCCTCCTTTTTTTCCGCCTTCCGGTTGTCGTACATCACCTTTGCGACGGCCTCCGAAAATGCCGTCTGCTTTTCGGGGGGCAGCGACACGAGTATTTCGGCGATGCTCCTGCCGAACGAATCGCGGCTCGAGCCGTCTATGATTTTCGTGTTCTGTTTGATTCCCGGAAAGAGCCTGCGCGACAGAGCTATTATTTCATCGGCGGTCTTTCCGTCTATGGCTTTTCCCATTTCCGCGTTGCCGCTCCCGCCGGCGTTCTGCATGTAGTATACGCCGATGGTTGCCATGGCCGCCGCGAATTTCTGCTGGGTTGCCCCGTCGAGCGACGACAGCATTTTCATGAAGCTGTCCTGCATCTTTTTTGCGTCGGAGGCGTCGAGGCGCAGTTCGGCGGGCGGCGGATTCGCGGCTTCCGGGTCCGCTCGGGCCGAGGGCATGAGCGCGAAGGCTGCGATTGCGCAAGACAATATTCTTTTCATGCTCCATATTGTCGGAAATTTTTCCGCGCCGCTCAACAATATTCGCCGCGCGGATTCTTTCCGGATTTTCCCTTCGGCGGGCGCGCGGTTTTTGGCTGCGAAAAAGGGATTGACAGAATCCCTTCGCCGCACAATATTAAGAATAAGAAAAATGGGACTCTCCGTGTCGGTGGGCTTTTGCCCGCTTTTTTTGTCAGTGCGCAAAGGAGCGCGGAGTCGGCCCGCACCATCTATTTAAAGGGAAAAAATTATGAGCAACAGCAGCGAAATATTGGCGATTCTCGAATACATGGAAAAAGAGAAGCAGATAAGCCGCGCCGACATGATAGAATCCATCGCTTCGGCGATTCGCAACGCGGCCTCCAAGGGCGCGCAGGCGGGCTACAATCTGAAAATAGACATAAACCCCAAGACGGGCGCCTTGAAGTCGTGGGCGCTGCTGACGGTCACCGACAGCGTCGCCGACCCCGCCACCGAAATCCACCTCGATAAGGCCAAGCTCTATCTCGACAACCCGCATGTCGGCGATGTAGTCGAGCGCGAGATCGACCTCTCCAACCTCGGGCGAATCGCCGCAAAAAACGTCTACCAGAGCATAATCCAGAAAGTCCGCCAGTTTGAGAAGGACAGGATTTTCGACGAGTACAAGGGGGACGTCGGCAACATCGTCACCGGCGTGGTCCGCCGCCGCGAAAAGGGAACAACCATAGTCGATCTCGGCAAGGCGGAAGCCCTCCTGCCGCGCCGAGAGTCCGTTCCGGGCGAGGACTATGCCCAGGGCGAGCGCATACGCTGCCTGCTTCTCGAAATCGAGACCACGCCGCGCGGTCCGGAAATCATACTCAGCCGCGCCAGCTACAAGTTCGTCAAAAAGCTTTTTGAGCTCGAGGTGTCGGAAATCGCCGAGGGCTCGGTGAAGATCGAGGCCATGGCGCGCGAGCCCGGGTACCGCACGAAGATTGCGGTTTCGAGCTCCGACCCGCGCATCGACCCCGTGGGCGCGTGCGTGGGCGCGGGCGGCTCGCGCGTCAAGAGCATAGTGCGCGAGCTCGGCGGCGAGAAAATCGACGTGATAAAATTCTCGCCCGACCCGCAGTCGCTCCTCGAAGAGTGCATAAAGCCCGCCGTCGCCAAAAACGTCAAAGTGGACGCCCGCGAGAGGAAAATTTCCTTCGATGTCTCCGAAGCCGACCTCTCAATCGTCATAGGCAAGCGCGGCTCCAACGCCAAGCTCACCTCCCGCCTTTTGGGCTGGAAGCTCGAAATCGCCAAGGAGGAATCCGGCGAAGTCGGCCTGCGTGAAAAGGTCGCGCAAGCCGCCGGCAGCCTCGGGCAGATTCTCCCCAACCTCACCGAACAGCAGGCCGCGATTTTGGCTAACAACGGCATCAACAGCTCCGACGCCTTCGAGGGCGTCGAGCTTTCCGACCTCGTCGGCATGGGATTCTCCGAGGACGAGGCCGCGTCGATACTCGCGCAGATCGGCGAGTACAGGCAGTAGGCTCCCCGCGCAGCGGCGGCGCGACAAATTTTCACAACAAGCAACCGCGTTTTCAATGAGCATTAGAATTCACGCATTGGCAAAAGAGCTCAACGTCCAGAGCAAGGAGCTGATTGATTTCATCAACAAGCGCCAGGACATATACCATCTGGAAATAAAAACTCCCTCCAACGCAATCGACCCGTTCACGGCCGAGGCGATTGGCAAGGATTTCGCCGCGCACGCGGCGGGCGCGAAAGAGGCTCAGGAAGCTTCGGGCTCTCCGGAGGCGGATGCTCCGAAAAAGGCGGAATCCTCCGCCCCCGCGCAGGAGTCCAAGCCCGCGCAGCCGGCCGAAAAGCCGGTTGAAAAATCCGTCCAGCCGGCAGAAAAGCCCGCGGAGAAGGCCAAGCCCGCGCCCGCCAAGCTTTCTGAGAAAAAGCCGGAGCCGCTCGCGCCGCCGCCTTTTGCCAAGAGGCCCGCGCCGCTTGTCCCGCCCGCCGCGAGAAAAGCTCCGGCGGTTCCTCCTCCCGCGGGCAGGGTTCCCGCGCCGCCCGTTCCTCCCCCGGTTTCCAAAGCGGCTCCCTCCGTCACGCCGCCTCCCGTTTCGCGCCCGAAAATCGCGATGCCGGAGGTCAGGCCGCCCCAGCCGCCCAAGCGCGAAATCCAGCCGGAAGTCGTGATAAAGTTCGGACAGAAGTCCGACGCGCAGAGGGAGGCTCCGCGCAAGCCCGCGCCTTCGACGCCCCCCGTTCCGGTCGGTAGGGCGCCCGCGCCGCTCGTCCCGCCTTCAGTTTCCAAGGCGGCGCCGCTAGCCCCTCCGATGCCCGGCAGGTCTCCCGTCCCTCTCGTCCCGCCGCAGCCCGCCGACGCGCGGCAGCAGCCCGCGGAAAAGAGGGAATTTAAAACAATCCAGCTCAAGGCTCCCATCATAGTGCGCGAGTTCGCAAAGGCGATGGACTTGAAGCCGTTCAGGCTCATTTCCGAGCTCATGGACATGGGCATATTCGCCTCCATGAACCAGTCGCTCGAGGACGCCACAGCGATAGTAATCGCCAAGAAGCACGGCTTTGATCTCGACATCAGGCACAGGGGCGAACAGCAGCAGCCCAAGAAAAAGGAGGCCGCCAAAAAGCCCGAGGACGACGTCAAAAACTACGTCCCGCGCCCGCCCATCGTCTGCATACTCGGCCACGTCGACCACGGCAAGACCACTTTGCTTGACACCATCCGCAACACCAACGTCGTGGCGGGCGAGGCCGGCGGAATCACGCAGCACACGGCGGCGTACCAGGTGTCCTGCAACGGCAAAAAAATCACTTTTCTCGACACGCCCGGGCACGCGGCGTTCTCCAAGATGCGCGAGAGGGGCGCGAACGTCACCGACATCGCGATTCTCGTGGTGGCGGCGGACGACGGCTTCATGCCGCAGACCGACGAGGCCCTGAGCTTCGCGCAGAAGGCGGGCGTGCCGATAGTTGTGGCGATAAACAAAATGGACGCCAAGGGCGCGAATGTCGACCGCGTGAAGCAGCAGATGCAGAAGCGCGGCATAACCTCCGAGGACTGGGGCGGCGAAGTTCTGTGCACGCCGATTTCCGCCCTCAAAGGCGAAAACATCGACAAGCTTTTGGAGCTCGTACTGTTGCAGGCGGAAATAATGGAGCTGAAAGCCAATCCGAAGGCCTCCGTTGAGGGCGTCATCATAGAAAGCCAGCTCGAGCAGGGCAGGGGCGCGACTTCCACCGTAATAGTAAGGCAGGGCACGCTCAAGACGGGCGACGTCATAGTCTGCGGCGAAAACTGGTGCAAAGTGCGCGCGCTTATGGACGACAGGGGCGGGCGCATGAAGGAGGCTTCCCCGTCGACTCCCGCGCTCGTCATGGGCTGGACGGGCGCCCCCGAAGCGGGGGACGCGTTCGAGCGCGCCGAGAACGACAGGGAGGCGAAGCGCATAACCGAGGAGGCCTTGCGCCGGCGCAAGCTGCGCGAGTCCGCCGAGGTCGAAGCGCCGCCCGCGAGCATCGAGGAGCTCATGGCAGCCATTGAGAACAAGGACCACAAAGTGTATAAATGCGTCGTAAAAAGCGACGTTTCCGGAACGGTTGAGGCGCTCGTCGCCTGCCTCAAAGACATCAAGAGCGACAAGGTGGGCCTCGAGGTCATCGCGGATTCGGTCGGACAGATAACCAAGAACGACGTCGATTTGGCGGCGACGGCGGGGGCGTCGATTGTGGCGTTCAACGTCAAGCAGGAAAACGGCGTGGCGGGGCTCGCCAAGCACAATGGCGTGGAAATCGTCTCCCACAACATAATTTACGAGCTCATAAACACCGTCAGGGACGCCATGAAAAACCTGCTCGACCCCGAACTGCGCGAGAACAAGCTCGGCGCGGCGGAAGTCAGGCAGCTCTTCAATATCTCCAAGGGCGGAAAGGTCGCCGGCTGCATGGTCACCGAGGGAATCGTCAAGAACGGCAAGTTTGCGCGCGTGTTCCGCAAAGGCAGGGAGATTTCCAAGGGCAGGGTCGCCGAAATCAAGAGGTTCAAGGACGACGTCGCGGAGGTTCGCGCCGGCTACGAGTGCGGCATAACGCTCAACAATTTCTCGGATTTCGAGCCCGGTGACGTGATAGAGTGCTTCGAGATACTCGAGATCAGGCCGGAGCTCTGACGCGGCATCGTCTACGGCGCGAATTCGGCTTTACGGAATTGAAAAAATGGGCGAACGCAAGATAAGGGTCGGAGAGCTCGTCAAGAGGGAGCTCAGCGGGATAATACACGGCAGGTGGCGCGCGGAGGCGGTGCGCATAACGCTCACCGAGGCCGACGTGTCGCCCGACTTGAAGAGGGCGCGCATATATTATTCCGTCATCGGCGGGCGCGATGAGGCGGCGAAGGCCGCTAAATTCCTGATGTCAAAGCGCGGCGAGCTGCGGAAAATGCTCGGCAAAAACGTGGTTCTGAAGTACACTCCGGAGCTCGAATTCGCCTACGACCCGTCCATAGAGCGCGGCATGAAGATCCTTTCCGTAATCGACGGGCTCGACGCCGAAGGGCATCGGGAGGGCGACGGGCGGCGTTAACCTTCGCGGTTTTGCCGCGCGGATTTGCACAAGAAACAGATAGCGCAAATGAAGAAATTTTTTCCGGAACTCGAAGGGGCATTTTCCGAACTTCTCGCCGCCTGCCGCGGCAAAAAAATCGCGGTGGCGGGCCACATGCGCCCCGACGGAGACTGCGCGGCTTCTCAGTTTGCGCTCGCGGACATACTGTCCGGCGCGGGCGCGGCGGAGGCTGTCTGCGTCAACCAAAACCCTCTTCCGCGCCTCTACGAAAACTTCGCGTTCGGCCGCGAATTTCTCGACGCCGGGGCGTTTGACGACCGGTCGTTCGAGGTCGTGACGGTCGATTGCGCCGACTACGCGCGCACAAACCTGCGCCTTTGCGAAAGGTTTCCGTCGCCGCTCGGCTGCATAGACCACCACTTTTCAAACCATTCGTCCGCGCGCATAAACGCCATAGACCCATCGGCGAGCGCGACGGCGGAGCTCATCGCCGGAATGGCGTTCGACGCCGGCCTAGAAATTTCCCCCGAAAACGCCGGACGCCTCTACATGGGGATAGCCGCCGACACGCGGCAATTCACGACCCCATCTACGCGCCCGACGACTTTTGAAATCGCCGCCCGTCTGCTTGAATGCGGCGCGGAAGCCGCGGGTGTGGCTGTGGAGCTCTACCAGCGCGAGACGATGGGCAAGTTGAAATTGCTCGGCAGGTTTTTGGAGACGCTCGAGCTCTTTGAAAACTCCCGCGCGTGCATGGGCGTTTTGAAGGCGGGGATATTTGCGGAAACCGGCTCCGAAAAGGCCGACAGCGACGGGCTCGTGGACTACGCGCGCTCGATAGACGGGGTGGAAATCGCCCTGCTTCTCGAACAGATGCCAAACGGGGTCAAGGGCAGCCTGCGCGCCAAGACCCCCGACATGCGCGTCAACGAAATCGCCGCGCGCTTCGGCGGCGGCGGGCACCTCGCGGCGGCGGGCTTTACCGCCGAGGGCGAGAGGCTCGAAACGTTCAGGGAGAAAATTGTCCGGATTGTGGGCGAACATCTGCGCGAATACGATTCACGAAAGAAATAAAAGATGCAAAAACAACAGCTTTCAGACTTCGAGGGCATTCTGCTGATAGACAAGGAGGCGGGCTGCACGTCGCACGACGTGGTGGACAGGGCGCGCCGCATACTGAAAATGCGCTCGATAGGCCACGCGGGCACGCTCGACCCCAACGCGACGGGGCTGCTCGTGCTGCTCGTCGGAAAGGCGACAAAGGCGTCGCAGTACCTCATGAGCCTCGACAAGACCTACGAGGGCGAGTTCGAGCTCGGCGTGGAGACCGACTCGCACGACTCCGACGGCGAGGTCGTCGCCGAATCCCCCGTCCCCGAAGGGTTGACGGAGGATTCCCTGCGAGAGCACATGGCGCGCTTTATCGGCGACCAATACCAGACTCCCCCGATGTTTTCCGCCAAAAAAATCGGCGGAATCCCCCTATACAAGCTCGCGCGCCAGGGGCGGGAGGTCGCGCGCGAGCCGCGCTTCATCAGGGTTTCGCGCTTCGAGCTTCTGTCGTGGGACAGGCCGAAGGGGCGGTTCGCGCTCTCTTGCAGCAAGGGCACGTACGTGCGCACGCTCTGCCACGACCTCGGCAGGCGCATAGGCTGCGGCGCGCGCATGACCGCCCTCCGCAGGGTTTCGAGCGACAAGTTCGACGTCGCCGACGCCGTCACGCTCGACGAGCTCGCCCAGATGAACCCGAGCGCCGTAAAGAAAATTTTAATACCCGTGCGCTCGGCGGTTCCGAGCTTTGCGTTTTAGCGTCCCATGCGCGGCGTTTGGCGGATCGACGAAATGGCCGGCTTTGCGGAGCCGTGCGTTCTGGCGGTCGGAATATTCGACGGGCTGCACCTCGGCCACCGCAAGGTTTTGGAGTGCGCGAAAAAGACGGCGCGCGCGGCGGGCGCGCTCGCGGGCGCGCTGACTTTCGACCCCCACCCTTCGCGGGTGATTCCGACGGGCCGCCCGCCCGCGGACATGATATTCCCGCCCGAACAGCGCGCCGGACATTTTCTGGAGGCGGGTCTCGGCGCGGTTTTCTTCAAGCGCTTCGACCGCGATTTTGCGGATCTGCCGCCGGAGGGATTCGCGGATTTTCTGAGGAAGAAATTCCCGAATCTGCGCGGAATCGTCACCGGCGAAAACTTTCTTTTCGGCAGGGGAGCCGCGGGCGATTCCGCCCTGCTGCGCAGGATATGCCGCGAAAGCGGCTGGAAGTACAGGGCCGTCGAGGGGCTCTTCCGCGACGGCGAGCGCGTGAGCTCCACGCGGCTGCGCCGCTGCCTCTCGGAGGGCGATATGCCCGAATACGCGCGGCTCGCCGGAGGAAGCTACGCCGCGGAGGGCGCGGTAGAGGGCGGGAAGCGGCTCGGCAGGGAAATCGGATTCCCGACGCTGAATTTGCCGTGGGAGCCGGAGTGCCGTCCGCCCTACGGCGTCTACGCCGCGCGCGTTCTGGAAGGGGGGCGCGCCTTTGAGGGGGTCGCAAACTACGGAGTGGCTCCGTCGGCGGGCGAGCTCGTGCGGCCCGTCGTCGAGGCAAACCTCTTCGAGACTCCCGATTTCGGGGCGGGCGCGAAAATCCGCGCGGAATTCCTGAAGTTTTTGAGGCCCGAAAAAAAGTTTGAAAGCCTGGACGCGCTGAAAGCGCAAATCGCCGAAGACCGCGCCGCCGCGCGCGCATTTTTCGCAAAATTCGGCAGGTACTGAGGCGGCCTTTTGCGTTTTCGAGCTTATCGGGCGCGGGTTTTGGATTCTGCGCGCCCGCGGCAATCCGCTCGGGAGCGTTTTTTTTCGCGCGGCGGCTATGGAAAATAGCGGTGTATCGTGAAATTTGATTTTGGAAAAATGAAGTTAGATTTGGAAAATACCCATTTTGGGGGATTTTCGCAAGGGGTGTGCAAGGGGCGTTCGCGGGGGTTGCAAGGGGTGTGCAAACCGTTTAAAACTCGTTGCAATAGCGGCAAGTTCGGGCTATTTACGGGGGGTATTCTTGACGCGAAACTCGTAAATCCCGTGGTCGGCGTCGTAGGCGACTTTCGATTCCGCATAGATGAACCGCTCGCCCGCATCCACCTTCGCCTTCCATTGCGCGGGCGTGATTGTCGTCTCGCGGGAGATGTCGTTGTATTCAGTGCCGGTTTCCCGTTGTGGCACGAAAATTTCGCTGGTTGATATGTCCGGAAAGGACATGTGGAATGTCACTTCTTCGCGCGTTATCGACTCCCGCTTCTTCATTGTGCGCGTCGAATACGCACGCAGCATGCAGCTTGACGCCGGTTTCAAAGTCAACTCATAATCGGGGTGTAACGTGCCGCCATTAAGCGCTTCAAAGAAACGCGCGACATCGTGGATATAATGGCTCTCATATTCATTACAATCAAAAACCGCGTCAAAGCCGCCCAAAAGCGCGGCGTTCCCCTTTGGAAAAACTCCGAACCCGAGCCCTCCGAAAACTGCCCGTTCTGATGCAAACCGTCCATGACTACCTCCGAACCCGCCTATTTCAACAGGCGGGCGTTTTTGAGCCCGCAGAGCCCGCGCCGAGCCTCGACGAAATCGCCCGAATCCAGTCCTGCCCGAGTTTCGAGGAGTACCGCAAAAACCGCCTAATCATGGGCTACTTTCGCTACGGTTCCCTTCAATCCCAAATAGGCCGCGCAAAGTACGATAACGTCAGTTCAATCGAAAAACGCCCCTATATATAAGAGCGACCACAACCGCGAACACCTCGTAGACATCGCCAATCTCGCCATGATAGAGTTCGCCACCCATCCGTACTACCACTTTCAACCCATCCGATGACGGCGTCCACGCCGCGCGAAAAAAATGAACCCCGTTTCAATGCCCTTGCAAGTATTTTGCAGGGGCTTTTTATTGCCGGCTCAGGATATGTTCGGCGACGGCTCGACTAGGTAAAAACCGTTCCAAATCTTACTTTATTTTAGGGATTCGGCGCAAAAAGTTTCCAAACTCAAATCCGAAACCCAAACCCGCCCCAACCCTTTATTTTTCCCGTAATTTCCCATTATTTCCCGCTTCCAAACTCATCCTTCAGACGTCAGTGGCGCGGCTCTTTTAAAATGGTTTGCGGCGATTGCGAAAAATTTTCCGCGCGCGCTTAAAATAAAATGTTTCCGCCAAATGCGCGCCGTTTTTCAATGTGCGGAGGCTTTTCTCCGCGCGCGGTCGGCGCGCATCGCGGCGTCTCTCCAAAACGGGCCGCAATGCCCGTACAGCGCGGCTTTCGGAGCCCGCGTTTCAAAAAAAAATCGAATGTCCGTTTGCAAAAAAAAAGCGCGGACAACGTCCGCGCCATTTTGTTTGCCTCCGTTTGCTATTAGAACCAGAGGCCGGAGAATATGAAGTAAAGCAGCGCGCTTATCGCGAGCACCGCGGCTCCGCCGATTTTCGCCCCTGTTGAGGAGGATAGGTCCATCGAGGTGTTCACGGGCATTTCGATGTCCTGTTTGAGCGGCTTTGCCAGCGTGAGTATCGCCATTATGCCGAGCGAGCACGCGAAGGTGATTGCCATTCTGTTCAGGAAGGCGATGTCGCCGAACTGCCATTGCAGGAACCCGTAGACTATTGGGCTCGTCAATATGCCGATTGCGCCCGAGAAGCGCGGCGCCCTCTTGGAGAACATCCCGAAGATGAACACCGCCAGAATGCCCGGCGAGAGGTATCCCTGAAATTCCTGTATGAATGTGAACACGCCGCCGAGTTTCGGGTTCGCTAGCAGCGGAGCCACGAGGCAGCCTATGATTGCGAACGCTATCACGGCGATTCTGCCGACGAGCACCTGATGCTTGTCGCCCGCGCTCGGGACGATGAACTTCTTGTATATGTCTATCGTAAATATCGTGCTCGCGGCGTTGAGCATGGCGGCCAGAGAGCTCACCACCGCGCCGAGAAGGGCGGCGAATATGAAGCCCCTCAGCCCGAATCCCTCGGGGAGAACCTTGCTGATGAGAAGCCCGAATGCGGAGTCGTACTTGTAGCCGTAGAGCTTTTTGACAACGGCGTCGCCGCCGCCGTTTGTGGCGGCGTGCTTTTGGTTCCAGCGGTCAACGAGAACCTTGGGGCCGTTTTCGCCGCCGTGGGTTTTAGCCCATCCGTCGTCGTATTCGAAGCGCACTTTGGCGAGCGACCCGTCTGCCTTTGCCGCCTTGTAGGAGTCGTAGAGCGCGCCGGCTTCCGCCTCGCTGATTACGGCGACTTTGGACGGGGCTTCCGACTTCTGTATGGTGTATGTGAAGGCGGCCGCGGTGTCCTTGGCGGTCACGGGCTTTTTCATCGCCTCCATCATGTCGAAGTAAACGATGGAATAGCTGCCCGCGTTTGTCGCGAGAATCTTCTGGTCGTTCATCGCGGACTTCGCCTGGTCTGCGGCGAAGAGGTTGAAGGCGATGATTCCGGGGATCACGATGATGAACGGGATTATGAGCTTGAGGCTCGCGGCGAATATGACGCCTTTCTGCCCCTCCGCGAGGCTCGATGCGCCGAGGGTTCTCTGGATTATGTACTGGTTGAAGCCCCAGTAGTAGAAATTGGGAATCCAGAGCCCGATGATAAGCGCCGTCCACGGGACTTCCGGATGGTCGGCGGGCAGGAACATCGTGAGCTTGTCGGTGTTGAGCTTGAAGAATTTTTCAAAGACGCCCGCGTCGGCGAGCGAGGAGAGCGTTTCGGGGGAGACCGCGGCGGTCGTCGCGATTTCCGCCACGGGCCGCGCCGCAAAAGCGTCGAATGCGAAGTACGCAATGAGCGCCCCGCCGACTATGAGCGCCGTGCCCTGCAACAGGTCCGCCCATGCGCAGGCTTTGAGGCCGCCCGCGCAGACGTAAACCGCCGCTATCAGGCCTATCGCCCAGCAGCACGTGGCGACGTCCAAGTCGAACGGCAAATCCGCGCTGTGGCCGAACACCGTGTCGGCGACGGTCGCGCCGGAGTATATGACGGCCGTAATGTTCACGAGCACCAGCACCACCACCATCATGAAGGACATGACGGAGCGCGAGAGCGCGTCGAAGCGGTATTCCAGAAACTGCGGTACCGTGTACATGCCGCTTTTGAGGAATTTCGGCAGGAAGAGGAACGCGACGAACACGAGCGTAATGGCCGCCATCCATTCGTAGCTTGCTATCGCAAGCCCCGAGAGCCCCGACGCGCTGCCGCTCATTCCCACGAACTGTTCTGTGGAAATGTTGGCGGCTATGAGCGATATGCCTATCAGCCACCACGTGAGGCCGCGGCCTGCGAGGAAGTACCCTTCGCTGCCGTTTTCGCCGCGGCTCTTGTAGAGACCGAGAGCCACGACCGCCACGACGAACGCGGCGAATACCAAGATATCTATCAGTACATTGAATGTCATAATGAGATGAGATTGCAGGAATTTTTTTCCGTTTTCAACACTATTGTGGCCGCCGCATTCCGCGCGCCCGCGCCGTTTGCCGCGCCGCGCGCTTTTGGGGCGGCGCGGCGCGAGTCCGGCGCGCGGGGGCTGCGGCCGGAGATTTTCCGCATGCTTGGGTTCGCGGCGGCCGGGGCGGATCTTCCCGTCTCGCGCTGAAAAAAACGCCGTTCCTGCGATGGAGCGGCGTTTCCGGTCAAGTCCCGCATAGGCTTATACGAGCTTGTAGTTTGTCGGGTTCGGTATCGGCGCGACAGGCTTCTTCGCGTCGAGGGAAAGGTTTTCGGGCAGCAGGCTCAGGCGGGATTTTTCCCTAAACCACGCGGTTTTCACCCTCTTGCCCGCATAGGAGGCTTCGCGCCCCGCTATTGCGACAAAGCACGAGTCCGCGCACTGTTTCATCGTATTGAGATGCCCGCCGCTTCTGAGCGCGCCGAAGAGGGCTTCGTGCTCGCAGACGAGCGCCTGCTTTTTGGGCATTTCGGATTTCCACGGCTTTTCGCCCGTGATGGTCTGCCTTCCGAAAGTCATGTCCAAAACCCCCTTCGTGCCGTACACTTTTAGAGGGCTGAACGGAGAAGTTCCCTTTTCCTGCCGGCAAGCCGCCGTGAGGGAAATCCCTCCGTCGAACTCGAAGTGCGCATGCGCGTTTGACTGCCTGTCGCCGAACTTCGGGTAGGGTATGTCGGTCTGCCTGCCGCCGCTGCCCACGACTTCGACGGGGAGCTTGCCTATCGCCCACAGGGCGAGGTCGAGGTTGTGGATGTACTGCTCCACAAACTGGTCGCCGGAAGTCCATGTGAACGCGAGCCACCTTAGCAGCTGGTATCGCACGTCCTCGGGCTTGAGGCTGTCGGGGACTTCGTACCAGCCCGTGAGGTAGTCGGGCTCGTAGCGCAGGCAGACGACGGAGGTGATGTCGCCTATCTGCCCGTCGCGGACGCGATCTACGGCTTCCCTAATGGCGGTCTGGTAGCGCATTTGGGTCCCGCAGAGCACGTTCAGGCCCTTCTTGTCGGCGAGCGGAATAAGCTCGTCGTAGATTTTTCTGAGCTGCACGCAGTCGATGCATATCGGCTTTTCGGCGAACACGTGCTTGTTGGCGTTGAGCGCCTTTTCTATGTGCGAAGTGCGGAACACCGGAGGGGTGACGAGCGCGACGACGTCGGCGTCGGTCTGCAATGCCTTGTCTATCGCGTCGAGGCCGGTAAAGGAGGCGTCGGGCGAGACTTTCCATATTTCGTCAGGATTGAGCCCCGCGCCCTTTGCGAACTTTTTGACGCTTTCGGCGCACGCGGCAATCCTCTCCGAATAGAGGTCTGCTGCGGCGACGATCTCGATGTTCCTGTCGGCGGAGATCATGTTTCTGAGCGCGTCCGTCCCGCGCCCGCCGCAGCCGACTATCGCGATTTTTATCCTATCCGAGCCCTTCGCCGCGCCGAACGAAAATTTCGGCATGGCAAGCCCCGCCGCCCCCGCGAGGGCCGCCGTTTTTATAAAGCCGTTTCTTGTCATAAGTATTCCTTTTTTGCGATATGCGTTGAATCGCTTGCATATTAGGGAAAGTATTCAAAAATTGCAATGCACGCAAGTAATTTTTATTTGGAATATTTTGACATTACGCTTCAAAATACGCTTGCCTTTTGCGGGGAGGGGCGCGATGTTTGGCGCGTGAAAAATGCGAATCCAAAAGGATTGGCCCGTATATGCGCCCTGCCGAAATCGCTCGTGGGGCGGACGCTCTTTTTGGGGCTGCTTGCGGGCGCATTTTCAGGATTCGCGTTCGGGGCGTGGAGGTTCGCTTGCGGCGCGGCGGAAACCCTTTGGAACGGCCCGGAATTTGCGTTTGAATCGCGGGCGGCGGCGGCGTCCCACGCCCTGCGGAGCGTCGCGGGGGCGTTCGTTTTCGCCTTCAATTCCGCCGCGCTCTCGTGCGCGGCGTTTGCCGCCGAGTGGCTCTTAATATATGTTTTCGCGCGCGCGATACGCAACGCCCCCATGGGCGCACCGCAGTATTGCGCGGTCTGGAAGATAGCGGTGGCGGCCGCCTTTCTGCCCCCGATTTTCCAAGTTGCGGTTAAGGCTTTTTCAGGCGGGTTTTCCCCGTACGGATTGGGGGCGGCGGCGATAAACGCGGCGTTGTTTTCGCTTTTTTGGAAACTCGCCAGGCAGTCGTTTTCGGACAATCCCCCAAAGGGGGAGGGGCTGTGGCGCGACGAGCTCTCCCGCGCGGAGTTTTTCGGGATTCTCCGAAAGTCGATGCGGGCGGAGTACCCGCATTTTGGGCGCAGCGCGCTGATAGCCGCGGCTCTGTTTTCGCTCGCCGCTCTTGCGGCCGGCGTTTGAGCGCCGAACAAAATAGCCTTTTCCTCTGTCGAAACTATCATGTCGAAACTTATACTTTTGAGGCACGGCCAGAGCGAGTGGAATCTGGAAAACCGGTTTACCGGCTGGACCGACGTCGGCTTGTCCGACGCGGGAATGGCTGAGGCCGAAAACGCCGGCAGAATTTTGCGCCGAGAGGGCTTGCGCCCCGCGGTCGCGTTCACGTCGGTTTTGAGGCGCGCCGTCGAGACTTGGAACATAGTCTCGCGCGTTTCGGGCAGGATGTGGATTCCGCTCGAAAAGAGCTGGAGGCTCAACGAGCGCCACTACGGGGCCTTGCAGGGCCTCAACAAGGCGGAAACCGCAGCCGAGCACGGCGAGGAGCAGGTTCGGATATGGCGCAGGAGCTACGCCGTAAGGCCGCCCCTCCTGCGGAGCGACGACCCGCGAAATCCGCGCTTTGAGGAAAAGTACGCAGGCATTGATTATAGGGCGCTGCCGCTCGGCGAATCTCTCGAAGACGCCATAGCGCGCGTTTTGCCGTTTTGGTTCGACCGCATTGCGCCGGCGCTCTCCGGAGGATTGGACGTCATAGTGGCCGCCCACGGCAACAGCCTTAGGGGGCTCGTCAAATTTCTCGACGGCATGGACGGCGGCGAAATCGCCGGATTTGAAATACCGACGGGCGTCCCGATTCTCTACGAGCTCGACTCGTCCCTCGAATCTCCCGTCAAAAGGGCGCGTTCCGGCGCGGGCGGGCGGTTCGGGGGAGATTTTCTCCGTTGAGCGCGGAAGGCAGGGCATTGCGAACTTCATTGTTTTCGAGGCCGAAAAATGTCTTTTCGCGAAAAATTTTTTTTAATTTTTTGCCTCGCCGCGATCTCCGAGCGTTTTCTTCGGATTGTTAACGGCTTTTTGTCCATTCGGTTGCCGGATGTTTTATGCGCCTCAATTTCCCCTTCGGAAGCGCGCCGCGCTCGGGGTATAAAAGTGTTGACAAAGTTTTCCGCAAGTGGGGTAATCAAACCGATCTTCTAAAACAAAAGGTTGTTATTATGCTGAAGAAAATCGACCATCTCGGCATCGCCGTTAAATCCATTGACGATGCGGTTCCATATTACGAAAACGTCCTCGGCCTCAAATGCGAAGGCGTCGAGGAAGTTGCGGACCAGAAAGTCAAGACAGCTTTCTTCTCCATCGGAGGAGTCCATATCGAACTGCTCGAGCCCACCTCGCCCGACAGTCCAATAGCCAAATTCCTTGAAAAAAATCCCCACGGCGGCGTTCACCACGTTGCTTTCAATTCGGACGACATCGTTGCGGATCTCGCCCATGCGAAAGCGCAGGGGGTCGCCCTCATAAACGAGGAGCCCAAGATAGGCGCCCACTCCAAGAAAATCGCGTTTCTGCATCCCAAATTCACCAAGGGGGTTCTCACCGAATTCTGCCAGGACGGCGGCTGCAACTAGGCCGCTTTCGCGGCGCGGAAGGCCTTGTTGCGGCTGCCGCATCGGGGTACTTTGAATTTTTCCGCGCGCAGTTTTTCCAACCAACATTCACTATATTAAAATGGCCATAGCAAAAAAATTGATGGAAGAGCTCGCCAGACGCCGCGAAGAGGCGTACAACGCGGGCGGAAAGGCTAAACTCGAAGCCCGCCGCCAAAAAGGGCTCATGACGGCCCGCGAAAGGATCGAAGCCCTGTTCGACGCGGGCTCTTTCATGGAGTTCGGAATGCACGTCCAACACAACTGCCACAACTTCGGCATGGAGAAAAAAGTCCTCCCCACCGACGGCATAGTGTGCGGCATCGGAACGGTAAACGGCAGGCAGGTCGCGGCGTTTAGCCAGGACTTCACGGTCGCCGGCGGTTCGCTCGGCTCCAACCACGCCAAGAAAATCTGCGACCTCATGAAGTTCGCCGGCGAAAACGGAATGCCCGTAATCGGCGTAAACGACTCTGGCGGCGCGCGCATTCAGGAGGGCGTGGAATCCCTCTCCGGCTACGGAAAAATCTTCTGGCAGAACGTCAACCTCTCGGGAGTCGTCCCGCAGATTTCGATCATCGCCGGCCCCTGCGCGGGCGGAGCCGCGTACAGCCCCGCGCTGATGGACTTCATCATAATGACGAAGAAGAACTCCAACCTCTTCATTTGCGGCCCGCAGGTCATCAAGGCCGCCACGGGAGAGGAAGCGGCCCTTGAAATGTTCGCCACCGCCGACGCCCACGCGACGGTTTCCGGCAACATACATTTGGTGGCCAACGACGACCGCCATGCGCTCGAGCTCGCCGCCAAGCTTCTGTCCTACCTGCCGTCCAACAATATGCAGGAGCCCCCGCACGATTTCTCCGTGCCGCTCGAAAAGACCTACGACCCCGAGCTCAACGAAATCGTCCCCGAGACTTCCAAAGAGGCCCTCGACGTCTACAAGGTCATCAACAGGATTGTGGACAACGGCGAATTTTTCGAGATACAGGGCTCCTTTGCCCGCAACATAGTCGTCGGGTTCGCGCGCTTCCAGGGGATAGTCGCCGGCATTATCGCAAACCAGCCCGCGTACAAGGCGGGGTGTCTCGACATCGACGCCTCCGACAAGGCATCGCGCTTCATACGCACCTGCAACGCTTTCAACGTGCCGATCGTCAACCTCGTGGACGTTCCCGGATTCATGCCCGGGCTCGCGCAGGAGAGGGGCGGCATCATCCGCCACGGCGCCAAGATGCTGTTCGCCTACGCTTCGGCGACGGTTCCCAAGATTACCCTCATCATGCGCAAGGCCTACGGCGGCGCGTATCTTGCGATGTGCTGCGTTGACATGGGCGCCGACATGGTATTCGCGTGGCCGACCGCCGAAATCGCCGTCATGGGCGCGAAAGGCGCCGTGAACGTGCTCTACGGCAAGGAGCTCAAAACCGCGGAAAACCCGCAGGAGCTCGCCGCCAAGTTGCGCGCCGAGTACAGCGAGAAGTTTGAAAGCCCCTATCAGGCGGCCGAAAAGGGCATGATAACCGACGTCATCGAGCCCGCCGAAACGCGCGGGGCGATAGCGCACGCGCTCAGGGCCACGATAGGAAAACGCCAGACCCGCATGCCCAAGAAGCACGGCAACATTCCCATGTAAGGATACGCCGATGCCCGAACTTTCGGCAACCGTCCCCGTCCGCTCCGGCATTTTCGCGGCGCATGCGGGATATGTTCGCCGGACGTCGCGCGCCGCGCGCGGCGGATTTTTGAGGTTTAGGGCTTAGGGCGTGCAAAATAAGGATAGCTTATGCAGACAATCGCCACATTGATTCCGGCGCACCCGAATTTCGAGCAGATGATGATGTTTTCTGCGGTCGGATTTCTGGTAGTGCTTTTCGTTCTGATGTTCCTGTCGCTCATGACTTCGTTCATCGGAAAGTTTTTCTCCCTCGCGCAGGGCGGGGCATCCAAACGGGCCGCCAAGCCCTCTGCGCCTTCCCAAAAGTCCGAAATTCCCGAAGGCCACGCCTTCGCGATTTCAGCGGCGGTCGCCGCCGTTCTCCCCGAACTCCGCGACGAAAGCGCCGAGCTGATCGCGGTTTTGTCCGCGGCGGCGGTTGCCATTGAGGAGGAGTGCCGGGTCGTCTCCGTGAAGCTCGCGCCGCCCGACATGTCGTTCGCGCGCCAGGGCAGAATGCAGATTTTTGCGTCAAAAAATTACACACCCGTTAAATTCAATTAAAAGGAACCGTTTTTTATGAAAAAGTTGCGCATAACAGTAGAAGGCAAAACGTACGAAGTCGAAGTTGAAATCCTCGGCTCGAGAATCGCGTCCGTCGCTCCTGCGGCGGCCCCCGCACCGGCGCCCGCGCCGGTCGCTCCCGCTCCCGCGGTTTCGGCTCCCGCGGCGGCTCCCGCGCCCAAAAAGGCGGCGCCCGCGCCGGCCGGCGCAAACGATGTCGTCTGCCCCCTTGCGGCGGTCGTTGTCGCGGTAAACGTGAAGGAGGGCCAGCAGGTCAAGGCGGGCGATTTGCTCGTCACGCTTGAAGCCATGAAGATGAACACCCCAGTCAATTCGCCCGCCGACGGCACCGTTGCCAGAATTTGCGTGAGCGCGGGCCAGAGCGTAAACGAGGGTGAAGTCCTACTTAGCCTCAGTTAATAAATTGCATATTTTGGGCATTGGCGGGAGGTTCCTATCCCCGCCAATGCCCGTTTCATGATTTTATTGCCAATTGCCAAATTTCCTTTCCTATGTTGCAAAGTTTAATTGATTTAGTTTTCGATACGGGGTTTTTTTACGTCGATTGGCGCATGATGGTCATGTGGGCCGTCGTGTGCGTTCTCCTGTATCTGGCCGTTTTCAAGCAGTTTGAGCCCCTATTGCTCGTCCCCATCGCCTTTGGCGCGCTGCTTGCGAATTTGCCCACGGAGGGGGTTGTAAACAAGCCCGCCTCCTATTTGATTTCCCCCGCAAAGGGTACGGTCGTCTCGGTGTTCGCCGAGAAGGGCGGCAAAGTTTTCGCTCCGCGCGTCGTCCGCCAGGTTCCCGCGAAAGTTTCGGACATGGCGTTCTCAAAAGAGACCGCGCAGGCTGACGTGGCAAACTATTTTGCGATGCTCGAGGACGTCACGTCGGCGGAAGCGCGGAAGGACACGTTTAAAAAGTCGAAGGGCATTCCGGATTTGGTTTGCGTCGTCCGCCCCGCGGCCGGCAATCCGCAAACGGAACTCGAGGCCGCCGAAGCCGGCGCCGTGTTCAAAGTGCGCTACAAGGGCAGGGAGCTCTCGCTCAAAGGCGAGGACAGGCTCGTATGGGCGGCCGCCGCGGGCGACGTGGACGCCGTGCTCGCCGAACCCGGAGACGCGGTCGCCAACGGGCAAAAGCTCGTAGACGTGTACAGCGCGCGCACGGGCGGGCTGTATTATTACATACAGATGGGCGTCCTTCTCGAAATCTTTCCGCCGCTAATCTTCCTTGGCGTGGGCGCGCTCACAGACTTCGGCCCGCTCATCGCCAACCCCAAAATGCTCCTTTTGGGCGGCGCGGCGCAGTTCGGCGTATTCGCGACTTTCATGGGCGCGATATGGCTCGGCTTCACCTCGCAGGAGGCCGCCTCAATAGGCATCATCGGCGGCGCGGACGGCCCGACTTCCATATTCATCACCAACAAGCTCGCCCCCCATCTGCTCGCGCCGATTGCGGTTGCGGCGTACAGCTACATGGCGCTCGTGCCGATAATCCAGCCGCCCATCATGCGCGCGCTCACGACGGAAGCCGAGCGCAAAATCCGCATGAAGAGCCTCCGCAAGGTGGGCCGCCTCGAAAAGCTTATTTTCGCGCTCGTCGTCACGATATTCTGCATATTGCTCGTTCCCGACGTCTCCGCGCTAATCGGAATGCTCATGCTCGGCAATTTCATACGCGAATGCGGCGTCTGCGAGCGTCTCAGCAAGGCCGCCCAGAACGAGACGATAAACGTCGTCACCGTATTCCTCGGCACTTCCGTGGGCATAACGATGACGGGCGACAGGTTTATCCGCGTCGACACACTCTCCATTCTCGCGCTCGGGGTGGTCGCTTTCGGATTCTCGACCGCGGCGGGCGTCTTGATGGCAAAGGGCATAAACCTGTTTCTAAGGGAGAAAATCAACCCGCTCATAGGATCTGCGGGCGTCTCGGCCGTCCCGATGGCGGCGCGCGTATCGCAGGTCGAGGGCGCGAAGGCGGATCCAGCAAACTTCCTGCTGATGCACGCGATGGGCCCGAACGTCGCGGGCGTCATAGGCACGGCAATGGTCGCGGGATTTTTCATAGCGACGCTTGCAAGCCATTAGCGGGGTTTGCCGCAAAATCGGATGGGGCCACGCGCGCCGTCCTTTTTTGCGCCGGCTATTTCAACTAATTACGCAATCGAAAAATGAGCTACCAACAACTCACCCCCGAAGAGGCCGCAAGCCTCATTCAGAACGGTCAACAGATCGCGTTCAGCGGGTTTACCCCCGCGGGCGCGACAAAGGCGATTCCTTCGGCTATCGCGGCCAAGGCGGAAAAGGAGCACGCCGAGGGCAGGGAATTTAAAATAGCCGTGGTCACGGGCGCATCTTCCGGCGACTTGTGCGAGGGCGTTTTGGCCCGCGCCAAGGCGATAAGCTACCGCGCGCCGTACCAGACCAACGCCGACATACGCGCCGGCGCAAATTCGGGCGAGATACGCTACACCGATCTCCACCTCTCGATGACGCCCCAGTACATGAACTACGGCTTTATGGGCAAGTTCGACTGGGCGATAGCGGAGGCCGCCGACGTCAGCGACAGCGGCGAGATTCTCCTCACCACTTCCGTAGGCATATCTCCCACGGGGCTGAAGCTCGCCGACAAAATTCTTATAGAGCTCAATGCGCACCAGTCCAGGGAGCTTTACGGCATCCACGATATCTACGAGACCGCCAATCCCCCGTTCCGCCGCGAAATTCCGATTTATTCCGTGGGCGACCGAATCGGAAGCCCCGTCGTAAAGGTCGACCCCAAGAAAATCGTAGGCATCGTCAAAACCGACATGCCCGACCAGGTGGCTCCGTTCAAGCCCGGCGACCCCGTCACGCAGAAAATCGGCCACAATGTCGCCGACTTCCTTGCCGCCGAGATGAAGGCGGGCAGAATACCCCCGCAGTTTTTGCCGATACAAAGCGGTGTCGGCAACATAGCAAACGCGGTTCTCGGCGCGCTCGGCGACAATCCCGACATTCCGCAGTTCGGCATGTACTCCGAAGTTTTGCAGGACTCCGTCATCGACCTCATCGAGCACGGGCACATCAAGTGCGCTTCCGCCACGTCGCTTACGTGCACGGCCGAAAAAATCGACGAAGTATACCAAAACATCAAATTCTTTAAGGACAAGCTCGTCCTCCGCCCGCAGGAGATTTCCAACAGTCCGGAGGTCGCGCGCAGGATAGGCGTTATTTCGATGAACACCGCCATCGAGGTAGACCTCTCCGGCAACGTCAACAGCTCGCACATTATGGGCAAAAACATAATGAACGGCATAGGCGGCAGCGGCGATTTCACGAGGGCGGCGTATCTTTCCATATACACCTGCCCGTCCGTCGCCAAGGGCGGAATGATAAGCGCGATAGTCCCCAACGTCTCGCACTGCGACCACACCGAGCACAGCGTAAACGTCATCGTCACGGAAAACGGCGTGGCTGACCTGCGCGGGAAAACCCCGTTGGAACGCGCGCACATCATCATCGAAAACTGCGCCCACGAGGACTACAAGCCGATTCTGCGCGACTTCCTAAAATCCGTCCCCTGCGGGCATACGCCGCTTACGCTCTCGAAAGCCTACGCGCTCCACGAGGCCTTCCTGCGCGAAAAGGACATGCGCAAGGCGAAGTTCGACTGACATATCCGCTTTTTGATTGCGAGCCGCCGCGCGGCGCCCTTGGCGCCCGCGCGGTTTTTTTTGCGCAAATTTTCTTTCGCGCGCCCTTTTTGCCCCGTATTTTGCGGGCTTTCAAAGATAGGCTTTACAACGGCGAAAGCGGTGTTAAGTTAGCGCGTATGCAGAAAATTTTTACAGCGATTGTGGCGGCGGGCGCCGCGTTCGCTTCGGCGTGTTCGGCGTCCTCCGAAAAGGGGGCTAACCGCGAGTATGTCGAAGCGTCCGCCAATGTCGGGCGCGCCGCAAAAGCCTTCGGCGAGGCCGACTACAAGACGGCAAAAGCCCTTTGCGACGAAGCTGCGGCGTCCGTCGGGAAAATCGTCGAAAAGTATCCGGAATCGACGGTGGCGCTCAAAATTATGACCGATTCGAATGTCCGCATCGGCCCCGTCGCTTATTCCGAGCTCGTCTCTAAAATCATTCCCAGGCTCGGCTTGCTTTACAATCCGAACCTCGCGGAGGTTGGCATCGCATGGCCGGTAGTCGTGAACGGCGGGCTAAAAGGCGGGGAGGCATGCGCCCTCGCGGCTCTCGTGCAAATTGCGGCCGACGGCGGAAAGATTTCCGAAGAGGCTCGAAAGCGGATTTCGGAAGAGCTCGCAAAGGCCGTTTCGGACGTGTTTGACAAGAGCAGGATAGAGCGCGGGGATTTCGCCGACTTTGCGGCGCGCTACGGAAAGTCTCCCGCGGAGGACGCCGATCCCGCAAAACTTTTCGCGCTCTCCAAGCCGAAGCCTTCCGCGCGCGCGGAGAAAATCGCGGATAAAAAACTCTTCATGTCGGAGGCGAAGACGCAGGCGGCGATGGTCGCCTACGACATAAGCGCGATTCCGGCCCTGCGCGCCAAGGCGCTTTCCGCCAAAGCCGATTCTCCCGAAACTTTCGGGGAGTTTGTGAAGATTCTCGATGCCGCGCTCGAGAACGCCTCAAAAATAAACGCCCCCCAGATACGCGACAAGGCATACGCGGACATGTCCGTGCTATTCGCCGACGTCGGAATGGAAAACAAGGCCATAGAAGTCGCGAGGAAAGTCGCCGAAGCCAGGCTCTTTGAGGGCACATTCGCGAAGATCGCCAGCTCCGCAGGCAATTCGGAAAACTACATGGACGCGCTCGCGCTCGCCTCGCGCATGCCGGAGGGCAGGCAGAAGAACGATTTTCTATCCGACCTCGCCGCCGGAGTCGCGCGGCGCGGATATTTCGAGGCCGCCTTTTCAATCGCCGAAACCATAAAAGACCCGGCGGCTTGCGACTATTCCCACGCGAGGATCGCCGCGGCCGCATTCGGGAAAAACCCGAAGGCGCTCTCGCGGGCGGCGTCGAAAGTGTCTCTGTCTTATCCCGAGGTTCTCGAAAAAATCTCGCCGACTTGCGCGCGTATGGACGGAAAGAAATATCCCCGTGCCGAAAATGCGCCCCTTTACCGCGCCGCGGCTCTCGCGGACTTCGCATATCTCGCCGCCGCCGACAAGAGCCTCTGCGAAAAGATAAACGGAGCCGCCATTGCCGAGCTCGAAGACGCCCGGGAGATTTCCCCCGTGGCGATAGCGGTCGCGCGCAATTTCGCCAAGGCGGGCGACGCGGCGGCGGCGATAGACTTCGTTGCGGAGAACATCTACCGCGCCGCGGACTTCCCGCGCGACAGGCTTTGCGCGCTTTCGGCGGAAGTTGCGAAATCGAATCCGCAGGCTGCCAAAAAAGGCTTTGAGATCGCCGCCGGACTGGTAAAAAGCGGCGAGGAGGCGGTAATATTGGCGTGGAATGTGGCCAATTCCGGATTGCCAATGTCTTCCCAAGTGGAAATACTAAGGCCTTTCTTGCCGAAATTTGGCGAATAGTTCCGTTTGTAGCCGCCGCGCGGGGATTGGCGCCGTTTGCATCATGTGCGCGGCGGCAGCCGAATATGGAAATGCGGGCTTTCGAAGCGCGGGAGAAATGTGCGGGCGGCAGCCGCAAAGTCTTTTATTGGAGGGTTTGGAGCGCGCGCGTTATGCCGAGCCAAATCGGAATGAGAAGTTTTTACGGGGATTTTGCATATTGCGTTTTTGCCAATATTCATTTTCTGAGCGCCTCAACAGGCGTATGATTGCATTGTGAGATACGGCATGAGGGGGAGCGGATTTCGTCTTTAGATGCAATGCGATGTCCGAATGCTGTCTGATAAAGGCGCGGGGAGGTTATTTCAGTTCGGAGGGCGCCGCGTCATTTGATTGAAAAAAAAGGGGCGGAGGCCGGCGGATAGGCGGCTGGGCGGAGGTAGGGATAATGGGGGAATAGCGGCGTATATTGTATTTGTATTGGAAAGTGAGAGTGGGGTGATAAAGGGTTCTGCGCGGGATAGGTTGAAATTTATAGCTTGA
>ENA-UOJG01001460-UOJG01001460.1-human-gut-metagenome-genome-assembly--contig:-C47-NODE-1460-length-24716-cov-17.791128_pt1 | contig 24716 bp, 21 predicted proteins | sample MGYA00242340_ERZ723887 | MGnify/ENA metagenome assembly ERZ723887 | reverse complement strand
CCACTTGTTAGATAGTATATCATACTGTCTAACAAATGGGGTGCAGTTCACTTTTGACATTTTGGGGATTTTGTCATGACATAGGGTGCAAACTGATAGTGGCGGGATGGCGTTTCGTCTGCTATAATAGTACTATCGATTAACAAAGGAGAGTTGCCCATGTCAACCAAAAAAGGGATATTCGCCGGAAAGCTCTGTGAGCTGGAGCGGCAGTATGAGCAGACCATCCGCTGTCTCCGGTGCTGCCAGCGGGCGGATCACCGGGAGATCCAACGGTCGCTGCGGTGCCTGTGGCAGGAGTACCGGGAGAACGATCTGCTGCTGCAAAGGAGCATCGCCAAGAGCCACTCCCCTGCCGTGGCGGCCCTGTCCGCCGCCCAGCTGGAGTACGACCTGAAAATTCAGGATATCCTGCAAAATGAGCTGCCGGGCTACGTTCACGGCGAGGGCAGCGACGTGACGGAGGATCAAGCGGAGGCCGCCAGCCTCTACGGCGAGTACGCCATCGACTTTGCGGCACAGGCCATGCGGCACGCGCTGCTGGCGGCGCTGTCGGCCATTGATCTGCAAATGAACTGCGAGGAACGGGAGAACATCCCGGAAAATACGGAGGAAATACCAAATGAATGAAGTGAAATCCCCGAAAAAACCGCTGCTGTACTACTACATGATCGCTATTCTGGTAGTGCTGCTGTTCAACCTGCTGGCCATGCCGTGGCTGGCAGAGCATCAGATCAAGGATGTGGACTACAACACCTTTGTATCCATGACAGAGCAGGGCAAGATCGGTCAGGTGGAGATCCAGCAGCAGAGCAACCGCATCCTGTTTACCAGCAAGGATGAAAAGACCATCTATAAAACCGCTATCGTTCCTGACGACGGGCTGGTGCAGCGCCTGCTGGACGCCGGCGTCTCCACCACCGGCGAGGAGATCCAGCAGAGCTCCCTGCTGGTGGACATTCTGGGCTGGGTGCTGCCGCTGGTCATCTTCATCGGCATCGGGCAGGTCATCTCCCGCAGCATGATGAAGAAGATGGGCGGCGGGAACTCCATGATGTTCAACATGGGCAAGTCCAACGCCAAGGTCTACGTCAAATCCGCCGAAGGCATCAAGTTTGATGACGTGGCCGGTGAGGACGAAGCCAAGGAGAATTTGCAGGAAGTGGTCAACTACCTCCACGATCCCAGCAAGTATCAAGACATCGGCGCATCCATGCCCAAGGGCATCCTGCTTGTCGGCCCTCCGGGAACCGGCAAGACGATGCTGGCCAAGGCCGTAGCCGGTGAAGCCAATGTGCCTTTCTTCTCCATGTCCGGCTCGGAATTTGTGGAGATGTTCGTGGGCATGGGCGCATCCAAGGTACGCGACCTGTTCAATCAGGCCAAGGAGAAAGCGCCCTGTATCGTGTTTATCGACGAGATCGACGCCATCGGTCAGAAACGCAGCGGCGGGCAATATGGCGGCAACGACGAGCGTGAGCAGACCCTGAACCAGCTGCTGACCGAGATGGACGGCTTCGAGGGCAACAACGGCGTCATCATCCTGGCGGCCACCAACCGCCCCGAGTCCCTTGACCCGGCCCTGACCCGTCCCGGCCGCTTCGACCGCCGCGTACCCGTGGAGCTGCCCGACCTGAAGGGCCGCGAGGAGATCCTGAAGGTACACGCCCGGAAGATCAAGGTGGCCGAGGATGTGGACTTCAGCAAGATCGCCCGCATGGCCTCCGGCGCGTCCGGCGCGGAGCTGGCCAACATCGTCAACGAGGCGGCGCTGCGGGCCGTCCGTGACGGCCGCCGCTTTGCCACCCAGGCCGACCTGGAGGAGAGCATCGAGGTGGTCATCGCCGGCTATCAGAAGAAGAACGCCATTATGACCGACCACGAGAAGAAGATCGTGTCCTATCACGAGGTGGGCCACGCCCTGGTGGCGGCCATGCAGACCCACTCCGCCCCCGTGCAGAAGATCACCATCGTGCCCCGCACCTCCGGTGCCCTGGGCTACACCATGCAGGTGGAGGAGGGCAACCACTACCTGATGACCAAGGAGGAGATCGAGAACAAGATCGCCACCTTTACCGGCGGCCGTGCCGCCGAGGAAGTGGTGTTCGGCTCCGTCACCACCGGTGCCTCCAACGATATCGAGCAGGCCACCAAGCTGGCCCGGGCCATGATCACCCGCTACGGTATGAGCGACGAGTTCGGCATGGTGGCGCTGGAGACGGTCACCAACCAGTATCTGGGCGGCGACGCGTCCCTTGCCTGCTCCGCCGAGACCCAGACCAAGATCGACCAGCAGGTGGTGGCCCTGGTGCAGAAGCAGCACGACAAGGCCGTCAAGATCCTGATGGACAACCGGGAGAAGCTGGACCAGCTGGCCACCTACCTCTATGAGAAGGAGACCATCACCGGCGAGGAGTTCATGCGGATACTGAACAAGTAAACAGATGCGAAACTCTCCGGACATCGGCCGATGTCCGGAGAGTTTTTGTTGTAATGCGTTTTCTTCTTTATAAGCCATCCAAATGACTGGACAGCGGATGCTGCTGGCGGCAAAGCTGCTGGCGCAGACAAAGCTTTCCGTTATCGACGTGGCGACACGGGTGGGATATCTCAACCAGAGCAAATTCTCCGCCGCCTTCCGCCTGGCCTACGCCTGCACACCGCTGGAATACCGCCGCAGCCAGAGGCTGTCGGAAGACAAAGTTATGAAAAAGCAAGAGGTATCAGACGATGTCTGATACCTCTTGCTTCTTCATTCTGGTGTGAAATGTTCCCCCCCTCTATAATGTTTATCAGGCGGTATTACCATATAGGTACACTACAAAGCACACGTAAAGTGATCGGGCTTATGAAAAACAGAGGAGGAATCAATATGTATGAGAATATGACAAAAAACTGTCAACGGTGTGGAACGAGATATTCCAGTGAGCTGAATGTGTGTCCCGTATGTGGGACGGCTTCATCCGTTTTCCCGCAAACGGCTGGCGCATCTTCCGCCTGCTCCTCTCCCGTCTCTCCGGTCAGCGCACCTGTCGCTCCCCAAAGTCCCTATACCTCCGCGCCGGTCTCTACTCCCGTCCAATCGCCGATCCACCGTCCCAACTACACGCGCCGGCGGCCTAAGGTCGGAGTGATCGTAGCCGTAGCCTTGGTTCTAATAGTTCTTATTAACGATCTGTCAACAAAGCGGGTCCTCAGTCAGTTTGAAGATAACGATGATGCTTCTGCTCAACAGGAAGAGACCTATCCAGCCCCCACTACCTTTGAGCCGGAGATGGAAATTACATCTGTGGATGTGACTACGCTGACACCGTTCTCTTCCAGTGGTTCGATAAACTATGAGTACGCTCTTACTGACAACTGCGGCAACACCTACAAAAGCGGTTTTCGCTCCTGTATGTCTTACGAGGATTTCGGCGAGCAGTCACTTACCTACTATGTCGGAGGAGAATACAGCGAACTCAGAGCAGTCGCTTTCGCACGGGCTGAAGATTCGGGCTATGACGGAACCGGATATATCTATGTGTACGATGGAGAATCGAATAAGCTTCTCTACGAAAACACTACGGATAAGACAACGCTTCCGTATGAAATTAGTGTTTCGTTGGTCGGGGTTAATCTCGTTCGTATAGAGCTCTATAATGCGAACTCCAACTGGTGGGGAAGCAGCTTTCAGGCTTGCATTGGCAACGTAACGCTGGAAAAGTAACCATATCAAACAACAACAAATGAAAGGAGATCATATTAAAATGGGTGCAATCATTGACACGATTTTTGGAGGACAGGAGCGTACGATTAAGCTCTCATGCAACGAAAACCAGCCTGTCTCCACACAAGAAGTGGTCGCCAGCTACGCACCGCTGCGGATCGACTCGGACAAGCCTCTGTCTATTGTCGCTTACTTGTGCGACAGCTGTGGTGAGCTGCACGGGCCCATCCGTTCCGGTGACGTAGTGGACAACCTGCCCGCCGGACGAGGCGTCATCGCCTCTCGTCTGATCGGCTTTAAAAATACGATCATCGCAATAAGTACTGACTCATTCTCACTGAATGTTCAGACTCGCAGCCCTAACTTCCTCATCACTCTGAACGATGGCTCCAGCGCACCGATCTCTGCTGATATTTCAGTGGGATTGAATTACACAGTCTCAAATACCGACGCTCTCGCCTTCGCCGTAGCCTCCGGGCAGATCCACGCAAACGTAGCCTGTGATATCGAGTCGTTCCTGCGCTCGGCAGTAGTAGGCTGCCTGAACAGTATGGATTCGCTCTCTCTCAGCACCAAGCTGTCGTTCGCGCCGCAGTCTCTGAATACCGAGATCACCGAGCGGCTGAGAAACGCTCTTGCCAGCAACTTCGGCTATTTCTGCTTTTTTAATGTTTTTGTCGAGATCAATGCGAAGGTCGAAAAGCTCAGCGAAACCTTCAATATGATCGTGCAGCGCCGCCACGAAAAAGACCTCGAGATGATGAAACTGGCCCGCGATGTAGGCGCCTGCGCCGCTATTGCCGGCCGGGATGTGGCGTCGGCAACGCGCGGCGCTATTCAGGCCACCAATGAATATCTTCGCAGCGAAGCTCAGCAGCCCCGCTCCCTTGGCTACGCAGACCCCTCTTCTTTCATTCTCCCGCCCAGACGCGAGAATTGACGTGACAAATCAGACGGATTGTGATATACTCTCTTCTGTCCGGTGGATACCACCGGACAGAAGGAGACACATGACATGCCGGAATATGAAATTATCATTGAGTCCATGACGCCCTGCGGCGGCAGCAAGTACGCCAACCGGACGATCATCGAAGCAGAGGTGGAAAGCCCGGAGGCCTATGTGGAGCAGCACAAGCGCTTTCCCATTCGCGATATCAGCAAAACCGCTGACGGCAACGTGGTCATCACCACAGGCAACGAAAGCGGCTATATCGACCGCTATACCTTCTCGGAATAAAGCAGGCAGGATAAGCGCACACGAAAATGCTCGGTGCGCTTATCCTGTTTTTTTCACGTCCCTAATAATCGGGGTTGACTTTTCGTCTGTGCTTGCTATACTGTGTGGGTCGATTTTTTGTATATAAGAGGTGACTCTTTTGATGGACTATTATCTGCTGGCCGATTTTGCCGCCCAGATCGGCTACCGGCTGGCTATGGCAGGGGCGGAGACCTTCCGTGTGGAGGACACCATCCGCCGGGTGCTCCACGCCTACGGGCTGGAGTGCGAGGTGTTCGCCATCCCCAACAGCTTGACCATCAGCTTTGAGGCGGCCAACGGCAAGCCTCTCACTATCCTCAAGCGTATCGGCTTTCACGGCAACGATCTGGAGGCGCTGGAGCAGCTGAACGCCCTCAGCCGCCGCATCTGTCTGGAAAAGCCAGAGGTGGAGACCGCTGTCCTCTGGTTAAAAGAGACGGTGGCCCGATGCCGCGTATACCGGCTCAGCGCATCGCTGCTGGGCAGCTTTCTGGGCGGCGCAGGTTTCTGCCTGATCTTCGGCGGCTCGCTGCGGGACTGCCTGTGGGCCGGTATGATGGGCCTGATCATCGGGTGCGTCAACCGCTTTATGGACCGGCTGGAGGCCAACCCCTTCTTCAGCACCATCATCGCCTCGTTCCTGATGGCGCTGCCCGCCTATCTGGCGGCGGGCTTCGGCTGGCTGGACAACCCCGACGCGGCCATCATCGGCGCGTTGATGATCCTTGTGCCGGGCCTGCTGATCACCAACTCCATGCGGGACATCATCTACGGCGACACCAACTCCGGCGTTATGCGCATCGTGCAGGTGTTTCTGTCGGCCTTTGCCATTGCGCTGGGTACGGCGGCGGCATGGCGTGTCACCGCTCCGGTCTACGGCATCGCTTCGGTGGTGGAGTCCACCTCGCTGGTGTGGCCCGCGTGGGCACAGGCTCTGGCGGTGTTTGTAGGGTGCTACGGCTTCTCCATTCTGTTCAATATCCACGGCAAGTGGATGGTGCTGTGCATCATCGGCGGCACGGCCACCTGGATGATCTATCTGCTGTGCGAGGAGCTGGGGCTGGACGTATACACCGTGAACCTGTACGCCACCATCTTTGCGGCGCTGTATTCCGAGGTGATGGCCCGCGTGCGCCGCTGCCCGGTGACGCCGTATCTGGTCATTGCCATTTTCCCGCTGCTGCCCGGTGCGGGCGTGTACTACACCATGAGCCTCGGCCTGCAGGGTGAGATGCTTGAAGCCCTGCGCAAGGGATTGGAGACAGCGGGCATCGCCGGGTCTCTGGCCGTGGGTATTCTGCTGGTATCCACTGTATTCCGGTTCATGACGGCGCGGCGGAAGTAGCAGCGCACAATTGAAAGCATACCAAAAAATCAGTCCTGAGGGGCTGATTTTTTATACTCTTCAAGGCTTTATTCATTTATGCGCCATTCATATGCATAATCCTCTATCGTTTTGCATAATTATTAGCCAGTATGCTGAATTTCCATTGTCTATATGCATAAATATCGAATTATTAATGAATATCCTCTTGACATTTTATGGATGAAGTGTATAATCATGCATATAAATTACATAAACATTCAAGGAGGAACACACCATGAAACATACAGATATCAAGAAGATCGTACTGGCCTACTCCGGCGGACTGGATACCTCCATCATCATCCCTTGGCTGAAGGAAAACTACAACAACCCCGAGATCATCGCCGTGGCCGGCAACGTGGGCCAGGCCGATGAGCTGGAGGGCCTGGAGGAGAAGGCGCTCAAGACCGGCGCCAGCAAGCTGATCGTGGCCGATCTGGTGGACGAGATGGTGGACGACGTCATCATCCCCTGCCTGAAAATGGACGCCAAGTATGAGACCTATCTGCTGGGCACCGCCTTTGCCCGTCCCGTCATCGGCAAGAAGCTGGCGGAGATCGCCAAGGCCGAGGGCGCCGACGCCATCGCCCACGGCGCTACCGGCAAGGGCAACGATCAGGTCCGTTTCGAGCTGGCCATCAAGCGCTTCGCTCCCGATATGAAGATCATCGCCCCGTGGCGTGAGTGGGACATCAAGTCCCGTGAGGAGGAGATCGATTACGCCGAGGCCCACAACGTGCCCTTGAAGATCTCCCGCGAGACCAACTATTCCAAGGACAAGAACCTGTGGCATCTGAGCCATGAGGGTCTCGACCTTGAGGATCCTGCCAACGAGCCGGATCTGGACAAGCCCGGCTTCCTGGAGATGGGCGTGTCCCCCTTCCAGGCTCCTGACGAGCCCACCTATGTGACCATCGACTTCGAGGCCGGCGCTCCTGTGGCCGTGGACGGCGAGAAGATGAAGGCCAGCAAGATCATCGAGAAGCTCAACGAGCTGGGCGGCAAGAACGGCATCGGCATCATCGACATCGTGGAGAACCGTCTCATCGGCATGAAGGATCACGGTATCTATGAGACCCCCGGCGGCACCATCCTGTACTTCGCCCACGCCCAGCTGGAGATGCTGACCATGGACAAAGAAGTGCTGCACGCCAAGCAGAAGCTGTCTGTGGACTACGCCGACCTGCTGTACAACGGCAAATGGTACTCTCCCCTGCAGGAGGCGCTGACTGCTTTCGCCAACGAAGCCAACAAGGACGTGACCGGCTCCGTGAAGCTGAAGCTCTATAAGGGCAACATCATCCCCGCCGGTATGACCTCTCCCTGCTCCCTGTACTCCGAGAATCTGGTGACCTTCGGCGAGAGCGACTATGACCAGTCTCAGGCCACCGGCTTCATCAACCTGTGGGGCCTGACCACCAAGATGCAGGCGCTGAAGGATCAGGGTAAGCTGTAAGAAATTACATTTCCTTCATAATGAGGGCGCTAAACCGCCCTCATTATGAAAAACTTCCACCGAAAGGAGAACCACCATGGCAAAGCTCTGGGCCGGACGGGCCGAAAAGGAAACGGCGCAGATCGCGGACGACTTCAACTCGTCTCTGCACTTCGACTGCCGCATGTACCGGCAGGATATCACCGGCTCTATGGCTCACGCCGCCATGCTGGCCCACTGCGGTATCCTCACCGAGGAGGAGGCTCAGACGCTGATCTTCGGTCTGGCCGGTATCATGGCCGATCTGGACGAGGGGAAGCTGACATTTGACCCATCTGCCGAGGACATTCACATGTTCGTGGAGCAGGTACTGACGGAGAGGTTGGGCGATGTGGGCAAAAAGCTCCACACCGCCCGCTCACGAAACGATCAGGTGGCGCTGGATCTGCGGCTGTACCTCCGACAGGAGATCGCATCCATCCGCACGCTGGTGCTGGAGCTGCTAGAGGCCGTCACGGACAAGGCGGAGCAATACAAGACCGCCATCATGCCCGGCTACACCCATCTGCAGCGGGCGCAGCCCATCACCTTTGGCCACCACCTCATGGCCTACGCCATGATGCTCCAGCGGGACATCGGCCGTCTGGACGACGCGGCCAAGCGCATGGACGTGTCTCCCATCGGCTGCTGTGCACTGGCGGGCACCACCTTCCCCATTGACCGGGTGTACGAGGCACAGCAGCTGGGCTTCTCCCAAGTGGCGCTGAACAGTCTGGACGGCGTGTCCGACCGTGACTTCTGCGTGGAGTTTCTCTCCGCCTGCGCCGTACTGATGATGCACCTGAGCCGCTTCTCCGAGGAGCTGATCCTGTGGAGCAGCTGGGAGTTCCACTTCGTGGAGCTGGACGACGGCTTCACCACCGGCTCGTCCATCATGCCCCAGAAGAAGAATCCGGACATGGCGGAGCTGTGCCGCGGCAAGACCGGCCGTGTCTATGGCGACCTGATGGCCCTGCTGACCACGCTGAAGGGCCTGCCGCTGGCCTATAACAAGGACATGCAGGAGGACAAGGAGGCCGTATTTGACGCGGTGGACACCGTGAAGATGTGCCTGCAGGTGTTCACCCCCATGATCGCCACCATGAAGCCCTGCGTCGGCACCATGTACAAGGCGGCACAGAAGGGCTTCATCAACGCCACCGATCTGGCGGACTACATGACCAAGAAGGGTCTCCCCTTCCGCACCGCCTATAAGATCTCCGGCGAGCTGGTGGCATGGTGCATCCATCACGAAACGGTGCTGGAGGACCTGCCGCTGGAAACGCTGAAACAGTACAGCGACGTATTTGACGAGGACGTATATGAGGCCATCGCGCTGGAAAACTGCGTGGCCCGACGTACCTCATTGGGCGGCCCCGCCTCCGTGGAGGCACAGATCGCCGCCATAAAGACATACCTTTCCCAACAAAAGACTGATGAAAAAGGAGAATAACGATGAAAAAGTTTACCAAGTTGACCGCTTTTGCTCTGGCGCTGGTAATGGCGCTGGGCCTGCTGGCCGGCTGCGGCGGCAGCAATTCCGATAACAGCACCCCCTCCGGTGACGACGCCTCCGACGTCGCCAAGACCAAGCTGGTGGTGGCCACCAGCCCCGACTTTCCTCCCTTTGAGTCGCTGGAAGGCGGCGAAGTGGTGGGTATCGAGGTGGATATCCTGAATAAGATCGCCGAGAAGATGGGCATGGAGCTGGACATCCAGCAGATGGATTTTGACTCCGTCATCCCCGGCGTGCAGGCCGGTAAGTTCGATGTGGGCATGTCCGGCATCACCGTTACCGACAAGAGAAAGGAGAACGTGGACTTCTCCAGCGTGTACTTCATGGCCGCTCAGGCCATCGTGGTGACTGCCGACAGCGGTATCACCGGCAAGGCCGACCTTGAGGGCAAGAAGGTGTCCGTCCAGACCGGCACCACCGCCGAGGAGTACTGCATGGGCAACGGCTATGAGGTGCTGGCCTTCACCGCCAACAACGACGCCGCAGCAGCTCTGACCACCGGCAAGGTGGACGCATGGGTCGTGGATAACGAGGTGGCACTGGCCATGGCGCCGGAGCTGGGCCTGACCGTGCTGGACGAGGCCATGACCTCTGAGCCCTACGCCTTTGCCTTCCAGAAGGGCAGCGAGCTGGTCGTCCCCTTCAACGAAGCGCTGGACGCCCTGCTGGCTGACGGCACCGTCGAGAAGATCTTCCAGCAGTACGGCGTGACCTACATCGCACCCTGACGATACGTCAGCGGAACATCCATAGAGCTTCGTAGGGGCGGACGACTCTGTCCGCCCCCACGATGACGATACGATTTTCGATAGGGCCGACAGAGTCGTCGGCCCCTACGGACGAACACAAGAACCGCCATCGTGGTACGGAAGGGCCACCGATAGCACAGAGAGAAGCAAAACATGTTCCGATCATGCCGCTTCAGCGGCATACCGAAACTCTTCACTTTTCACTTTTCTCTCTTCACTCTTCATTTGCCTGTTAAATACCCCCAATTCCCCGCAAATTGTCCCACGCCGCTCCGGGCGGCATGATATGATACCTAAGGAGCCGCCGCTATGAATATTTTTTCCAATTGGTTTACCGCCATCGGCCAATTCTTCACCGACTGGGGCGCTCAGCTGGCCTCCACATTTCTGGAGGATGACCGCTATATGATGCTGGTGGACGGCCTGCGCAACACCGCCATCATCACACTGGGCGCCCTGTGCATCGGCATCGTCATCGGTGCGCTGGTGGCCATCATCAAATATTGCGGCGAGGGAAGCCGTGCCATGAAGCCTCTGTGCGTGCTGTGCGACATCTATACCACCGTCATCCGCGGCATCCCCGTGGTGGTGCTGCTGCTGATCTTCTACTTCGTCATCATGAAGTCAGCCAGCGGCGTCAGCGGAGGTATCACCGTGGGCATCGTCACCTTCGGCATCAACTCCGGCGCGTATATGGCCGAGCTGATGCGCAGCGGCATCGGCGCGGTGGACGCGGGCCAGATGGAGGCGGGCCGTTCTCTGGGCCTGTCCCGGATCCAGACCACCATCCACGTGATCCTGCCGCAGGCCATGAAGAACATCCTGCCCGCCATCGGCAACGAGATGATCGCCCTGTTGAAGGAGACCGCCGTGGCCGGTTATGTGGCTGTGCAGGATCTGACCAGAGCCGGCAACCTGATCCGCAACAACACCTTCGACGCATTCAACCCCCTGATCGTGGTGGCGCTGACGTACCTCATCATCGTGGTGGCACTGACGCGGCTGCTGGCGGTACTGGAAAAGCGGCTGCACAAGGGCGACCGGCATTGACGCCCTATCTTAATTATTTTGGAAGGAGCACTCCCATGACCAGTCTGAAAAACAAGGATTTCCTGAAGCTGCTGGATCTCACCCCTGAGGAGATCAGCTATCTGCTGGAGCTGGCAGCTGACCTGAAGGCCAAGAAAAAGGCCGGCATCCCCCACGCCCTGTGTCAGGGCAAGAACATCGCCCTGCTGTTTGAAAAGGACAGCACTCGCACCCGCTGCGCCTTTGAGGTGGCGGGCCACGATCTGGGCATGGGCGTCACCTATCTTGGCCCCACCGGTTCCCAGATGGGCAAGAAGGAGAGCATCGCCGACACCGCCCGTGTTCTCAGCCGCATGTTTGACGGCATCGAGTACCGGGGCTTCGGCCAGAGCATCGTGGAGGAGCTGGCCCAGTATTCCGACGTTCCCGTATGGAACGGCCTGACCAACGAGTTCCATCCCACACAGATTCTGGCGGACTTCCTGACCATTCAGGAGCACTGCGGCGGATTGAAGGGCAAGAAGCTGGTGTACATGGGCGACGCCCGCTACAACATGGGCAACTCCCTGATGGTGGGCTGCGCCAAGATGGGCATGCACTTCGTGGCCTGCGCGCCGGAGAAGTACTTCCCCGACAAGGAGCTGATCGCCCAGTGTCAGGCCATTGCCATGGAGACCGGCGCAACGCTGGCCTTTATCACCGATCCTGCCAAGGCTGTCCAGAACGCCGACGTGATCTATACCGATGTCTGGGTCTCCATGGGCGAGCCGATGGAGGTCTGGCAGGAGCGTATCAATGATCTGGCTCCCTATCAGGTGAACGCGCAGCTGATGGCACAGGCCGGTGAAAAGGCCGTGTTCATGCACTGCCTGCCCGCCTTCCATGACCACAAGACCACTATCGGCAAGGAGATGGGCGAGGCCTTCGGCCGCGACGCTATGGAGGTCACCGACGAGGTGTTTGAAAGCCCCCAGTCCATCGTCTTTGACGAGGCGGAAAACCGCATGCACACCATCAAGGCGGTCATGGCCGCCACGCTGGCCGGTTAACGGCCCTGAATCTGCTATCTTCTTTCATTTCCTTTCGTCCGAAGCCGCGGCATCTCTGCGCCGCGGCTTTGGGCTGTCCGGAAGCGATTTCTCTTGCTGATGCCAGCAAAAGGGCGTATAATACAGTCAAAATGCGAAAAGCAGGTGTTTATGATGAATTACGCGGAAGAATCCTTAAAGCTTCACTATGCCCTGCGGGGCAAGCTGGAGATCACGCCCCGTGCGGCGGTGGACAGCCGCGACGCTCTGTCGCTGGCCTACACCCCCGGTGTGGCGCAGCCCTGTCTGGAGATCCAGAAGGATATCAACAAGAGCTACGAGCTGACCCGCCGCTGGAACACTGTGGCGGTGGTCACCGACGGCACCGCCGTGCTGGGTCTGGGCGACATCGGCCCGGAGGCCGGCATGCCGGTGATGGAGGGCAAGTGCGTGTTGTTCAAGGCCTTCGGCGGCGTGGACGCCATCCCCCTGTGCCTGCGCACCAAGGACCCCGACGAGATCGTGCGCACCATCGCCCTGCTGGCAGGCAGCTTCGGCGGCATCAATCTGGAGGATATCTCCGCGCCCCGGTGCTTTGACATTGAGCAGCGCTTGCAGGCGGCGGTGGACATTCCTGTGTTCCACGACGACCAGCACGGCACGGCGGTGATCGTGCTGGCGGGTCTGACCAACGCCCTGAAGGTGGCCGGAAAGGACAAGTCCGCCCGCATCGTCATCAACGGCGCGGGCGCGGCGGGACTCTCCGTGTGCCGCCTGCTGCTGAGCGCCGGATACACCGACATCACCCTGTGCGACAAGCAGGGCATCCTCTGCCCCGGCGTGACGGAGGACATGAATCCCTACATGGCGGCGGTATGCGAACGCACCAACCCCCGCCGCATGACCGGAAAGCTGGCGGATGCGCTGGCCGGAGCCGACGTATTTCTGGGCTTCTCTGCGCCCCGTCTGGTCACGTCGGAGATGGTGCGCACCATGGCGGACAATGCCATCATTTTCGCCTGCGCCAATCCCACGCCGGAGATCACCCCGGAGGAAGCCCACGAGGGCGGCGCGCTGGTGGTGGCCAGTGGGCGCAGCGACTATCCCAATCAGGTGAACAATGTGTCCTGCTTCCCCGGCCTGTTCCGGGGCGCGCTGGACGTGCGGGCCAGCCGCGTGACGGAGGGCATGAAGCTGGCGGCAGCACGAGCCATCGCCGGTCTTGTCCCGGACGAAGAGCTGAACTCCGACTACATACTGCCCGCCGCCTTTGATCCCCGGCTGTGCGGCGCGGTGGCCGCCGCTGTGGCGGAGGCCGCCCGTCAGGACGGCGTGGCGCGTATCTGAGGGGAGGACGTAATGGACTATCGCATCGAACACGACACCATGGGCGAGGTGGCCGTTCCGGCGGCCCACCATTGGGGCGCCCAGACCCAGCGGAGTCTGGAGAACTTCCCCATCGGCGGGCAGCGCCAGCCTAAGGAGATCATCGAGGCCTTCGCCTATCTGAAGGATGCCTGCGCACAGGCCAATGCCGCCGCCGGAAAGCTGACCCCAGAGCGGGCGGACGCCATCTCCCGCGCTTGCGCCCAGATCCGTGCGGGCCAGTGGGACGATGAGTTCCCGCTGGTGGTCTGGCAGACCGGCAGCGGCACCCAGACCAATATGAATCTCAACGAGGTCATTGCCCATCTGGCGGCGGAGCAGGGTGTGACGCTGCATCCCAACGACCATGTGAACCGCTCCCAGTCCAGCAATGACACCTACCCCTCCGCGCTGCATATTGCGGCGGTGCTGGCGGTGGAGCGGCAGGTGCTGCCTGCTGCGCAGCGGCTGTCGGCGGCCTTTGCGGCGCTGGCAGCGCGGTATCCGGCGCTGATCCGCATCGGACGCACCCATTTGCAGGATGCCACGCCCCTGCGGTTCGCCCAGGAGGTATCCGGCTGGCAGGAGCTGATCGACGCGCCCTGCCGCATGCTGGAGGGCAGCCTTGCCGAGCTGCGGAAGCTGGCCATCGGCGGCACCGCCGTGGGCACCGGTTTGAATGCGCCGGAGGGCTATGACCGGATGGTATGCGACCGGCTGACCGCCCTGACGGGGACACAGTTTGTACCGGACAGCAACAAATTCCACGCCCTGACCGCCAAGGACGCGCTGGTGTTCGCCCACGGAGCCATGAAGGCGCTGGCCTGCAACCTGATGAAGATCGCCAACGACATCCGCTGGGAGGCCAGCGGCCCACGGTGCGGTCTGGGCGAGCTGCACATTCCGGAGAACGAACCGGGCAGCAGCATCATGCCCGGCAAGGTAAATCCCACCCAGTGCGAGGCTGTTACCATGGCGGCAGTACAGGTGATGGGCAATGACACCGCCATCACCGTGGCGGCGTCGCAGGGCAACTTCCAGCTGAACGTGTTCCAGCCGGTGTGCGCCTATAACTTCCTTATGTCGGCCCGGCTGCTGGGCGATGTGATGGACTCCTTCCGTCTCCGCTGCGTAACAGGCATCGAGCCGGACGAGGCGGCCATGACGGAAAACCTGAACCGTTCACTGATGCTGGTGACGTGCCTGACGCCCAAGCTGGGCTACGAAAAGGCGGCGGCGCTGGCCAAAAAAGCCCACCGCGAGGGATTGACCCTGCGGCAGGCGGTGATTGAGGACGGCTGCCTGACGCCGGAGGAATACGACGCGCTGGTGCAGCCGGAAAAAATGGTATAAAAAAGAACGCCATCTCGCTGAGATGGCGTTCTTTCGTTACAGGGTGATATTGCCGTCGGCGGAACGGGCTTCCGTCAGCAGCGGCGCGCAGCGCTCCAGAAAGCGCGCTACCTGCTGCGGGCAGCGGCCAATGTACCGCTGGGGCTCCATCAGGGCGTCCAGCTCCTGACGGGTCATGCCGAAGGCGGGGTCGCCCGCCAGACGATCCAGCAGATCGCAGGACTGGCCCTCCTTCATGCGGGCGGTGGCGGCCATGGAGTGGCGGCGGATGATCTCATGAAGCTGCTGGCGGTCGCCGCCCCGCTTCACCGCCTCCATCATCAGATCCTCGGTGGCCATGAAGGGCAGATACTCCCGCAGCGTGCGGTCCACCACGGTCTCGTTGACATGAAGGCCGTTCGTCACGTTCTGGCACAGCCGCAGCACCGCGTCGGCACACAGGAAGCCCTCCGGCATAGAGATGCGGCGGTTGGCGGAGTCGTCCAGCGTCCGCTCCATCCACTGGACAGAGGCGGTCAGCGGCGCGTTCATGGCGTCGGCCATCAGATAGCGGCTCAGGGAGCAGATGCGCTCACAGCGCATGGGGTTGCGCTTGTAGGCCATGGCCGAGGAGCCGATCTGGCTGTCCTCGAAGGGCTCCTCTACCTGCCGGTCATGCTGTAAAAGGCGGATGTCGTTGGCCATGCGGTAGGCGCTCTGGGCGATGGAGCTGAGGCAGTTCAGGATGCGGCTGTCCACCTTCCGGGGATAGGTCTGGCCGCACACCGGGAAGCACTCGGCAAAGCCGAACTCAGCGGCGATACGGCGGTTCATCTCGTCGATCTTCTCCTCGTCGCCGTCAAAGAGATCCATGAAGCTGGCCTCCGTGCCGGTGGTGCCGCGGCAGCCGAGGAACTTCATGCCGGACATCAGCGCATCCAGCTCCTCCACATCACTGAGGAAATCCTGCATCCACAGCGTCGCCCGCTTGCCCACCGTGACAGGCTGGGCAGGCTGATAATGGGTATAGCCCAAGGTGGGCGTGGCAGCGTAGCGCTTGGCGAACGCCGCCAGATTGGCCAGCACCGCCAGCAGCTGTGTCCGCAGGTATTTCAGGCCGTCCCGGTACAGGATCAGATCGGCGTTATCGGTGACATAGCAGCTGGTAGCGCCCAGATGGATGATGCCCGCCGCAGAGGGCGCGGCCTTGCCGTAGGTATAGACATGGGCCATTACGTCATGGCGCACCTCCCGTTCACGCTGAGCGGCCACGTCATAGTCGATGTCGGTGATATGGGCCTCCAGCTCCGCCACCTGCTGCTCCGTGATAGGCAGGCCCAGCTGCTGCTGGGCGCGGGCCAGCGCCGTCCACAGCCGCCGCCATGTCTGAAAGCGGCTGTCCGGTGAGAACAGGTGCAGCATATATTGCGAGGCGTAACGGGACGCCAGCGGGGACTGGTAGGTGGAGTGGGACATAGGATGGCCTCCTGAGAAGTGAAGAGTGAAGAGAGAAAAGTGAAAAGCTGCGGTATGCCGCCGCAGGCGGCATGATTGGAATGGGTTGGGGTATTTCGCGCTTCCGAGCGCGAGGCAACCTTTACCGGACGATCAGGCTCTCCCGCTCGGCGCCCACGGAGACATAGCCGATGTGGCATCCGATGGCCTTTTCCACATACTCCACATAGTCACGGGCGGCATGAGGCAGCTCCTCCCAGGTGCGTACACCGGAGATATCGCACTGCCAGCCGGGACGGTACTCCATCACGGGCTTTGCCTGCTCCAGTACTGCGGGGAAGGGAAAATCATGGATGACCTGACCATCCAGCTCATAGGCGGCGCAGACGGGGATCTCGGCCATATAGCTGAGAATGTCCAGCTTGGTCAGGGCGATGTTCGTCGCACCCTGCACCTCCACACCGTAGCGGGTGGCCACCAGATCGATGGGGCCAACGCGGCGGGGACGGCCGGTCTTGGCACCGTACTCGGCACCGGCCTCGCGGAGCTTCTCGGCATCCTCGCCGAACCACTCGCAGGTGAATGGGCCTTCGCCCACGCAGGAGGAATAGGCCTTCACCACGCCCACTACCTCGTCAATTCTGGCGGTAGGCAGACCGGCGCCCACAGGGGCGTAGGCGGCGATGGTGTTGGAGGAGGTGGTATAGGGATAGATACCGTAGTCCAAATCCCGCAGCGCGCCCAGCTGGCCTTCAAACAGGATGGACTTGCCCTCGGCCTGCGCCTTACGCAGATAGCGGCCCGTGTCGGCCACATAGGGACGGACCTGACCGCCGAAGCGATCCAGCCACTCCAGCATCTGCTCCATGGTGTAGCCCTCCGCGCCGTAGACCTCACGCAGGATCAGGTTCTTCCACTCCAGCAGATCCTGCAGATGGGCCTTCAGATGCTCAGGGTGCAGCAGCTCACCAGCCTGAATGGTTTTCTTCTGATACTTATCGGAATAGAACGGCGCAATGCCCTGCTTGGTGGAGCCGTACTTCTTATCCTTGAGGCGGGCCTCCTCCAGCGCGTCCAGCTCGCGGTGCCACGGCAGCAGCAGGGACGCCCGGTCGCTGACCATCAGGTTTTCCGGGGAAATGGCCACACCGCCGGCGCGGAGCGTCTCGATCTCGTCGATCAGATTTTCGCAGTCCATGGCAACACCGTTGCCCAGCACGTTCATCACGCCCTTGCGGAAGATGCCGGAGGGCAGCAGGTGCAGCGCAAACTTGCCCATGTCATTGATGACGGTATGACCGGCGTTGCCGCCGCCCTGATACCGCACCACCACGTCATACTGCTCTGTCAGGTAATCCACCATGCGGCCCTTACCCTCGTCGCCCCAGTTGATACCCACGATCGCACAATTCGCCATAACTGCCTCCTGTTATATTCTATCATATTTGATTACTTATTTCTACCATTAGCGTCCTTTTTCAGGACACCCAGTTGTTAATTATACCTCCGATCAAGTCATAAGTAAATATCTAATTTTATATGTTACACATTAGCATTTCTTCTTGCTCTGGCGTATTCTGCAGCGATATATGTGCTTCCCCTCTTGCAACCACTGTCAGGGTATGATACAATATCTGCGCAAAACTGCGCGGCACAGTACCGTGTAAGAGGAGGAAAATCACCATGTCTTTCATGATCGAAACATCTGCCCGTCACATCCATCTGACGCAGGAATCCGTAGAGAAGCTTTTTGGCGAGGGCTATCAGCTGACCATCCGCAAGCCCCTGTCCTACCCCGGCCAGTACGCCAGCAATGAGCGTCTGACCATCGTTGGCCCCAAGAAGGAAATGGCCAACGTGTCCATCCTCGGCCCCACCCGCAAGGCCGATCAGGTGGAGATCTCCGCCACTGACGCCCGCACGCTGGGCATCGACGCACCCATCCGCGAGAGCGGCGACGTGAAGGGCTCCGGCGCATGTAAGCTGATCGGGCCCAAGGGCGAGTTGGATCTGACCGAGGGCGTCATCATCGCCAAGCGTCACCTGCACGTTACCGAAGAGGACGCCGCCGAAATGGGCATCAAGAACGGCGAGATCATCAAGGTGGCCTGCGGCGGCGAAGGCCGTAAGCTGATCTTCGACGACGTGGTCGTTCGCGTCAACGTGGGCGGTGCTACCACCATGCACATCGACACCGACGAGTCTCAGGCTGCCAACAACCCCACCGTGGGCGAGATCTTCCGCTAACCTACATAAGCAATAAAAAGAGACGGCTTGCGCCGTCTCTTTTTATTGCTATGCACTTACATTCTCAGCAGCAGTTCCTTTTCCACCACTTTGCCGTTTTGCAGATAGACGCGGGGCACACGCTTGCTGACGGCGCAGGTCAGCTCATAGGGGATGGTGCCCGCCAGCGCCGCCAGATCATCCACGCGGGCGCGGCGGCCAAACACCTCCACCTCGTCCCCCACCTGCACGCCGGGCAGCTCCGTCAGGTCGATCATGGACATATCCATGCAGATGCGGCCCCGCTGGGGTGCAGGTCCATCCTCCGTCATCATGGCGCAGCGGTCGGACAGCACCCGGAAGAAGCCGTCGGCATAGCCGTAGGGCACCACACCCATACGGGTGGTACGGGGTGTGGTATAGAGCCGTCCATAGCTGATGTCCACACCCGGCTCATAGGTTTTGATGGTGCTGATGGTGGTCTTGAGGGTCATGACCGGCACAAGGCCCAGCTCCTTGGCCGCCCCGGTGCAGCCGTACAGCAGGATGCCGGGACGTACCATGTCCAGATACGTCTCCGGCCATGCGGCCACCGCGCCTGAGTTGGCACAGTGGCGGATGGCAAAGGGCTTGCCCAGCCGCTGCTCCACGGCGGCGATGACACGGCGGAACAGATCAAACTGCGCCTGCGTATAGGCACGGCTGTCTGCGTCCGGCTCGTCGGCCACGGCAAAGTGGGTGAAGATGCCCTCCGCCTCCAGTCCCGGCGCGGTGCAGGCCTGACAAATGCCCTCCACGCCGGTATCGAACATATCGCCGCCGCACAGGTAGCCCAGACGGGACATGCCGGTATCCACCTTGATATGCACCTTCAGCGTGCCGCCGCATTTGACGGCTTCGGCGCTGTACTCCTCCGCCTTGGCGGCGCAGGTCACCGCCTGCGTGATGTGCAGATCGATAAGGTTCTTCACCTGCTCACGGGGCGTGTGGCCAAGGATCAGGATGGGCATGGCGATGCCGTTATGGCGCAGCTCCATGGCCTCGTCGATGCTGGACACCGCCAGATAGTCCGCGCCCAGCCTTTCCAGCGTGCGGGACACCTGCACGGCGCCGTGGCCGTAGCCATCCGCCTTCACCACCCCCAGAAATTTCACATTGGGGCCGATGTGGGCACGCAGGGTCTTATAGTTATGAGCCAGCGCGTCAAGGTCGATCTCGGCCCATGTTCTCCTCAGTGTAGATTCCATCTGTATTTCCTCCTTGTACCATCAATTGATGAGGTCAGTTTTCCGGTTCGTTCAATGTACAGGAAAAGGACAGCAATTTCACCGACACCAGCACCGTGCCGTCGGCGGAAAACTCCGCGTAGCGGGGCAGCAGCGTCTCCGCGTCCACCCACGCAGTGCAGGTGACCGCCGTGCCCGCGGCGGTGGTGTCCAGCGTCAGGCGATAGCAGTCCGTGTCCTCCAGCGTCTCGCGGCCCTCCTCCAGCAGGTAGGCGCCGCCGATGGTATGCAGCAGGAAGGGCAGGCTGTTGACCGGCCCCACGTCCTCCGTCTTACCCGCCGACAGCACCGCGCCGTCGTAGATCACGGCGACACCGTCCTCCCCGATGGTGGCGGTGACTCCCTTGACGGTTTCCGGCGCTGTCACTGTGACAGTGGACTTCTGGGGTGTGAAGTCGCATTGCAGGGTAAAGGCGCGGTCCTCCTGCGGCATGTGAAAGATGACCTCCGCCTCCATTTTGGCGGCGGCGATGCGGCTGTACTGCTCCTGAATATCAGCCGCAGCACTGCTTTTTTTGCCGCAGCCGCCGCACAGCGGCAGCAGCAGACACAGCAGCATGGCAACGATGCGTTTCATGGTATCTCCCTCCGAATATAAGCTCGGAAGGCTTCCCAATCATCCCTGTTCTATTTCTTGGAAGGCATGGGGCAGCTCCGCCAGCAGGTCAGCGGGCGACATGCCCCGCTCCCCCAGCCGCGCGGCGGCCCGGTCACCGGCAAGGCCATGGCAGAACACGGCGGCGCAGCAGGCGTCAAACGGCTCCACACCCTGTCCCAGCAGGCTTACCACCACACCGGAGAGAATATCGCCGCTGCCGCCCTTTGCCATGCCGCTGTTGCCGGTGGTGTTCACCGCCAGACGGCCATCCGGCGCGGCCACTACGGTGCGGTGACCCTTCAGGATCAGATACACGCCCCACCGGGCGGCGTAGGCCCGCGCGCCGCTCTCACGGCCCCGGCTCAGGTCGCCGCCGGCGCGGAAGAACTCCCCCTCATGGGGCGTCATCACAGTGACCAGCCCCTGACGGCGCTTCATTTCATATATACGCTCCTCGAAGGCATTTATGCCGTCGGCGTCCAGCACCAGCGGCTTTTCCACATCCAGCAGCTTCCGGGTCAGGGCGTCGCTCTCGTCGCTGCGGCCCAGACCGCAGCCGATCAGCACCGCGTCACATCCGGCAATGCGCTCCCGGATGGTCTCCTCCGCCGACAATGCCAGCTTTCCCTGTTGGGACGGCAGCGGAAAAGGCATGGCGCTCTGGCATTTCACCGCCGTGACGGGCCAGATATCCTCCGGCACCCCCAGATACACAAGGCCGCTGCCGCTGCGGACGGCAGCGGAGGCCGCCAGCACCGGCGCGCCGGTATAGCCCACCGCGCCGCACAGGCAGTACACCTTGCCGAAGGTGCCCTTGTGGCCCTCCGGGTCCCGGTGGGGCAGGATGCTTTTCACATAGGCGCGGGTGATCTCCATGGCGGTACTCCTTTTTGGGAAGATTTGTCTCATTATACCACTATTGTCAAGAGAAACGTTGTACTGTCAGGAAAAATTTTTGCAATTTTCCTATTGCCTTTCCCAAATGTTTGTGATATAAGTAGTAGGTAATCTGACAGAAATGCCATGAAGGAGAAGTTCCACAACGGGAACACGGCTCCAAGAGAGGGGTGGTCACCGGCTGAAAGCCGTCCCGGGTCGTGATGTGGTGTTCGCTCCGGAGCTGCCGCGAGGAAATGCGCGGACGGGTCGTCCTCCGTTAACGGGAAAACGAGTGCGCGGACTGTGTCCGCGAAGCTGGGTGGTACCACGGAAGTTTTGCCTTTCGTCCCTGTTCTGACTGGGATGAGGGGCGTTTTTTTATACCTTCATTCCCCCAAAAACAAACTCTCAAAAGGAGGAAGCGCTGAATATGAAAGAAAAACTGGAACAATTGCTGGCTGAGGGCAAGGCCAAGATTGAGGCCGTCCGCACTGAGCCGGAGCTTCAGGAGGTCAAGGCGCTGCTGCTGGGCAAGCAGGGCAAGCTGACCGAGCTGCTGAAGGAGCTGCCCAAGCTGGACGTCTCCCTGCGTCCCGAGATGGGCAAGGCGGTAAATCAGGCCAAGGCCCAGCTGACCGAGCTGCTGGACGAGCGCCGCAATGAGCTGAAGATGAAGGCATCGGAGGTAGACCCCGACTTCGACATCTCCGTGCCGGGCATTCTGCCCTCCGGCGGCGGCCTGCACCCCATCACCCAGATGTGCTATGACCTGAACGACGCGTTCCGCTCCATGGGCTTTGAAATTTTCGAGGAGGACGACATCACCAGCGAGCTGTACGGCTTCGACAACCTGAACTTCCCTCCCAACCATCCCGCCCGTGAGAGCATGGATACCTATTGGCTGGAGGGCCACGACAAGGGCGAGTGCTGGGACAAGCTGTGCCTGCGTCCCCATCTGACCGGCGGCTCCGTCCGCTATCTCCAGACCCACAAGGCCCCCTATCGCTTCGTGTACCCCGGCAAGGTGTACCGCAATGAGACCACCGACGCCCGCCACGAGCGCGCCTTCTTCCAGTATGAGGCCCTGATCGTGGACAAGGACTTCACCTTCTCCTCCGGCAAGGTGATGATCAAGAGCATCCTCAGCAAGGTGTTCGGCCGGGATGTTCCGGTCCGTATGCGCGCCGGCTTCTTCCCGTTTGTCGAGCCCGGCTTTGAGATCGACATGGGCTGTCTGGTGTGCGGCGGCAAGGGCTGCAGCGTGTGCAAGCACGTGGGCTGGATTGAGGTCATGCCCGGCGGCACCCCCCACCCCAACGTATTGAAAGCTGCCGGTCTCGATCCCGACGAATATACCGGCTTCTATGTCAACATCGGCTTGGACCGTCTGGTCATGATGCGCTACGGCGTGGACGATGTGCGTCTGTTCCACAGCGCTGACCTGCGGTTCCTGAATCAGTTCCGCTAAGGGAGGGCAAGACACATGAAAGTATCACTGAACTGGATCAAGGATTACGTCGACCTGCCGGCGGATATGGATCTGAAGCGTCTGTCCTATGACCTGACCATGTCCACCGTGGAGGTGGAGGACACCATCGAGCTTGGCAAGCAGTTCGACAACATGGTGGTGGGCCAGATCAAGACCATCGAGCAGCACCCCAACGCCGACAAACTGAAGGTCTGCAAGACCGACATCGGCGGCGAGATCAAGGACATCGTTTGCGGCGGCAGCAATCTGGCCGAGGGCATGAAGGTGGCCGTGGCCCTGCCCGGCGCCATGTGCAAGTGGCACGGCGAGGGCGAGCTGGTGGAGATCAAGAAGAGCAAGCTGCGGGGCGTGGAGAGCTACGGCATGATCTGCGGCGCGGTGGAGATTGGCCTTGCCGATCTGTTCCCCACCCAGGAGGAGGCCCACATTCTCGACCTGAGCGAGTTTGACGCACCCGCCGGTACGCCGCTGGCCGACGCGCTGGATCTGAACGATATCATTCTGGAGATCGACAACAAGTCCATGACCAACCGCCCCGACCTGTGGGGCCATTACGGCATCGCCCGCGAGCTGGCGGCGCTGTATCACCTGCCCATGAAGGAGTTCCCCCACTTCGATCGTAATGTGGAGAACACTTCTGGTTTCCATGTCACCGTAGAGGATGCGGAGCGCTGCCCCCGCATGACCGGCACCCAGATTGAGAACGTATTTGTCAAGCCCGCCCCCTACTGGATGCAGGCTCGCATCTGGAAGACGGGTATGCGCCCCATCAACGCGCTGGTAGATATTACCAACTACGTCATGCTGGCCACTGGTCAGCCCTCCCACGCCTATGACTCCGACCACATTGCCGGTCACATCATCGTCCGACGCGCCAAGCCGGGCGAAACACTGACGTTACTGAACGGTAAGGAACTGCCCTTGAGCACCGACGATCTGACCATCGCCGATGACGCGGGCATCGTGGGACTGGCGGGCGTCATGGGCGGCGCCAAGGACTCCATCCTGCCCACCACCAACAAGGTCATTCTGGAGATTGCCAACTTCCAAGCCGCCGGCATCCGCCGTACTGCTCTGCGGTACGACAACCGCACCGAGGCCTCCGCCCGCTATGAAAAGGCCATCGACCCCGAGCGCTGCGATCAGGCGCTGGATCTATCGATGCAACTCTTCGGCGACCTTTATCCCGAGATGCAGGTCACTGGCTTTGTGGATGCATATCCCGTCCCCCTGAAGCAGGCGGAGATCGACGTGACCCTCAGCTGGCTGGAGCGCCGTCTGGGCAAGTCCCTGACCCCCGACGACGTGAAGAAGAAGATGGAGCTGCTGGGCTATCAGGTGTTCTTCGACGGCGACAACATGCATGTGGTGGTGCCCACATGGCGCTCCACCGGCGACGTCAGCATCAAGGCCGACATCATGGAGGAAGTGGCCCGCATGTACGGCTACGAGAACTTCGAGGCCGCACCCATCACCACCTCCTTCGACGGCGCTATCAACCAGCTGGACAAGGATCTGGAACGGAAGATCAAGGAGTATCTGTCCTTCCGCTGCGGCATGCAGGAGATCTTCACCTATCCGTGGATGGACGAGCTGTACGTCAACGCCGTGCTGCAGAGCACCGACGGCATCCTGTCCCTGTCCACGCCTCCCTCCCCCGCCGAGCGGTTCGTCCGTTCCTCTCTGCTGCCCAACCTGTGCAAGGCTGTGGTGAAGAATGAGCGCTATTTCGACGAGTTCAACATCTATGAGACCGCTCAGGTGTTCCGGGATGAGAACTACACCACCCCCTACGATCCCCGCGAGAAGCTGCCCTCCCAGCGCAAGCATGTGGCCGGTGCCTTCGTCTGCGGCGGCAAGGACGTGACCACGTTGTTCCGCAAGGCCAAGGGCGTGCTGGAAATGATGCCCCGCTACACCCACATGGAGGGCTTCACCTTCAAGCAGGTGGAAAAGC
>ENA-UOJG01001458-UOJG01001458.1-human-gut-metagenome-genome-assembly--contig:-C47-NODE-1458-length-24781-cov-48.995713_pt1 | contig 24781 bp, 18 predicted proteins | sample MGYA00242340_ERZ723887 | MGnify/ENA metagenome assembly ERZ723887 | reverse complement strand
GCCGACATTATCATGGAAACAAGAAAAGGCGTAGCACTCAGCTACGCCCCGGAACGCCTTGTTGTATGAACTTTTCGGAAAATAAAAAAGCAGAGTGTCCATTACAGGATACTCAGATCCTATAAGGACACTCTGCATGGTCCGAGTGGCGAGACTTGAACTCACGGCCTCTTGACCCCCAGTCAAGCGCGCTACCAACTGCGCCACACCCGGATAGGGACTGCTGCTCACATCAGCCTATACACCATAGCATATCTTTCTGTGAATTGCAAGCCCTAATTTCGCTTTTTTTGAAAAAACTGCCGATGCAGGATTACCAGGACACCTCTTCGTCTGCGCGCAGGTAAAAGTGTCCCGCCTCCGGCGTTGCGCCGGAACGCGCAAACAGCTCCTCAAGCGTGACGAACTCATAACCCTGAGCGGAGAGCGTGTCGATCGCTTGCAGCGCGGCGTCCACGCTGGTGGGGTAAGGATCGTGCAGCAACACGATGTCGCCGTCCTTTGCGTGCTGCACGATATGGTGCGCCACAAGGTCGCGGCTGCGGACGCTCCAGTCCATTGTGTCTATGGTCCAGAAGACCAGCGGGACGGAAACGCTTTGCTTGAGCGCATCACTGGAAAAGCCCCACGGCGGGCGAATCCAGTATTCGCCGCTGCCAAGCAGCGCGCACAGCGCATCGTCTGTCCGGGCGATCTCATTCAGCTCGTCCGCACCGGCGGCGTCCAGCCGGACGTGGGTAAAGCTGTGGTTGCCGATCTGATGTCCTTCCTCTGCCATGCGCTGCACCAGCGCCGCGTTGTCGGCGATCTGTTCACCGATCAGGAAAAAGGTAGCGTGCGCCCCGCGCTCTTTCAGGCCGTCCAGCAGTGCGGCGGTCGTCTGCGGCGAGGGGCCGTCGTCGAACGTCAGGGCGATACAGGGGAGCTCCGCCTGCCCGGATGCGGCGGCAGCATTTTCCCTGTGTGCGTAGAGAAGCCCCAGCAGCGTCAGCAGCAGAAGCAGGAGCAGAGCATGGCAGCGTTTCAAGATCATCACCTCGTCAGCTATCCTATGCGGGCGCGGGACAAAAAAGAAGTTCGCCGCCCGTATGGGCGGCGAACCTGCTGTTCAGAAAGGGATAAGCTTACTTGCTGAGCTTTTCGTCGGCATTGGTGCCGGTGTAGCTGTTGCGGAAGAAGGCGAAATACACGATGATGCAGACGGCGATGAGCGCATAGGCAAATACGACCACGGCGATATTACCGGCCTGGATCTCGGAGACAAGACCGCCGATCTCCACAATGACGATCAGCAGCGGCGTGACGACGCGGATCATCGCCCGATAGAAGCTCTTGAGCCAGGGAGCCATGGCTGTGCCTTCGCTTTCAATTTCGGCAATGGCATTGTCGGGCTTGATGATCCAGCCAACGGCAATGCAGGAGAACAGCGCGCAGACGGGCATGAGAACCGTATTGGTGACCTCATCGAAGAACGTCAGCCAGTCCAGCCCGAAGAGCGTGGGGGAGCTTTCCTCAAGAATGGCAACGTGGCCGAGCGAAATGCCGACCGGAATGGAGACCAGGAAGCAGATGGCGGAGACGATCAGCGCGGAGGCCTTGCGGTTGGCCTTGAATTTCTGGATCACAAACTGCGTAGCCACCTCAATGAGCGACATGACAGAGGTAATGGCGGCGATAACGACCATCACGAAGAACGCAAAGCTGACAAGCTTGCCCGCAAAGCCCATGGAATCGAACACCTGCGGAAGGATGATGAAGATAAGCGCCACGCCCTTGCTGCTGTCCAGCAGCGAGGGGTCGAAGTGGGCCACGGCGGGGAAAATGGCAAGGCCGGCCAGCAGCGCCACAACGGTATCGAACAGGCAGATCATGGCGGTGGACTCCACAATATTGATGCCGCGGCCGGTATAGGAGCCGTAGGTGATCATAATGCCCATGCCGAGCGAGAGGGAGAAGAACGCCTGCCCCATAGCGGCCAGCACGCTTTTGAAGGTGATCACGGAGAAGTCGGGCTTGAGATAGAATGCAAGGCCCTCCTTCACGCCATCGCCCAGCGTGAGCGAGTAGATTGCAACGCCGACGACGATCAGGAACAGGATCGGCATGAGGACCTTGGACATCCGCTCGATGCCCTCCTCCACGCCGCAGGCGATGATGATCGCGGCAATGGCTACAAAGATCGCCGTATAGAGAATGACCTCGCCGGTGTTGACGGAGAAGGTACTCAGGATACCGGCGTTGCCGTTGAAGGAGTTGACGGCGAACTTCGTTGTCCAGCCGCCCAGCACGGCATAGTAGCAGGTGATGAACGTGGGGATCAGAATGGCGACAAGGCCGCACCAGCCAAGGTTCTTGTTTATCTTTTTATAGGCGGAAATGGGGTTGGCTGCCGCGCGGCGGCCAAGGTAGATCTCGCTGAGCATCGTTACAAAGCCGATGAAGATTACGCAGGCTACATAGAGCAGTACGAAAGCAGCGCCGCCGTTCTGCGACGTTTTGTACGGGAATGCCCAAATGTTGCCAAGACCCACTGCGGAGCCTGCGGCGGCGAGAATAAAGCCGACGCTGCTGGCAAAGCCAACGTTTTTCTTCTTTTCCATTGTTGTAACTCACTCTCCTGAAAATATTTTGACAGCAGCGCTGTCTGCGTACAGAAGGCACTGTGCCGCACTTCATCGACACTATCGATGAAATTTCGTAAATTATATAATCATGCTTGAAAATAGTAAAGAGACGTATTATAATAAAAGTATGATAATTTCTCATGAAAGGGAGATGGATTGTGGAAAGTAAAAAGCTGGAAGCACTGCTTATGGCGGTCGATTTGGGCAGTTTTACCAAAGCTGCGGAAGTGATGGGTTATACGCAATCAGGGCTGACGCACATGATGAATTCGCTGGAGCGGGAGGTCGGCTTCACACTGCTCGAGCGCGGGCGCGGCGGCGTCCGGCTGACGGAGGAGGGTGAACACGTGGCACCTGCCATCCGGGAATTTTTGCAGGCCAACGCGCGGCTGGACAGCGTGATAGCGCAGGTGGCCTCCTCGCGCAGCGAGGTCATCCGCGTGAGCGCCTATGCAAGCATGGCGGCGCACTGGCTGCCCGGGATCGTCCGCCGCTTCCGCGAGGAACGGCCCGATGTGGACGTGGATATCCGTATGGCGGACCATGCGGGCAGCCCATATGAGCTGCTGGCGCAGGGGAAGATGGATATCATTTTTGTCAGCCGGCAGGAGCAGGAGAGCGGATACGAGTGGATCCACCTGCGGGACGATCCGATGTACGCCGTGCTGCCGGAGGACTATCCGCTCGGCGGACGCAGCGGCTTTCTGCTGCAGGACTTTGACGGGCGCGATTTCATCATGCCGTCCCAGGGGTTCGACAAGGACATCATGCGCATTTTCAACCGTGTGGGCGTGAAGCCGCACATCCTGCCCAGCACGGTGGACGATCCCACTGTGATCAGCATGGTCGCGCATGGGCTGGGCGTGAGCATGCTGACGGAGCTGACGCTGCGCGGACACGCCGAGCGGGTGCGCCTTGTGCCGGTGGAGCCTGCGTCCGCGCGCGAGCTTGGTATGGCGCGGCGTGCCGGCGAGGGAAACTCTTCCGCTCTGCAGCAGTTTATCGAGTGCGCGCAGCTGGTGCTGCGCGAGCTGGAGCCGTGATGCGCAGGCGGCGCAAAAAGATACTTGTAACGCGCGGGAAAAACGGTTAAAATAAAAAGACTACACTCAACGCAAAGGAGAACCTGACCCCATGCTGAGCTTTAAGAGCGTTTCGCAGCGCGATCTGCCGCGCCTGCGCCGCTACTATAAGGATTGCAATTACCGCCTGTGCGAGTATTCCGCGCTGGTCAAGCTGATGTGGCGCGGACATCTGCACCCGCAGTACGCCGAAGAGGCTGGCTGCCTGATCGTGAAAAACTGTATCGACGGCAAGTCCTGCTTTGACTATCCGGTCGCCGGACCGGGCGGAGATGAGGACGCGGCGCTCAGCGCCATCGAGAGCTACTGCGTAGAGCAGGGGCTTGCGCTTGAGATATCCGTTGTGCCGCGGGAGAAGGCGACGCGCCTGCTGCTGCGCTATCCGCATTTCCATATGGACAATCCGCGCGCATGGCGCGATTACCTCTATGATGCAAATGATTTGCGCGAGTTTCCCGGGCGGCACTACAGCGGGCAGCGCAACCATGTCAACAAGTTCCGCAAGCTCTATCCCGGCGCGCGCTTCCGCCCGCTGGGGAAGGAGGATGCGCCGCTGATCGAGCGCTTCTGGCAGGACTACGGCGAGGTGTTTGAAAAGACGTCTGAGAGCGCGAAGCGCGAGCTGTCGCTTGCCAAAGCCATGCTGCGCCTGACGGGGAAGAGCTGGCTTTTTGCCGGAGGCATGGAGCTGGACGGCAGGCTGATTTCGCTTTCCATGGCAGAGCGCTGCGGGGAAACGCTGCACATCCACATTGAGAAAGCGCTTTACGGATACGAGGGCGTATATCCTGCCACGGTGCAGGAGTTTGCCCGCTGCTATGCGGTAGACGGCGTCCGCTATATCAACCGCGAGGATGACGCGGGCGACCGCGGCCTGCGGACGTCGAAGCTTCAGTATCTGCCCTGCGAGCTTGCCGAAAAGTACTGCTTCGATGTGAAAAACGAGCTGGAGAGCCTGATGGAGATCCCGGTGATCCGCACCGAACGGCTGACGCTTGCGCCGCTGGCGGAGGAGGACAGGGCGGCCTACAATGCGCTCTGCCTTGACGATGCGCGCAATCAGTGGTGGGGCTACGACTATCGCAGCGACTGGAAGGGCGAGGATCTGGAGCGCTACTTCCTTGATGTTGCGCGCGAGGACTTTGCTGCAAAGCGCGCGGTCAATTTCGCCGTGCGGCTGAACGGCAAATGCATCGGCGAGGCGCTGCTCTACCGCTTCGACGGGCGCGGCGGCGCAGAGGAGGGCTGCCGCATTGCGCCGGAATACGCCGGCCACGGCTACGGGACGGAGGCGTTCCGCGCGCTGGCCGAGTGGGGGCTGTACGACCGTCACCTTGGACACATCGTTGCCAAATGCTATAAGGAAAACAGCGCATCGTATAAAATGCTGTCCTCCTGTATGCGCAAAAGCGGCGAGGACGAGACGTTTTTCTACTTCGATAAAGAGGTGTGACGGCAGCCCTGCGCCGCGCGGGGCGAACGATAAGAGGAGGGCTGTTCTCTTTCCGAAAGAGAACAGCCCTTTTGCATACTCTGAAAAATTCGGGCGATTTTCAATGTGTGAATGACGAGCAGATTATCGCGCTGTATTGGGCGCGGCAGGAGGCTGCAATTGCAGAGACTGCCTTGAAATACGGCGGACTCTGCACCCGTGTTGCCGGAAATATCCTGGCGAGCCGCGAGGACAGTGAGGAATGCGTGAACGACACATATTTTGCCGCTTTTTACCCATACTATGGAAGAAAATCATGCGGCGGGAGGCGGCTATGGAGCGGTTATCGAAGAATTATGAGGAAAACGTCCGGACACTGAACGGGCTGCTGGGCGTGGGGCGCTGCTTTGATATGATCGCGCGGGACTTTGTGGTCGGCGGGAAGCGGGCGCGGCTGTGGGTCGTGGATGGCTACGGCGACGACGCCGTGATCGAACGGATGCTGAGCTTCTGGCTCGCGCTGCCGGAGATCGGCGCGGCCGGCACGATGCAGCAGTTTATCGACCGGTACATCACTTTCAGCGAGGTGGACGCCGAGCAGAGCGTAAGGAACGCGGTGACGGGCGTTTTCCTTGGGAAAACGCTGCTGCTGGTCGAAGACTATGATGAATGCGCGCTGATCGACGCCAAGCAGTATCCCGCCCGCAGCGTGGAGGAGCCATCCTCCGGCAAGGTGCTGCGCGGCGCACACGATGGGTTCATCGAAACGCTCGTGGCCAATGCGGCGCTCCTGCGCCGGCGGATCCGCGATCCGCAGCTTACGCTTGAAGGACACAAGGTCTCGGACTGCTCACGCGCCGATGTGGTTCTCTGTTATCTGGAAAACAAGGTGGACCGGCGCCTGCTTGACGAAGTGCGGCGCAAGCTTACCGCCATTGATGTGCGCTCCATCGCCATGAGCCAGGAAAGCGTTGCCGAGGCAATGATGGGAAAAGGGCAGTGGTGGAATCCATTTCCCAAGGTTCGCTACACCGAGCGGCCCGATGCTGCGACTGCCTGCGTGATGGAGGGCGACATCATTGTGCTGGTGGACAACACTCCGGCGGCAATGATCCTGCCCACGCATTTTTTCGATTTTGTGCAGGAGTCGAACGATTTCTACTTTCCGCCGCTGATCGGCACTTATCTGCGCATCCTTCGCTTTGTGGTCTTCCTGCTCACGATGTTCATTACGCCCGTGTGGTATCTTCTCGTCAAGGATCCGTCGCGCACGCAGGCGGGGCTTGCATTCCTCGCCATCGACAGCGAGTATTCCGTGCCGCTGCTGGTGCAGCTGCTGCTGGCGGAGTTTATCGTAGACCTTCTGAAGCTTGCTTCGCTCAATACGCCGGATGTGTTTTCCAATTCCTTCAGTATGCTCGGCGCGCTTGTGCTTGGCGATTTTGCCGTGCAGGCGCACTGGCTGGTGCCGGAGGTGCTGGCGTATATGGCGTTCGTCGCCATCGCAAACTTTGCCCAGCCGAGCTATGAGCTGGGCTATGCGTTCAAGCTGCTGCGGCTGCTGTTGCTGCTGCTCATCGGCGCGCTGGACTGGATCGGCCTTGTGGCCGGCTGCGCGGCGATCGCTGTGCTTCTGGCGGCAACAAAGCCCGTCGTCGGCCGGGGCTATCTCTATCCGCTCTGCCCGCTGGACAAAAAGGCGCTGCTCGCGCTGCTGATCCGCAAGCCGATCAGCAGGGAAAACACCTGAGTGCGCCGCATTGCCTGAAAAAGAAAAAATGCAGCACCCTGACGGGTGCTGCATTTTCAGCTTGTTGCGGTCCATGCGCGCGGACGCGCACGGATGCGATCAGGTCAGACGATTTTCGATTAGAAAATGCCCTGAGCCATCATCGCGTCAGCGACCTTCTGGAAGCCGGCGATGTTGGCACCAGCGACCAGGTCGTAGCCCAGGCCGTAACGCTCGGCAGCCTCAACGGAAGCATCATAGATGTTCTTCATGATGGCCTGCATCTTGGCGTCAACTTCCTCAGCGGTCCAGTAGATACGCTGAGCGTTCTGAGCCATTTCGAGTTCGGAGACGGAAACGCCGCAGGCGTTAACAGCCTTGGAGGGAGCGACGACCATGTGCTTCTGCTCCTTCAGGAACTCAAGCGCATCGTTGGTGGTGGGCATATTGCCGACCTCGATGTAGTACTTGACGCCGGACTCGGCGATCTTCTTGGCCCATTCCATGTTAACATCGTTCTGGGTAGCGGCGGGCATGTAAACGTCAACGTCCTTGACGCCCCAGCACTTCTGACCCTCAATGAACTCAACGCCGAACTTGTCAGCGTAGGGCTTGCAGTGCATCGGATCCTTGGCGCGCATCTCGAGGATGAAGTTGAGCTTCTCGTCGCCAACAACGCCGTCCGGGTCATGAATGTAGCCGTCGGGGCCGGCGAAGTAGGTGACCTTGCCGCCGAGCTCAGCGATCTTCTTCATGATGCCCCAGCCAACATTGCCGTAGCCGGACATACCGACGCGCAGGCCTTTGATGTCCTTGCCGTCGTGCTTGAGGACTTCGCGCAGATAATAGACAGCACCGTAACCGGTAGCCTCGGGACGGAGGATGGAGCCGCCGGTGCAGACAGCCTTGCCGGACATGGCGCCGAACTCAGCGGCACCAACGATGCGGCGATACTGACCGTACAGATAACCGACCTCGCGGCCGCCAACGCCAACGTCGCCGGCGGGGCAGTCGATATCCTGGCCGATGTGACGATGGAACTCGGTCATGAAGGCCTGGCAGAAACGCATGACTTCGCCGTCGGACTTGCCGATGGGGGAGAAGTCGGAGCCGCCCTTGGCGCCGCCGATGGGCAGGCAGGTCAGAGCATCTTTGAAGGTCTGCTCGAAGCCGAGGAACTTGATGATGGAGAGGTTAACGTTGGAAGCAAAACGCAGACCGCCCTTGTAGGGGCCGAGCGCCGCGTTGTACTGCACGCGGTAACCGCGGTTGACGTGATACTGGAGGTTGTCGTCCATCCAAACAACGCGGAACTCGATGGTGCGCTCGGGCTCGACCATGCGCTCAAGCAGGCAGGCCTTCTCGTACTCGGGGTGGGCGTTGATGACCGGCTCGAGGGAAGAAAGAACTTCTTCGACGGTCTGCAGGAATTCGGGCTCATTCGCGTTCTTGGCCTTGGTCTCGGCAAGAACTCTCTCAATGTAAGCATTCATGATAAGTAGCCTCCTCTAAAATTACCCCGCAAAAGCAGGGCCTGATGGTTCAGCCATCTTGCCTATAAGTTTATCACCGCCGGGAAAAATTCTCAAGTAAAACGACATTGGCGCTGTGTAAGAAAATCACTTTTCCTTTTTGTGCAAAGAGCAGAAACAAGGGCGAAAAAGTTTCTTTTTTTTGATAAAGCTTATTAAAATGGTGCAAGCGGTCTTTCATTATACGGGAGTGCGGCCAAAATTCTGGTCGCAATCCTGCATTTTGATGCAATCCATTCCAAAAGGAGATGGAGGCCTTGCGGCCTCCATCTTCCTGATTCTGCATCAATATGCCGTTTTGTGCGGATGCGTGTTCACGGCGCGCCCGCGCCGCCGTCTTCCGCAGGCGGGGCTTCCTGTTCGCCGCCGGCGGGCGGCGCGGTCTGCGCGCCGCTGTCCATCACCTCAACATCCGCCGCCTCGATCCAGTTCTCCGTGACATAGCCGTCGTGGTAGCGGACGCACACACGGTCGCCCACGTTCAGCAGCGGCGCATACGCGACCTCCGCCGCGCTCATGCGCACGGAGAAGGCGCTTTCGCCGGTGAAGCGCAGGAAGTAGATGCTGTTGCCGTCCACGACCGCCGTGCGGATCTCAGCGATCGTACCCTCCAGACTCACCAGATCGGACGGCGTCTGCTCCAGTTCTGTCTGCTCGTCGGAGATCAGATCCTTTTCCCGCAGCATCCGGCGGTAGTTTGTTTCGCACTCGGCGACCGTGGAGCCGGTGGCAACGATCTGGTACTGACTCACGTTGACCATGGCGTACATTTTTACAAGCTCGCTTGCGTCCTTGAGGGCGATGAAGTAAGTCGGCTGTCCGGCAATGTTCAGCAGCAGCGGGAAAGTGGCGGTATAGCGCAGGTTCTGCACAAGTCCCTCCGCGCTGTCCATGGCGCTGTACTCCGTCGCGCCGGCGCAGGGGTAATACCTTGTCTCCTTCGTGCGCTGGTTGGAAAGAAGGAAGCCTATGTTGCTCTCATCGCCGCCAACGCTCGTTACGCCGGTGTAGAGGTAAACATCGTCGCCTTCGGCAAGGTAATTGTAGCCGTCGGTCGTAACGGTCACGTCGCGCTGGCCGAAGATAGAGTTCCAGAAGCCGTTGTGATACATCCCGTAATAATCATACTGCTCGATGATTAGCTCTGCGGAATAGACGTGATCGACCCATGCGGGCGGCTTTTCGTAGTATTCGCTCTCGCCGGTGATGGCGTTTACCAGCACCGCGCCGTGGTTGTCCGTGCCGCCGAAGAGGCCGATGGTCTTTTCCTTCCTGGCGCAGACCCAGTAGGGCGTGCCGTCCTCGTCGATCTCAAAGACCGGCTCTTCAAACATATAGGTCGGGTACTGGAAGCGCAGATGGCGGTATAGATTGCGGGAAAAATGCTCCGCCGTGGTATACTTCATGCCATCGTCCAGCCGCACGACCTCAACATTCTGCGTGACCATGTCGATGACAAGGTAGGCGGGAAGCCCCTCGGAGCGGTTGTTGAACCATTTGATGATATCGCCGTAGCGCAGCGGCGTGACACGCACGGGGCGGCCGTGATAGTTGATCTGCGTGTAGTCCTCGGCGACCTCGAACTGCGACACCATGTCCGCCAGCTCGCCCAGCTTGCGGTCGCCGAGCTTTTCGGCGCTGTCGCGGTCGAGCATGGGGATGCGGTCGTAGGAGACTTCTTCGATCTCCTCCGTGAAGCTGCCGTTTGCCACCGGCAGCAGCGCCTGATAAGCGTTTGCCCGCAGTACGACCCAGGATGCGAGCGCGCCGATGAGTGCGGTGACGATCATTGCCGCCACAACAAAGAACGGCACGGTACACTGCTTCTTTACAAAGGTGAAGTAGCCCTTTGCTCCCGTTCCCTGAAAGCCGGAGGTCAGCAGCGCACACACGCAGTAGACGGCGCACAGAAGCAGCACAAAGCCGTAGAACTCCTCGGCGTGCAGGTTGACGGCTGGCAGCTCCACATAAAAGAAGACCGCGCCGACGAGCAGCGTGACGAGCGTGTTGATGGCAATGCGGCCGCCCCTGCTGCCGATCGGCTTGCGCTGCCTGCGTTTTTTCTGGGGCTTGGGAGAGGCGTTGGGATCGAACTGGAAGCCGTTCGCGTCCGAGCCGGTAAATCTGATGTCCATAACAATCGTTCCTTTCAGCATCGCGGTGTCGGTGCGATGCGGCGAGTATTTTACATAGTATACCGTGTTTGCGCCGCAAAAACAAGCAAAAGAGGAAAATCTCCTTGTCCTCGCCGGCTGCACAAAGAAAGAGGAGAAGGAACGAACTCCTTCTCCTCCCCATTTATAAATATCAGCATTTCATGCTGTGCTTTTCCGTCAGCGCGGCATAGAGCAGCGCACAAAGCGGGAGCAGCAGGAAAAGAAGCAGCTTTTTCATGGTTTATCCTCCGTTCTTTGGTTGGGCGTGGTGTTTTTACGCATTCTGCGTGCTGACGATATGGAAGTATGCGTTTGAGGTCAGGCGGTACATCGCGCAGTAGAGCGCGGCGAAGACGAGCAGCGCCGCCGCCGTTACGCCGAGAAACAGCATAAGGTTCTGGATGCCGAACAGCTGCATGATCTGCCAGACCATCGGCTGGGCAAAGCCGAGGTGCAGCGCCGCCGCGCCAAGCGGCAGCAGGAAGATGAGCAGCATCTGCGCATTTACGCTTTCGCGGATGTCGCGCTTCGTCATGCCCACGCGCTGCATGATGGCAAAGCGCGCGGCGTCCTCGTAGCCCTCGACCACCTGCTTGTAGTAGAGCATCAGCAGCGTTGCAAAGAGGAACAGCACGCTGAGTAAAATGCCAAGAAAGAAAAGACTGCCGTAGAGCGAGAAGAACTCCGCGCGGATCTCCGCCATTTCACTGGCCTGCCAGTGGTTCTGCACAGCGAGGGTGCTGATTGCATCGTCTGCGCCGAAGTAGAGACTCGCGGTGGAGGCCACCATCACCAGCACCATCGTGGAAAGGATGCAGATGGAGGCAAGACCCGCGCCGTTGCGCTTCATGCGGTAGGTAAGCGACGAGAGGGAGACGAAGTTGCGCTTTCTATAGTAGAATTTTTCATCCTTTTGCAGCGTGCGGCAGAGCGTCACGCTGCCGGAGATGAAGAGCAGATACGTTGCAAGGATGACCATGATGACCGCAACGAAAAACAGCAGCATTGCCTGCACGGGATTTTTGATGGTGGCGGCGATGAAATACGCGCCCAGCAGCAGCGCAAGGCCGGGAAGCACGAGCAGCCACTGAGACTTCGGAGGCTTTTCGCCAACGCTCTCGCTCTTCAGCAGCGCCGCGCCCTGCGCGCGGCGGAGTGACAGCACGCCGCGCAGATACAGCAGCGCGAAGATGGCGGCGAACGTGACGGCGCATTGCTTCACGGCGGCAAAGCTCACCGAAAATGCGGCGGCGGGGAGGCCCAGCAGCCGCAGCAGCACGGTCTGCGACACAAAGCTCAGCAGCACGCCGAAGCCAAGACCGGCGATGAGCGTAAAGGCCGCAGCCATCAGCGTTTCCCAGAAGAGGACGGAGCCGAGCGCGCCGCGATCCATGCCAAGCACGCTGTAAAGGCCAAACTCCTTCTTGCGCCGCCGCAGCAGAAAGCTGTTCGTGTAAAAAAGAAACAGCGCCGTGAACACCGAGACGACAAACGAACCCAGCTGCATCACCATCTCAACGGCGGAGGTGCCGGAGCCGTTCGGCTTGCCGTTGACCACGTAGAGCGAGGGTGTGGAGGCGAGACCGGCAATGACGTACAGCGCCGCCGCCATAAACGCACAGGAGAGAAGATAGGGAACATAGAGCCTTGCGTTCTTTTTCAGCCCCATCCACGCAAGGCGGGGATAGAGAGCGAGCTTCATGCACACTCGCCTCCCGTCTGCTGCTGCGTGAGCATATCGGCGATGCGCTGGTAGAACTGCGCGTCGCCGTCTCTGCCGCGCTTCAGCTCAAGCGAGATCTCGCCGTCGCGCAGGAAGAGTACGCGCGAAGCGCAGCTGGCCGCGCGCACGGAGTGCGTGACCATCACAACGGTCTGTCCTGCACGGTTGATCGCACCGAAGAGCTTCAGCAGCTCATCCGTTGAACGGGAGTCCAGCGCGCCGGTCGGCTCGTCGGCCAGCAGGATCTGCGGGCGGGTGATGAGTGCGCGGGCGACGGCGGCGCGCTGCTTCTGTCCGCCGGAGACCTCGTAGGGATATTTCTTCAGCAGCTCCGCGATGCCGAGCTGCCCGGCAAGCGGCGCAAGCCGGTCGCGCATCTCGGCGCGGGGGCGGTTCGCCAGCACAAGCGGCAAACAGATGTTGTCCTCAAGCGAGAAGGTGTCGAGCAGGCTGAAGTCCTGAAAGACAAAACCCAGATTGTCGCGGCGGAAGGCTGCGGCGGTCTCTTCGGGGATCTCGGTGAGATTCTTGCCGCCGAGCAGCACCGTGCCGCCGCTTGGCTTATCGAGCGCGGCGAGGATGTTCAAAAGCGTCGTCTTTCCGCTGCCGCTCTCGCCCATGATGGCGACATATTCGCCGCTCTCGACAGTGAAATTGACGTTTTTCAGCGCCTGGACCTGACTGCGGCCAAAGCGCGTGGTATAGGTCTTGCTGAGACCGTGGACATCAAGAATGGTCATTGGATAGCTCCTTTCCGGCTTCCTGCCTGCAAGGGAAGCTTAGCAGGCAGCGGTTAACATAATTGTATGATTTTTCTTAATTTTCCCTGAAAAAAGGGCGCAGAAAAGCAGCCGGAAAAACGAACGGCGTTTTTACGCGGCTGCTTTTTCGAAGATGCGTTACTCGAGATTCAGTTTTCTGGTGGTAAAGAACCACGTTACGGCGTAGCCCGCCGCGCAGAAGATAAGCTCGCCGAACATCCCCCACAGGAGCAGCAGCTCGATGCCCTTGGGTACGTTGACGGCGTCCAGCGCAAACCAGGTATCGGGGTTGGCGTTGATGAACACGCCGATCATGGCGATGGCGGTGAACTGCGCAAGCTCAAAGAACACGAGGATCAGAATGACCGTCCAGAGCTCCTTGTGCTTATTGAAGCTGTAGCCGATGGAATAGGCGGCGTACACCACGAGCGACGCGGCGGAAACGGCAAAGACGAAGTTGCCCAGCAGCTCGAGCAGGATGAGCAGCGCGTGGCCGCGCAGCGCGGCGTCCATCTGGAAGAATACGGTGAAGAAATCGCTGAAAAAGGCGGGAATATACTGGAAGGAACTCCAGCCGGAGACGGCGATCAGCAGCGCGAGAAGCCCGATAACGAACGCTGCGGCGTACCACACGGCGGCGACGATGAGCTTGGATGCAAGCAGCTGGTGTACGCTCACGGGAAGCGTCAGCGTGAGGTAGCCCTCGCTCTTAAGCACATGGTCGCGCCAGCGGCAGGCGGAGAGTACCAGCGGCGCAAACGCCAGCGCGAGAAGACCGAGTACGAAGCCGATGACCAGCAACACGCCGACGAGCTGCAAGAGCCAGTGGACGCCGCCGTTATTGAGCAGCGGAAGGGAAAGGCGCATCAGCGCGGTCAGCGCCAGCATCCCGAAGAATACGGGCCACATGATGCGGCTTGTTGCACGGAATTCGTGCTTGATGAGCTTACTTAACATCTGAACACCTCCCGGAAGAGTTCGTCAACGCTCTTCCCCTTTTCGTCGCGGATAGTCTCCACGCTCTCGTGGAGCATCACCTTGCCTGCGCGCAGAAAGACCACCTCGTCCAGCACCTGCTCCACATCGGCGATCAGGTGCGTGGAGATGATCACTGCCGCATCCTCGCTGTAGTTGCTGATGATCGTGCGCAGAATGTAGTCGCGCGTGGCGGGATCAACGCCGCCGATCGGCTCGTCGAGCAGATACAGCTTTGCCTCGCGGCTCATTGTCAGGATGAGCTGCAGCTTTTCGCGCATTCCCTTGGAAAGCGTCTTGATCTTCTGCGTGCGGTCGAGCGCCAGGTTTGCCAGCATCGCCTCTGCCGCGCCGCGGCGGAAGTCTGCGTAAAAATCGCCGTAATAGTCCAGCGCCTGCGCGATGGTCATCCAGCCGGGCAGCGTGTCGCGGTCGGGCAGATAGGATACGATCGCCTTTGTCGCGCGCGACGGCTTTTTGCCGTCGATCAGAATCTCGCCGGACGTTGGCGTCAGCAGGCCGTTGGCCAGCTTGATCAGCGTGGTTTTTCCGCTGCCGTTGGGGCCGAGCAGGCCCACGATGCGCCCCGGCTCGATCGTAAGCTCCACCGCATCGAGCGCGGCCTTTGCGCCGTAGCTCTTCGTCAGCGCCTTGCATTCCAATATACTCATTTCTCTTCCTCCTTTGCCCGTGCGATCAGGGCAATTACTTCTTCTTTGCTGCAGCCGAGCGTTTTCATTGAACGGAGGAATTCCTCCACCCGTTCGTCGGCCAGACGCAGCTTGGCGTTTGTAATCATGTTTTCGTTTTCCGTAACGAACCGGCCTGCGGTGCGCTGGGAAAACACCAGCCCCTCGCGTTCCAGATCTGCCAGCGCGCGCTGTACGGTGTTGGGGTTTACGCCCGCCTCCACCGCAAGCTCCCGCACCGACGGCAGCTTTTCTCCCGGGGCATAAATGCCGGAAACGATAGCCTCGCTGAGCCGCTGCATCAGCTGGGAATAGATCGGCTGATCACTGCGGAAGTTCCACTCCATTGCGATCCTCCTTGTGTATCACTGTATTAGGTGATTAGTACAATAATACACGCAAAGGCGTTTGTCAACCCCCTGACGAAAAAAAGTTGAAAAAACTTTTCTGCTTGCCGGGCAGAGGAAAAGAATTTTACATAAAACATGAAACAAATGTTGCATTTTTTGAAAAGTGTGGTATTATAGGTTTGAACAGAAATTGGAAGGAGCGCAGCAAAATGGGAAAACTGTCCAGAATGCAGCAGCGCGTATACGATTATATTGCCGAGAGCATCGCCCGGCAGGGCTATGCGCCCTCTGTGCGCGAGATCGGCGAAGCGCTGGGGCTGAAGTCCCCCTCCACGGTCCATTTTCATATCAAGCACCTTCAGGAGCTTGGATTGATCGAGAAGGGCGCGGGCAAAGGGCGCGCTCTTGCGCTGAAGGAGCCGCCGCAGGCGGCGCAGGTCTCCGGCGCGGAGGCGTCTGCGCCTGCGGCTTCAGAACAGGCGGAAGCGTTCGCAGAGCGCCGCGCACGCCGCGTTCCGGTTCTTGGAACGGTTGCCGCCGGCAGCCCGATCCTGGCGCAGGAGTGCATTGAAGATTACCTCACATTCGACACCGGCGGACACGACGAGGAATACTTTGCCCTGCGCGTGCGCGGGGAGTCAATGCTCGGCGTCGGCATCCTGCCGGACGATCTGGTGGTCGTCCACCGCCAGCCCACGGCGCAAAACGGGCAGATCGTTGTTGCGCTGCTGGGCGATGAGGCCACGGTCAAAACGCTCAGCCGCAGGAACGGAGAGGTCTGGCTGCTGCCCGCAAACCCGGACTATCAGCCCATCGACGGCCGCGAAAGCAGCATTTTAGGCCGCGTTGTCGCCGTGGTGCGGCAGTATTGAAACGCACCTGAGAACAGAATACAAAAGCTCCTCCGTATCAAACGGAGGAGCTTCTTTTTTGCCGGCGCTGCTGCACCCTCATGTCTTATCAAAGCGTACCATCCAGCCCTCGAAGCCGTAAAACGGCGAGGAGACCGTGGGCGCGAGTCCTTCAACAAGCCCTTTAGGAGTGAGTACCGAGAGCGATTTGAACGCGATGGGCGCAATGGGGGCGTTTTCCGCAAGGCAGCGGCACAGCGCCTCCGCTGCCGGGAGGCTTCCATCGGCAAGGAATGCGTCCAGCAGCGCGTCGCACTGCTCATCGGCATAGCGGCCGTAGTTGAGCGCGCCGTCCGAGCGCACAAGCGCCGATACGTTCCAGTCCGCCGTGAGCCGTACTTCGCCGAGATAGAGGTCGAAGATCCCGCTCTCCAGCGCTGTAAGGTAGTCCGCCCACGGCAGGGCGCGTACCGTGACCGTCAGCGCGCCGCCGCTCAGCGTGCGGCTCAGATACTCTGCGATGGAGACCTTGAACGAGTCGTTCTCGTTGACGAGGATCGTCAGCGTGCGGGGACGATCCTCTGTTATGCCCGCGTCTGCCAGCCCGGCGGCAAGCGCCGGCGCGGCAAATGTCTGCGCCAGCAGCGCGGGATAGACCGCGCTGCGCGGCGAAATGGGGAAGCGCGCTTCTTCCGCGTGGCCGGCAAGATAGCCGGATACGACCGTGGCGCGGTCGAAGCTTCCGGCGATCGCGCTGCGCAGCAGGGCAGAGGAGAGCGGCGCCCGCTGCGTGTTGAATCCAAGGTAGAGCATGGCCGTGCCGGCGTAGTCGGTCAGCAGCGTGTTGGCGGAGTGCAGCTTGCCCGCGCTGCCGGTCAGGTCGGCGGTCAGCAGATGCACCTCGCGCGAAGCGAAAAGATACGAAGCAGTGTCGGCGTCCTTTGCGGCGCGCAGCTCGATGCGCGCAAGCGGCAGCACCTTGCCCTGCCACCATTCGCCGCTGCGCTGCAAATGCGCGCCCTCGCCGTCGGTGACGTAAAGATACGGCCCTGTGCCGGGCGGCACCGTGCTTTTTTCCGAGCCGGACTTGATGATCGGGATGTCCAGCAGGGCGGGGAAGGCGCTGTTCGCGCGCGTTAATGTGATGAGAAGCGCGCCGTTTGAAACGCGCATGGAGGCAACGTCCGCAAAGCGCGCGCCGTAGCGTTCACTCTGCGCGGCGCGGCGCAGCGTGGCAAGCACGTCTGCCGCCGTCAGGTCAGAGCCGTCGGAAAAGCGGACGCCCTCGCGCAGGTAAAAGGTGAATGCCGTGCAGTCGTCGCTGCGGTCGTAATGGCTGCACAGCACGCCCTGCGGCGCAAAGCTTTCGTCAAGGGTGAACAGGCCCTCGTACAGCAGCGCGCCAAGCGTCTGCTGCATCCCGTCGGGGCAGGTGACGGGATCAAGACCGACGCCCTGCAGATAGGGCAGGGCAAATGCGGTGATGGGCGTATCCTGCGTGTTCTCCGCGCCGGAGGATTCTTCCTGCCAGAAGGCGCTATCCTCCTCGTCCGGCTCGTCCGCCGCCCAGCAGCCGGCGAGTGTGAGCGCAAGCGCCAGCGCACACAGCAGCGCGCCGAACCGGCGCGTCATCGCTCCCCTCCGCTCATGCAGATAACCGCCGCCATACCGCCGCGCCTGTCACCCATTGCGCGGTGCGACCAGTAGCGCTCGGGGTGGCATTTGGTGCAGTCGGGGTGTACGTCGATGTGCGCGGGATCAATGCCTGCACGCAGCAGCCACAGGCGGTTGATGCCCTTGAGATCAATATGCCATTTTTCGCCGCGCCGCTCGATGCGCTCATCGATGGCGGGGTCGAGCAGCGCAAAGAACTGCTCTGCCACGTCGCCGTTTACCTCAAAGCAGCATTTGCCGATGCTCGGGCCGATGGCGGCGCGCAGCGTGTACGGCTCGGCGCCGTAGTAGCTCATCATCGATACCGCCGCCTTGAGCGCAATGCCGCCCGCCGTGCCGCGCCATCCGGCGTGTACCGCGCCGATGCAGCGCGCCGTGGGATCATAGAGCGTGAGAATGCAGCAGTCCGAGCCGTAAACGAACAGCGGGAGCTCCGTTTCGTTCGTGATGAGCGCGTCGGCGTCGTAGGGCCGGTCGTCCCAGAGAATCCTGCCTGCATCCTCTGCACGCGCTACACGCACGAGATCAGAGTGGATCTGCCGGCAGCCGACAGCGCGCGAAGCGTCAAAGCCGACGGCCGCGCCGAGCCGGCGGTAATTTTCCAGCAGGTTTTCGCTGCGGTCGCCCCGGTTGTCGGCAAAGTTCAAAGAATCATAGGGGGCGGGACTCACGCCGCCGTGCCGGGTGGTAAATGCGTGAACAACGCCGCCCGCGGCGGAGATGACATCGGAGGTGTCAAAGATAAGGCCGCCGGCATTGTGTTCGGTAAAGGACATGGAAAAAGCCTCCTTTTCTTTTGGGGAAGGGGGCTGCTCTCCTTGGGGAAAGAGAACAGCCCCCTTGCATTCAGATCACGCTGCGGGGCAGATCATCTGCCGCAGCACTGCTTGTATTTCTTTCCGCTGCCGCAGGGGCAGGGATCGTTGCGGCCGATCTTCTGCACCTTGCGCGGCTGCTTTTTCACGCTGCCGTCGCCTGCGGTGGTTGCAACCAGTCCCTCGGCCACGCGCTCGCGCTTGACCTCCTTCTCCGTCTTGATGCGCGCGGAGAAGATGCGGCGAACGGTCTCGCTCTGGATGGCGGAGATCATGTCCTCGAACATCGTGAGCGACTCCTGCTTGTAAACGTCGATGGGCTTGTTGTTGCCGTAGGATTGCAGGCGGATGGCCTGGCGCAGCTCGCTCATCGCGTCGATGTGGTCCATCCAGTATTCATCGACCACCCGCAGCAGCACAACGCGCTCCAGCTCGCGCATGAGCGGCGAGGTGACGGCGGCCTCCTTCGCCTCGTAATACCGCTCCGCCGCGTCGTAGAAGCGGTCGCACAGGTCTTCGGCGGAGAGGCCGGCAAGAGACGAAGCGTCCACTGCGCCGCGCGGGAAGTAGGTGCCTTCGCAGGCTTTGAGCGCGTCGGCGCGGCGCTCGTCCTCGCTCCTGTCCTGCTCGCTGAAGGCAAAGGACACATGGTTTTCAATGCTCGAACGCAGCATATTCAGGACGGTCGCCTTGATGTCCAGCCCATCCAGTACCTGCTTGCGCTGGCCGTAGATGATCTCGCGCTGCTTGTTCATCACATCGTCGTATTCGAGCGTGTTCTTGCGGTACTGGAAGTTGCGGGATTCAACGCTTGTCTGCGCGTTTTCGATCGCCTTGGTGAGCGTCTTGTTCTCAATAGGCGTGTTCTCGTCAAGGTTGAAGCGGTCCATCAGGCTTGTGATGCGCTCGCCGCCGAACAGGCGCAGCAGGTCGTCCTCAAGCGAGAGGTAGAAGCGCGTCTCGCCCGGGTCACCCTGACGGCCGGCGCGTCCGCGCAGCTGGTTGTCGATGCGGCGGGAGTCGTGACGCTCTGTGCCGATGATGAACAGGCCGCCCGCCGCGCGGACCTTGTCCGCCTCGCCGGCGATCTCCGCGCGGTGCTTTTCCAGCGCCCTTGCAAACATCTCACGCGCGTCGAGAATTTCCTTGTTGTCGGTCTCGGCGTAGCCGGTCGCCTCAGCGATCAGCTCGTCGGAAAGGCCTGCCTTGCGCAGATCGTTTTTCGCCATGTATTCGGCGTTGCCGCCGAGCATGATGTCGGTGCCGCGGCCCGCCATATTCGTGGCGACCGTGACTGCGCCGAGCTTACCGGCCTGGGCGACGATCTCCGCTTCCTTTTCGTGGTTCTTCGCGTTCAGAAGGTTATGCTTGATGCCTTCGCGGGAGAGGAGGTAGGAAAGCTTCTCGTTCTTCTCGATCGACACCGTGCCGACCAGCACGGGCTGACCCTTGGCGTGGCATTCCTTCACCTGCGCGATAACGGCGCGGTACTTGGCCGCCTCGGTCTTGTAGACAACGTCGGGGTCGTCGATGCGGGCGAGGGGACGGTTCGTCGGCACCTCGATGATATCGAGGTTGTAGATCGTGCCGAATTCTTCTTCCTCTGTCAGCGCCGTGCCGGTCATGCCGGAGAGCTTGCCGTACAGGCGGAAATAGTTCTGGAAGGTGATGGTCGCAAGCGTCTTGCTCTCCCGCGCGACCTCCACGCGCTCCTTCGCTTCAATGGCCTGATGCAGCCCGTCGCTGTAGCGGCGGCCGAACATCAGCCGGCCGGTGAATTCGTCCACGATGACGACCTGCCCGTCCTTGATGACATAGTCGATATCGCGCTTCATCGTGCCGTGGGCCTTGATGGCCTGGTTGATGTGGTGCGCAATGGTGGAGTTTTCCGGGTCGGAGAGATTTTCCAGCCCGAAAAATTCCTCGGCCTTCTTCACGCCGCGCGCGGTGAGCGTTGCGGTCTTGGCCTTTTCGTCCACAATGTAGTCGGCAGTCTCATTTACATCCTCTTCCGCCTTGTCGTCGCTTTCGGTAATGACCTTCTTGCGGAAGCCGCGCACAAGGCTCTCCGTGCGGGAGTACATCTCCGTGGACTTTTCGCCCATGCCGGAGATGATGAGCGGCGTGCGCGCTTCGTCGATGAGGATGGAGTCCACCTCGTCCACGATGGCAAAGGCATGGCCGCGCTGAACAAGCTCGCTTGCATAGATGGCCATATTGTCGCGCAGATAGTCGAAGCCCATCTCGTTGTTCGTGCCGTAGGTGATATCGGCGGCGTAGGCCTTGCGGCGCTCCTCGCTGGAAAGGTCGTGGATGATCAGCCCAACGGAAAGACCGAGAAAACGGTGTACCTTGCCCATCCATTCGCTGTCGCGCTTGGCCAGGTAGTCGTTCACGGTAACGATGTGTACGCCGCTGCCGGTCAGGGCGTTCAGGTACGCGGGGAGCGTGGCCACCAGCGTTTTGCCTTCGCCGGTCTTCATCTCGGCGATGCGGCCCTGATGCAGCACGATGCCGCCCACGAGCTGCACGCGGTAGGGATACAGCCCCAGCACGCGCCCGGCGGCCTCGCGCACGGTGGCAAACGCCTCGGGCAGAATGTCGTCCAGCGTTTCCCCTGCGGCAAGACGCTGCCTGAACTCCGGCGTTTTGGCCTGAAGCTCGGCATCGCTCATCGCCTTGTATTCGTCCGCCATCGCTTCGATCTTATCAACGATCGGGTAGATGCTCTTCAGCTCGCGGTCGGAATAGGTGCCGAACATTTTCGTAAAAAGACCCATATTGCAAAACTTCCTTTCGTGGGAGCATAATAACACATCTATAAGTATATCATCCCATTCCGCCGGATGCAAAGGAAATTTGCCGATATCGATGAACGGAGTGTAAATATTTCCTGCCTGCGCCCGCGCAGCGGCTTGCGCAAGGCCGAGCCGCTGTGGTAAACTATAGGCCGAAGGAAGAAGCTCTGCCGCGCCCGCGCGGCGCCAGAGGAAGAAGCATACGGATCAGCAAGGAGGAAACGACTGATGAAACTGCATTTTTTCGGGGCCGACCGCTGCGTGACGGGATCCTGCCACTGTCTTGAGATCAACGGAAAGAAGATCCTCGTTGATTGCGGCCTGCAGCAGGGACGCGATGAGATGGACAACCGCAGCCTTGCCTTTGCGCCCGGCAGCATCGATATCCTGCTCGTGACGCACGCGCACATCGACCATACCGGACGCATCCCGATGCTGGTGAAAAACGGCTTTCACGGCCGCATTGTCACCACGCGCCTGACGGCGGATCTGATGAAGATCATGCTGCTCGACTCCGCCCACATTCAGGAGAGCGATGCCGAATATGAAAACCGCAAGGGCGAGCGCGCAGGGCGCGACCCCGTTGAGCCGCTTTACACCGAGCAGGACGCGCTGGATGTGTTCAAATATGTTGCGACCTGCGAATACGGCGAGACGGTGGAGCTTTGCGAGGGCGTGAGCGCAGTGTTTACTGATGCGGGGCATCTGCTTGGCTCGGCGTCCATCACGCTGGAGCTGGAGGAGGCGGGCATACACAAGACGCTTGTGTTCTCCGGCGATATCGGCAATGTTGACCAGCCCATCATCCGCGACCCGCAGCTGCTGAAAAAGGCGGACTATGTGGTGATGGAATCGACCTACGGCGACCGCAACCACACGGAGGTCTGGAGCTATACCGGCGAGCTTGCGCAGATCATTGACGAGACGCTGGGCAAGGGCGGCAATGTTGTGATCCCGTCGTTTGCCGTTGGCCGCACGCAGGAGCTTCTGTATTTTATCCGCGAGATCAAGGATCAGAAGCTTGTCAGATCCACGCCGAACTTCCCCGTCTACATCGACTCGCCCCTTGCCAAGGCGGCGACGACCGTGTTCTGCGGCGATCTGCACGGCTACCTCGACGAGGACGCGCTCGAACTCATAAAGGACGGCACGCATATGTTCACGTTCCCGAACCTCAACCTGGTTGAGTCGAGCGAGGAGTCCAAGATGCTCAACATGGACACAACGCCCAAGGTCATCATCTCCGCCTCCGGTATGTGCGATGCGGGCCGCATCCGCCACCACCTGAAGCACAACCTCTGGCGCGCGAACAGCGCGGTGGTGTTCGTCGGCTTCCAGTCGCCCGGAACGCTGGGACGCAGATTGCTCGACGGCGCGGAAAAGGTCAAGCTCTTCGGCGAGGAGATCGCGGTCAAGGCGAAGATCGTCAACTTCCAGGGCCTTTCGTCCCATGCCGACCACGACCACCTGGTCGAGTGGATTGATTCCTTTGATCCAAAGCCCGCGCAGGTGTTCGTCGTCCACGGCGACGAGGACGTCGCGCCCGCCTTTGCCGATGAGCTGCGCGCGCACGGCTTCCGCGCGCACGCGGCCAAATTCACCGAGTGCTACGACCTCGCCGCGGACGAAATGGTCAGCGAGGGCTACATTTCCGAGCGCAAGCGCAGCGTGCAGAAGTCCCGCGCGGACAATCTTTATGCAAAGCTTGTTGCGGCGGCGGAGTCGCTGCTCTTGTTCGCCAAGCGCTGCAAGGGCAGGCCGAACAAGGATATTGCCGCGCTCACCGGCCAGATCATCAGCCTGATCGAGCGCTTCCGCGAGTGACCGCCCCGTAGAACAAATCGCAAAAGGTACTCCGCGCAGCGCGCGGAGTACCTTTTCTGAAAGGATATCATGATGGAACTTGCCAAAAATCAGGAGCATACCGTTACGATCGAGGGCTACGGCGAGGGCGGGATGGGCGTTGCGCGCATCAACGGGTGCGTTGTGTTTGTTCACGGCGCGCTGCGGGGCGAAAAATGCCGCGTTCTGATCCTGAAAACGCTGAAAAACGCCGCCTTTGCCAAGGCGGTCGAGATACTGGAGCCATCGGATGCGCGCATCGCGCCGGACTGCCCGTATTTTCCGCGCTGCGGCGGCTGCACGTTCCGCCATATGCGCTATGAAGAGGAGCTGCGGCTGAAGAAGCAGCGCGTGCAGGACAATTTGTCCCGCATCGGCGGCAGCGGCGCAGCCGTTGAGGAGATCCTCGGTGCACAGGATACGCTGCGCTACCGCAACAAGGCGCAGTACCCCGTGTCGGCAGACGGCGCGGTCGGCTTTTACCGCGCCCGCACGCATGAGGTCATCGAGTGCAGGCACTGTCTTCTGGTCAGGCCCGAGGCGGAAGCTGCGGCGGAAGCGCTGCGCGGCTATATGCAGGCCTGCCGCGTGACGGGCTACGATGAACGGACGGGGCGCGGCCTTATCCGCCACCTTTATGTGCGGTCAAACGCGGCGGGAGAGAGCTTGATCTGCGTGCTTGTGAACGGCGGCGGACTGCCGGAGGAGGAAAAACTCGTTGCGCTTCTGCGCGCCGCGTGTCCGGAGTGCGTTGGCATCGTGCTTGGCACGAATACAAAAAAGGGAAATGTTATCCTCGGCGACCGCTACCGCACGCTCTGGGGCGAGGCGTGGATCGAGGATACGCTCTGCGGCAGAGCGTTCCGGCTGAGCGTGCCGTCGTTCTATCAGGTCAACCGCGCGCAGGCGGAGCGGCTGTATCAGAAGGCCATCGAGTTTGCCGCGCTTACAGGGGAAGAAACGGTGCTGGATCTTTACTGCGGCGCGGGAACGATCACGCTTGCCATGGCCGGCCATGCCGGACGCGTTCTCGGCGCGGAGATCGTGCCGGAGGCCGTTGCCGATGCGCGGGGGAACGCCGCGCGCAGCGGCGTCCAAAACGCGGAGTTCTTCTGCGGCGATGCGTCCGATGTGGCGAAAAAGCTTGCGCAGGAAAAGCTGCGTCCCGATGTCATCACCGTCGATCCGCCCCGCAAGGGGCTGGCCGCCGATGTGGTGGAGAGCATCGCCGCGATGCAGCCGAAGCGCGTTGTGTATGTTTCGTGCGACAGCGCAACGCTGGCGCGCGACGTAAAGCGCTTTGCAGGTCTTGGCTATATCGCCAAACGCGCTTGCGCGGTGGATATGTTCCCGAGAGCAGACCATACAGAGACGGTATGCTTATTGTCCAAACTCCAAGGCAAAGAACATATCGAGATCGAAGTGGCTATGGACGAGATGGATCTGACTTCGTCAGAGAGTAAAGCAACCTACGAGGAAATCCGAGAATATGTTTTCGAGCATACCGGACTGAAAGTCAGCCACCTCTATATCGCACAGGTGAAGCAGAAATACGGCATCATTGAGCGCGAGAACTACAATAAGCCAAAATCTGAAAACGTCAAGCAACCGCAATGCCCACCGGAAAAGGAAAAAGCGATCACGGAGGCATTACGTCACTTTGGGATGATTTGAGGCGGATGTCTTAATCATTAAAGGAACGGTGAGGGTATGAATTACAAAATTGCAATCTGCGATGACTCCGGTGC
>ENA-UOJG01001455-UOJG01001455.1-human-gut-metagenome-genome-assembly--contig:-C47-NODE-1455-length-24795-cov-9.700930_pt1 | contig 24795 bp, 22 predicted proteins | sample MGYA00242340_ERZ723887 | MGnify/ENA metagenome assembly ERZ723887 | reverse complement strand
TTTCTCTTAATTCCGCTTATTTCTAAATAGCGAATTTTGACTCGAAATCAGTTTGCGCGAAAGCGCACATGGGTTCGAATCCCATCCTCTCCGCCATAAAAGGACTGAAACTTTGATACAAGGTTTCAGTCCTTTTCTTTATATTCTTGCAGAATCCTAATGCAAAATGGCAAATGCACCCGGGAATATGAATGATTCCGGCATATTTCCTTCGCCGCCATCCCCGGGATGAATTTCCGCTGAAAAACTGTATAGATAGAATGCACCCACACTCTCTGGAGGGTGCATAACAAAACGATTGCTCATGCTTTCGTTTTGACATTAGGGCTTTTATTTTGCGAATAGCCCTTTCGTTTTGTTTTGGGTGCAAAATGCTTATTTTTGACAGAATTCTCTTATTTTATCGATGTAAAGCTTGAAGTGATCAATGAGAGCCGCAGGATATTGTGCCCCCAGCGCTTCTAGCATGCTTTCGACTTCTTCATTTGGAATAGACAAAAATCGGGAACACATATCATCCAGAGCAGCGTCAAAAAAAGCCTTATCACATACCTGCTGATCAATAACAAGCAATTCATACGCCGCAAGCGTGCTGGGGTAATAATCTAAGGACGATGTTGCCAGCTGAGCAACTAAATCTTTGGAAAACAAATGTGAGAGTTGCTCCTGGTGCTCCATAACCATAATAGTAAAATCTGATGAACGGAAGCCTTCTGCAAAGTCAAATGTGAAAAGAGTTCCATCCGAAAACAGAAAATCCGTTTTATCTCGGTCTTCGAACAGACAGTGCGCAATCACTCCGTGAACATAGGCGTGCAGCAATTGTTCAGAGTCTTTCACCTGTTCCAAACATGGCTTTGGTTGAGAGATAAGATACTCGATTGCTACGGCATAATCACCTTCTTTAGGCGACACCAGATAAGCCCACGGTACATTTACCCCCCATAAGCTTTGCAAGGCGCAATCCGATAAACTCGTTGCATGCACACTCCCTGCTACCACCCTTAATGACATAAGCCACACCATCGCCTTGTTTCGGTATAGCAAATTGCTTATTGCCGCTCAAACCGCCATCAGTAAATGGTCTGAATTTATAGTCCTTACGATTGAGAAAAAACGAATTCCTCACAAGATTCACCGCCCGCTTGCATCGCTTTTTTCGAACTGTATTTGCTGTTCTTACGGTGGCTTCCATTTTCATCAACAACAATATTACTTCTCCGGGCACGTTCAGCCTGCACTTCAGAAAACTGCTCACCGGTAATAATCGCTGGATGGGATGCCGTTGCAAGATATGTTATGTGTGAAACCGAATCAACCGGCTTGGTTGTGTCCGCATATTTTTTTAGTATGACCACGTCGCCAGTGTATTTTTTATTTTTGAGCATGACTTCGATACTACGTTTGGACCATTTTTCTTTCCCCGTGGGCGAAGGTATTTTCAACTCATAGAGTGATGCAATGATTCCGACCACGCTTTTTCCGGAAAGATACATCGAAAAAATCAACCGAACGACATCCGCCTGCTGTTCGTTGATGGTCAGTTCCCCAGCAGCATCGTTCTCATATCCATAGCATGGGCGGGAGTACAGACGCGAGGAACCATTTTCCAGTCGCCGCTGGATACCCCAATTTACATTCTGACGCCGGATCTCATTTTCGGCTTCGGAAACACTGCTCATAATCGAAATAAGCAAAGTGTGCTCTGGATCGCTGCTGTCGAGGTTTTCCTGTTCAAAAATGACATGCACGCCAGACTGATGAAGTAGTTTTATCATTTGCAGTGCTTCGGTTACATTTCGGCCGAACCGACTGATGCTTTTGCAGAGAACAATATCAAACTTTCGATTGGCTGCATCGTCCAGAAGGCGCATGAACTCTGTGCGTCCAGCGATTGTTGATCCACTCCGGAAATCCAAGTAAATGTCGCACAGTGTCCACATCGGATTCTCTGCAACCAGCTGTGTGAGCTTAGAAACTTGATTCGTCATGCTATTCAGTTGTTCCTGCGTATGTGTGCTGGTTCTGCAATAAATCACTACTCGGTGCAAATCGAATGCTAGACGTTGGGGCAGTATCTTTGTGATGGCACGGCTGGGCATCGGCTATTTCCTTTCATGCTTTATTACCACGTCTGTTTTACAAAAGAAATCTTAGCTTTTTTTAAAGCAACCCAGTCGCCTTTCAGTTCTGTTGCGTCCAATGCTTCATATGCAAAAACCCATAGAGGATCGAACGTATTAGGATCTTTAGAAGAAAGTCCCAGAGCATACGTATGTAGCGTATTAATATCGGATTGCATATTCCAATGCTTGCAATAAAGATACGCCATCAACATATAAATGCAGTCTTGGCTAGTAATAATGTCATTGATGTTAATGCTAGTAATTTGGCAGTTGTGCAATAAGGCATAGTATAAAACATAAGCAGTGGTTTCATAATTATGGGTTTGCCTGCCAACATCATACAGGATTTCAAGAATATTTTTGATTGCACTATCGGAAACAGAAAATGCCTGAAAAACATATTCCTCCAACAACGGAACTAGATATGGATAAATCACAGTAAGATGGAAGATCGTTTTTTCGCAGCAACGTTTAGCATTTTCTGTTAACGGCATATCCTTTAGAACCTTGATGGCATACTTCAGTATGGAAGAATTCATACCATTCTTTTGCATTAGCTCGACCGCAAAATCCAAATATCCTTGTGCAGATTTGTAATTTACCTTGCCATAACTTGCAAGCAAACTAACCGAATTGAGTTGGCGATCCCATTGTTCAATAGTCGCTTGAGGCAGTTCTGCAATTTGTGTCTTCTTGGTATTTAATGTCAGTTCGTATGTGCGTAGATGCTTCTCCAATTCATAAAGGAAATTCTGTGCTTCGTCATAGGTTTTTACATAACAAGTATAGTCATCGATATTACGGACATATTTCCAATGCGGAGAAAGTTCTGCGTCGATGGCACAAAGTATCATCTCGGCAAGCAGATTCGAGGCATGCGGTCCTATAAGCAAACCATGAGTCTGACCATCTTTCATCCGCGACGCACAACTATCTATTCTATTAAACCATTTTGAATTGTGTCCGGGGCCCATTTGCTGACGGGCATTATCCTTGCCGACGAGAGCCCAGGGTAATGCATGTGTATATATGCTCGGGAAACATTGAGATATATCGGCATGCACAACATATCTGCTTCCAATAAGAAAATCAGGATTGGGAGATCCATCAGTTTTCCAAACAGGATAGTTCATTTCAAATAAATGCTTTTTCCCTTTAATCTTGCGGATGTGAATCCTACTTACCTTGACAGACGAACTCTGTGTTTTGTTGCGGAAGTATTGCTGTATATCTGCCCAATTGTTTTTTAATAGAGAGCACATTGCATAGTACGACATGGGGGTTGGAATGCCCAAGATACGGGGTACGTTTGTATTACGAATATTTGAATATATTGCAAATTGATGCCATTTCTTTTGATCATATGTCGGGTTGTGAGTTTTACAATAGGAATAATATGCTTCCGAGGAAAGGCACGGAGGCATTTTGTCAGCAAACAGCCCATATCCAAGTAGACCTTCAAATAATTCATCAGCGGAAATTTCATCCATATAGTCAGCGTACGTTTTATACATGACATATCTCTCCTCAGAAATAGCCTAATGAATTTTATCCTGTGAAGATGTGTGATTCATACACATTATATTCGAAAAATGCTGAAAATACAAGGAAAAACTGGATGAACCCAAACGTTTTGGTTATTAGCCTAATGAAAGCATAAAAGGACTGAAACTTTGATACAAGGTTTCAGTCCTTTTCTTTATGTTCCTGCAAAATCCAAATGCAAAACGACTTTTGCACCCGGAAATTTGAAGGTTTTCAGCTTACCGCAGTCTCAGAAATTTCCGGAGCAATTTCTCCCATAAAAACCGCATAGAGAAAATGCACCCACTGTCCTCGGTGGGTGCATAACAAAACGATTGCCCGGCTTTCGTTTTGCAGTTGGGGGCTATCGTTTTGCGAATAGCCCTTTCGTTTTGTTTTGGGTGCAAATGACAGAAAAATCATGGGATATGGACCGCTCATTATTCCTGGCAGAATTTACGAATCTCCTCTATAAGCGCCCATAATGAGTTATCAGATCTGGAAGGTAAAGCCCACATCAATGAAACAAAAGTACTGTTCTCTGGAATGCTCTAACGCCCTGGCGCAACGCTTTTATCGAAAACGCAGAATAACCCCAAAACAAAAATAAGGCAATCGCCCACCTGAAATCTAGAGGTGGGCGATTGCCTTATCCTTATTCCTCGCCAAGTGCCTTATAGATTGTATTTTCCGCGCTCTGATAGAAGAGGCAGGCTTTCTGTTTATTGTCAGGTTTCGGAATAAGTGGATAGTATCATGTCAATACATTTCTGAGCTTCTTCTTGCGGATAATGTTCCATTAAATTTCTGAAGATCCGTGCAAGCATACCCTTTTCAGTTGTCGATAAACCAGGGATGAGGTTTATTGCTCTAAACTGAGTTGCACCTTTAATTCGCCCAGTCAATATATCCAATTTTTCAAGAGCTTCATTTCTTAAGTTGGCTTCACTAGGTTTAGCAAAGATGCTCAAGGCGATCCATGCCCAGGAGAGCAAGAAAGCTGCCCGGGAGAAAGCCCGAGTCGTGGTAGAAGAACTACGTTCCATGAAACTGAAGGAGGCTGCCAGGAAAATAGAGGATGGTATTGAGGAGACTCTGACCTACTGTGAGTTTCCCAGTGAACACTGGACTCGCATTCGAACAAATAATGTCATTGAACGGCTGAACCGGGAGATCCGCCGCCGCACCCGTGTGGTGGGCAGTTTCCCGGACGGCAACTCCGCCCTCATGCTGGTCTGCGCCCGGCTGCGCCATGTGGCCGGCACTCAGTGGGGCAACAAGAAGTACATGAACATGAAGCACCTGGAGGCTGCCGTTGAAGATGCCTCCATTGCCGGCTGACTTCTCTCATGCCAGGCCCTGTAAACCATTTTGCGAAAAATACTTGACACTACCTGCCACTTATCTCCATGTCTTTCGAACCATTTTACTTGGTACAATCTCTTGTCCCATAGCCAAGTTCTGGTGCAAGAGAAAGCCCTGCCCTCGCCAATGGCAAAGGCAGAGCTGTGTGAAACAAGATACAAACTGTGGTGAGATTGATTGCTTTACGAACAGCCGTTGCCCGACAAGCGCATATTGAACTCGACTTTTTCGCCTGCAGGTCCAACAACGGTAAAGTATCTTACGCCGTGGCTGAAAAAAGGAAGCATTTGAACGCCGTCTTCCAAGATCTCTAGTCCTTGTTGAACAGCCCAAGTATAAGCGTCCTCGATACTTGCAACATCAAGGGCGATGTGGTCCCACGCGCCAGCATGCATAGCTGTTTCCGCTCGCTGAAAGGTTTCGATAATAAGATTACCTTTTTTGAGAAACGCAACGCGATGCCTTCGTTCAGGATCAACCGCGTCCGGAATCATTTGAAAACCCAGTTTCGTATAAAATGCGATGGTGGCGTAAAGATCCGGAGTCGGCAGGCCAATATGTTGAATATCTGTGACTATTTGTGTTATGCTCATGGTTTCTCCTTCAATCATGCCATTGCTGCCCGGCATGCGTGTGCAATTTGCGTCTCGGACAACCCGTATTCCTCCAGAAGTTCTGTCAGACTACCCGTTTGTCCAAAGCGATCCTCTATGCCGATACGGCGGAATGCATTTAGAGCAACGCGCCCCAACAGACAGGATGCTACTGCCTCGCCCAAACCACCAATGATTGAATGCTCCTCGACGGTTATTACCCGTCTGCAGCGCGACGCTACCTCAAGAATCGTCTGCTCGTCCAACGGTTTTATAGTGGGCAAATGTACAACAGTCGCATGAATATCCTCCTGTGCAAGAATAGATGCTGCAGCCAAACATACATGCGTCATATACCCCGTGGTTACCATCGCCACGTCATTTCCTTCGCCCAGCAAGACCGCTTTTCCAATCTTAAAAGGTACATCCTGAGGTAAAAAAGGAACAAAGGGTTGACGGCATATACGAATGTAAACAGGGCCTTGATGAGCATAAGCGGCGTGTACTGCACGGATTGTTTCGTAATAATCTCCGGGCGACAGAACAATTATATTGGGCAATACGCGCATCAGAGCCAAGTCTTCAACACATTGGTGTGTTCCGCCATCGCCAAAGGCCGTGATACCAGCGTGGCCGCCAGAGATTTTCACATTGGCATTTGAATAACAGATGCCGTTTCTAATCTGTTCATAACCACGCCCTGCCGCAAAAATGGCAAACGAGCTGGCGAATGGTACCAATCCGCTATGCGCCATACCTGCCGCCACACAAAGCATGTTTTGTTCAGCAATCCCCATATTATAGAATCGATCAGGAAATTCTTTAGAAAAAGCGAAAGAAGCAGTCGCATGCGCGAGGTCGGCATCTAGCGCAACAACGTCTAAATGCTTTTGCCCCAGTTGGACCAAGGCGTCTCCATAACCTTCACGAATGGATTTCTGATTCATGTGAATACTCCTCCCAGTTCTTGAAGGGCTTGAGTCATCTTTTCTCCCTGTGGAAGAGCGCCATGGAAAGCAAGGTTGTTTTCCATAAAACTAACGCCGCGCCCCTTGATGGTATCTGCCAAGATGCAAAGGGGCTGATCTTTGACCGATTGAGATAGCGCGTCATAGATTGCCGACAGATCATGACCATTAATACGAATTACTTTTAGCCCAAAAGCACAAAGCTTAGCCTCCAAATCTCCTAAAGACATAACCTCCGCTACTGGCCCGTCGATCTGAAGTTTGTTATAGTCTATCAAAATCGTCAAATTATCTAAACAATAGTGTGCAGCCGCCATGAATGCTTCCCATACCATGCCTTCCTGCAGTTCGCCATCGCCCGTTAATACATAGACCCTATACGACTTGTGAAGATGTTTGGCAGCAAGCGCCATGCCAACGGCAGCACTAAGCCCTTGTCCCAGGGAACCTGTGCTGTAGTCGACCCCAGGGGTTTTGTGCATGTCGGGATGCCCCTGCAAAATGCTATGGGTCTTGCGCAGCGTCATGAGGGTTTCTTGAGGAAAAAAGCCCTTGTTGGCAAGCAAAGCGTATAACGGAGGGTTGGCGTGTCCCTTGCTCAGTACAAATCGGTCCCGTTCCGGCCAAAGCGGCATGTCCGGATCGATCTTCATAAAGCATGAGTACAGCACTGTTAACAGTTCCACTTCAGATAGGCTTCCACCCGGATGACCGCTACCAGCTTCCTTGAGCATTTCCATGGTCTGGAGGCGCAGACGCCGTGCTTCTTCCTGTAACTGTGTGAAATCTACTTCCATGAGGATATCATCCCTCCTGCTGTTCGAATAAGATAGCTCCGTTTTTCTGGAGCTGTTCCTGCACAGGCTTTGCGCCAAGCTGCCGGGGTGTTAGGCTTCGCTGCGCCGCAAGCGCGGCAGCTATGCCACTTGCCTCGCCGACGGCAAAAGCGATCGTCATGATACGATACGAAGCATGCGCACGATGCGTTCCGGAAATGCAGCGCCCTGCCAGCACCAGCCCGTCCAGCGTTTCGGGAATCAGACAGCGGTAAGGGATATCATATGGATGCACTACTTCAGCAAGGCCTTCCGCCTGTCCTCCGCCAGTCGGGTTATGGATATCCACGACAAAATTTGCTTTATGAACAACAACGTCATCAAATCGGCGGCCTGCGCGCAGGTCGTCATCTTTGAGCACGTATTCGCCCATGATGCGACGGCTTTCTCGTATGCCGAGAGTCGTTGCTACATGCTTGATATAGCACTGCTGATAGCCAGGAACCTGCTCCTTAAGGAATTGCGTGATCCTGATGATTTGTTCCCGAAGAATACACTCCGCTTTAAACAGATCTAAAGGAGCAAGGGGATCGATCTGGTTGGCCTGCGTCGTGTTTACCAAACGTTCTCCTAGTGTATTGGTGCGATACAGACGAACTGAACTCGTATTCTCCGGCAACAAGCCTTGACGGACACAGCGGGCGGTAAAGTCCAGGAAGCGCTCGCCGTTGAACTGTACCATATCTTCCTCTCCAATACAGGTGAGGGCGATGGCGTCATCCACGCCAGCCAAGGTATACATAAGGGTAACAGGCTGCAAGACACCCTCGTAAGCGTTGCTTTGCTCATAGCGGCATCCCGACAGATACGCAACGTCTCCGTCGCCGGTAGCGTCCACGATGACCTTAGCTTTCAGACTATACATGCCATTTTTCCAGCCGATCACAACACCCTGTATGCAATGGTCTTGCACGATGGTGTCCACCACTGGGGCTTGCAGATAAGTGTCGATGTTTTCTTTATTCACAAGCGCAGTCAGGGTTGCTATCGCTTGATTCATGTCATGAACACGCCCCAACCGGCCTTGGATATCGTTAAAGCCGACCCCAAGCATACCTGTCAATTCATCCCTTAAGGTTCCACGCGCCACCGACCCCATGACAGGGCCCACATTTCCTACCGTCAGGTTGCCTCCCAAACAGCCGTACCGTTCGACCAAGGCTACGCGCGCGCCCAGTCGAGCGGCAGCTACAGCGGCGCTAATGCCAGCCGGCCCACCGCCGGCCACAAGCACGTCATATGTATCCAAAACGGGAACGCTCTTTTGCAATGTGACAAAACTGCTGCATTCCATTGGTTATCCCCCCTTTTTGGTATTTCCCTCGTCCGATTCGCTCGGACGAGGGAAATATGGGTTATTTATGTCGCGTTAAATTCGGAGTACCAAGCATTAATCGCTTCTTCCATTTCTTTACCGCCGGCCTCATCCCACTTTTCAACAAAGGAATCGTAGGAATCGATACTTTCGGCGCCGGAGATGACCTGCGCATAGTAGTCGCTGCTCATTTGCCAGAGTTTCTGGTTGTATTTGGACACAGCTTCCATAGGCGGCATATATCCAATTGGATCGGGACGGGACGCCTCTACGGCCGCCAAAGCAACTTTTTCAAAGGGGTCCCACATCGATGGACTTTTGCGTACACGCGCCATCCACATATCGGGATAGTTCGTTTCATCAATGGTATTCAGATACCAGTACGAATTGTTGCGAAGCTCGCCGAACAACGGCATAATGGGCAGCCAGTCATAGCCGCTGGGCGCATCGGGATTGGGTTCCTTGGTAAAGGTTTCGCCTTCCGTTCCGAGCGTCAGATAAAGGAAGTTGTCCCACTTGGCCTTTTCATTCATGAAGTTCATGGCATGCTCGGCATTCTGACTATTGGCGGGGATGCAAGAGTAATAGAGAATCTGGTCGTTGGTCTTGATCCCTTGTTCACCGTTTTCGCCTATAAGCGGGAGAATATAGTCCAATTCCGCACCGCTTACGTTGCCCTGCGTGGCGGGGATCATAGTCATAGCAACGTTGCGTTCTGTAACGGCAGCAAAGGCATTTCCGCTGGAGAACTTTTCCTGCACCAGTGTGCCGGTGTTTAATGCCCAGTCCGCATCCATGAGACCCTCGGTATATAGCTTGTTGAGGAATGTTAGGAGATCTTTCATACGCGGCGACTTTAGCATGGGAACTAATTTGCCGTCAAAATCTTGCCATTCGTTGTAGATGCCAAAAGCGCTGCAGATGGTGGGAGGAAGGATCCAATTGCTATCGCCCGTACCCACCTCGCTTTGCGGACCGGTAAGCGGAATCATGTCGGGATACGCAGCTTTTACGGCAACCAGTACATTATAGAACTCTTCAAGTGTTTCTGGACGCTCCAGCCCCATCTTGTCCAAGATGTCCTTGCGGTAAATGATGAAGTTGCTGATATCCTTGTTGTATTCTTTGCGCATGGGCAACGCATAAATCTTTCCGTTATAGGTGGCGGCTTTCCACGATTTTTCCGACACCGTTGCCTTCAGATCAGCGCCATAGGCGTCCAGCAGATCGTCCAGCGGCATTAATGCGTTGCGCCCCACAAGCTGAAAATATTGCGTTGAGGTCAGCTTCACAATGTCGTAATTGTTGCCTGAGGCCAATTCGAGGTTTAATTTCTCATCGGCATTTTCGGCGGGCAACATGGAGTACTCTACCTGATAACCCGTGACTTCTTCGATGGCCTTGGCATTGACGTCTTGATTTGCGTCGAAGGCGGCGTTAAATCCCAGTACCCTGAGGACGGGTTTTTCTTCGGACAGGCTTTCCGCAACAACCGTACCCAGACAGCTCAATACCAAAACTGCGCTTAGAAACATGGACAACCATTTTTTCATTACCTTTTTCCTCCTTGTTTTAATATGGACTGGGCGTATGCGCCTACACCCGAACCCTCAACCTTTGACGGAGCCAATAGTGATGCCTTGAACAAAGAACTTCTGCACGAAGGGATAAACGGCTATGATGGGAATCAACGAAAGTGTAACGGCTGCGGAGCGGAGGCCCTCGGTAGAAATGTGTTCTGCATTCTTGTTGATGAGCTTTTCGATCAAGTCTTCGGCGGCATACATGGTGTCATACAAGAATAGCTGAAGTGTCTTCATAGACGGACTGGATGTATATAGCAGCGCATGGAAGTAATTGTTCCAATAGTTGACGGCATAGAGCAGCGAAACCGTCGCAATAACCGGCATTGACATTGGGCAGACTATGCGCCATAGAATGGTAAAATATCCTGCGCCATCTAATTTTGCAGACTCTTCCACACTGCTCGGAAGCCCTTCCATGTAGTTCTTCACCACCAACATGTTAAACTGTACAATGACGAACGGAAGAATCAACGCAGCATAAGTATCCAACAGTCCCAGCGTTTTGACCACCATAAAAGCCGGCACCATGCCTCCATAAAACAACATGCTGAACACGTACAGCAGCAAAATGAGCTTGCGCCCCTTTAAAGACGGCTTGGACAGAGGGTAGGCTGTGAAGATCGTGACGAACATGCTAATCAGTGTGCCTGCCACTGTTACGATGACGGTATTTAACATCGCATTTAGAAAAAAAGTGTCGTTCAGGATAAACGTTACGGTTTCCAATTGAAAGCCAACCGGCCAGAATTTGATGAGTCCGCCTGTAACCGCATTGGCACTGCTGACGGCCTTGGACACCACATGCAAACACGGAATCAAGCACATCAGGGCCATGCAGCCCATGACAAATATAGAGATTCGGCCGAACATTTTTTCACTTGATGACTGAATGATACAAGAGCTGCCTGCCGCTGATCTTTTGACGCTTTTCATCCGACATACCCCCATTACCAAATGCTGCGTTTCAAAGCTTTTTTGCTCACGGCATTCGCGCCAACTATCAGAATAAACGCCACCACGGCATTGAATAGTCCCAGCGCCGTTGAAAGCGAGAAGTCCATCTGTCCCAATCCAATTCGGTAGACATAGGTTTGGATAACGTCGGCCACCTCGTATACCATGGGATTATACATAATCAAAATTTGCTCAAAACCGGTGTCCAAGATATACCCAACTTTCATAATCAGCATCAACACGATCGTGGGTAACAGCCCAGGAATCGTAATGTGCCAGATCTGCTTGAAACGGCTGGCGCCATCTACTCTCGCTGCTTCATATAACGTGGGATCGATGGCGCTAATGGCAGCTAGATAAATTACCGTGTTCCAGCCAACTTCTTTCCAGCCTTCTGTAAAGACCAGAACGCTGCGGAAGTACTGTTTGTTGCCAAAAAAGTTGATGGGCGCAACACCAAAATTTTTGAGCACCTGATTGAGCATTCCATAGGTTCCCAACAAGGAATAGAAAATGCCAAATACAATAACCCAAGAAAAAAAGTAAGGAATATAGATAAGCGTCTGTACGGTTTTTTTGTATAAATGGTTGCGGATCTCGTTAAGCATAATGGACGCAAGAATGGGAATAGGAAACAGAAAGATGATTTTGTAGAAGTTAATAATAAGGGTGTTGCCCAAGACCCGATAGAAATCTTCGTTTGCAAACAGCGTTTCAAAATGTTTCCAACCAACCCATGGACTTAAATGAATGGCATCAATGGGATTGCTTCCCAAAAAAATGTTGTAGTCCTTAAAGGCTATCGTAATACCGTATAGCGGCAGAAACTTATAGATAATCAGGAAGAGCAAACCTGGAATAAGCATCACATAGAGAATCCAATTGTTTTTGAAATATTGATGCCATCTCATTTTGTTTTCACTCCTGTCCTTAATGCTAGTTTTAGTATAGCTACATTATGGTCGTATTTCTTCCACTAAGCATATATAAACTTGCACAAAACGGATTTTTATGTTATATTCTTTGCGAAAATCTATTATAGTCAAGGTGTTACAACATGCATATCACACTTTTGCAGATGCTGGAATCGCTATGTCTCCATCGGGGAATGCACATTTGCGTCCATGATCTTTCCGGTATTTTGCAATATCCAACGCTTAAACTTCCAGAAAAATATTGTATTCATTCCACGGATTTTTGCGAACTGGCGAAAAAGACGGCTTTGGGGTTTCGTGTATGCATTCAGTGCAAGATACGCTCCATCCATAAGGCGGAAATGATGCAACAAACCATAACGGGCTATTGCAGTTACGGGTTATACAACATCGCTGCGCCTGTATTTATTGGCAATAGAATTGGCTGTATCGTCTACATTAGCAATCTAACCAAAAATTATGAAAAACTGTACCATAGCATTGATGTCCTATGCCGTCTGACGGGCGTATCGGTTCACAAGATGCACCAGGAAATTTCCAAAACGGAATATGTCACTGATGTTCAACCCTACACGAATATTGCGTACTTGGTGGCGGATTATATTCAGCATCTATATGAAAACCGTTCCAAACATCAGCGTACGCAAAATATGCATTGGGCGGTTCAAGCCCTTTTGCGCGATGTGGAACGCTCAATAAACGTTGATCATACACTTAAGAATGCAGCGCAAGTATATTATATTAACGAGCAGTATTTAGGAAGGCTCTTTAAGCAGCAGGTAGGGATGAGCTACCATGAATATTTGAACCAGCGTCGTATGGAATATGCCACACGGCAGCTATTGGAGTTCCCCAAGAAGAACATCTCGGATGTGGCGCTGGACTGTGGCTTCCAAACGCTTACTTACTTTAACCGCCTCTTTCTAAAATACCATGGCGTTTCTCCCTCGCAGTACCGGAAAACAATCGGTGAATCGCGTATGGAAAAATAACAGCAACAAAGTACCAGCCGTACATACCATGTTACCCCGCGCACCATATTTGCCTGAGAGGCAAATCATGGACGGGCTCGAACTGAAGTCTGCGCATTCTGACGGCCGCTCTGTCGCTGCGCTGTCCCGACTTTACCGTCCTTCAGCGGAAGGGTACAAAGTGTCCATAGAGGGGCTTTGCCATCTTGACAGTCTAGAAGCAAGGCCGGTTATGGCAAACTTCTTTCCTGCGGAAACGGGTGTTTTTCCGCTTCCTGCACGAAACGCAAGCTCTGCGCAGGGTGATGGAAATCGTGGAGCTATTCGTTCTAAACAGTCAAAACAAGTGCGAAAAGAGTTGGCTTCTGCAAGTCTCAAGAAACTGCTCACAGGAACCGAAAAGGCCTCCGGGGATGATACGATAAAAACAAGAAAGGCCGCCGTGATCTATCCGCTCCCAACACACCGCTCGGCACTTCTCCCCATCACCAAGAAAATCGGCAGCCAAAAACGCTGTGCCCGCACAAAATCATCCCATGCCCTGCGCGACGCTTCTGGCATGGGATGTCGTGTGTTTATGCAGAAACCCGCACAGCCGCCGCGCTCGTTGGGAACAAATGGTATCTCCGAATCGTTTTCATATCGTAACGTGCAACAGGGCAGGGCACTGAAGGCGCCGCCCCCGCCCAAATGCAAATCCGGGCCGGAAACGGCCGCACGGAAGCGCTGCCCGGCGCAGGCTTCCCCTCGGCGGCCGGCGCCGCAAAAAACGAACAGCCTGCTTCTTCGCCCCCGCCGGCGGCGCGGCTTTCCGGCTTCATCGTCCTTGAAGTCAAAGGTGGATATAAAATCGAGTGCTTTAATGGTAGATGGACACTTTGGGAAACACCGTCAAGTTTCAGAAAGCTTAGTAAGAGTCCGTATGAGCAAGCGCGCGCATCGATGCATACATTTGCTCAAAAGTATCAAGAGAAGTATTTTGAACCTATTCCTGTGAATTACGCATTCGCAGTGTGCTTCCCTCATTACAACGTTGATAGTACTCTGTGCCTTGAAATGAATTCGACTAATACCATATGCCAAAGCGACATTCAAAACGGTAAACTATCTGTACTGCAGTGTCCTTCGAAGCAAGTTGTATTTCAGCCTACTGCCACTATTGCTCTCAACCTCATTATTCAAGGTGTTATTAATGCAGGGGCTGTTAATATCTACATCACGCCCTTTGAGCATAATGCAGTGACAAGGGTGCTTCACCCATGTAATCCAAGACGCTTGCGTAGGTTTGATGACAGCAGTTGATAAATATGATCCGAACGAGAATGGCAGCTTTGGTTCATATGCAACTCTCTATATGTTGCAAAATGTATCTCGTGAGCAATCAACCGTAAATGCTTTAGTGTATTATCCTGTACATAAGAAGGAAGATTGTTTTGCGGTTTACCCGATGCTGAAGGAACGCGGATGCATTTTATGCGAAGGATTTTGCGAATGCGAACGTATGGCGTCTGCCATAGTTGAAAAACTACACTGTTCGTTGGAAGAACTACCTGGAATATATGAAATGCTCTCCCCGTGTCTATCGCTTGAAGCTGAATACGAGCTTTTCGCAGATGAATGCGAACGTACGGAGGAGCATGGTAGAGATGTCAGTAGAATTCTGAATTATTCAGCATTTTCCTATATTGATGAAGATGCATGCATCAATTGTGTTATGAGTGAGAGCAGGCATATTGCATTACAAGCGGTGCTTTCAACTCTTACGCCGCGAGAAGCTAGAATACTCTCCCTTCGATACGGATTGACGGATGGAATTGAGCATACACTAGCCGATGTTGGTAATGCTATGAATGTCACACGAGAAAGAATTCGCCAGATCGAAGTAAAAGCACTACGAAAAATGAGGCATCCATCCCGAGGTCGTATTCTGAAAAACTATTTAGTAGAGTAAGAATTTGAAGATTGCTAACACGTTTCTGAGGCCTGTGGCTATGACAGGATTGGAATGCCTCAATGCCACAACGCTGCACGTTAGCCACAACGCTACACGATAACCCTACAACGCTACACGTTAGCCTCACAACGTTACACGATTGCCTCTTCCTAACGTGTATCGTTGTGAAGGAAACGTGTAACGTTGTACATTGCACCCCGGAACAACAGCACAAAACAAGGACTCTTCGAAGGTGGAAAACCTCGAAAAGTCCTTGTTTTATTGGGTTTTTCAGCGGCCGGGGTCCATAAATCCTTGTATCATTTTCGTAGTCTAGATAGATGAAGCCTACTCTGGTACGAAAGACGACCGTCCGCGCTTTGTTCAGATGATCAAAGACTGCAAGGACGGAAAGATCGACAGGATCATCACCAAGTCCATCAGCCGCTTTGCCCGCAACACGATCACCCTTCTGACGACGGTCAGGGAGCTTCGCCGCATGGGCATCGGAATATACTTCGAAGAGCAGAACATTGATACGCTGACCGAAGCTGGTGAACTGATGATTACACTTCTTGCCTCCCAGGCGCAGGAAGAAAGCCGGGCGACCAGCGAAAACTGCAAATGGCGGATCAAGAAGATGTTTGAAGAGGGATACACCACCCCATTCAACCTGGTCGGTTACCATGCGGTAGATGGATTGGTCGAGTTGGTGCCGGAAGAAGCTGAAATTGTCCGCCGTATTTTCAGACTTTACCTGGAAGGATACGGCAAACAGGCCATTGCGAACATCCTTTTTGAGGAAGGCGTCCCTTCCTGTCTCGGCGGAGAGTGGTCCGCAACAACGATTCACAGCATTCTTCGCAATGAGAAGTACATCGGTGACTTGCTTCTTCAGAAAAGCTATATCGCCGATTACATCACCAAGGTCAGCAAGAGGAATCATGGCGAGCTGCCGCAATATTTCATACAGGACGATCACGAGCCCATCATCAGCCGGAAAATGTTTGAAGCCGTGCAGGCCGAAAATGCACGCCGCCTTGAAAAGTATGCCGGTTCAAGGGGCGAAACTTCCGAGCTCACCTCGCTGGTCAGGTGCGGCATCTGCGGACATAACTATCGCCGCAAACAGGCAGCTGTCAGAAAACTTTGGTGCTGCAGCACTTACAACAGGCGCGGCAAGAAATACTGCGCTTCCAATTCGGTAATCCTGTCATCCAGCATGACGCTGCCGTCCACGGGAATGTTTTCAAAGCGCATGCCGCCCCGGCGGCGCGCGAGGTAGTGCCGCGTGCGGGTGATTTCCCACTCGCCGTTTCGCTCGGTGCGCACCTTTTCCGCGTCGTAGACCATGTCGGCGCGCGCGTCGCAGTCGAAAAGCCAGTAGGGCACGTACAGACGGCGCATCTCTGCAATGCGGTTGCGGCTGTTCAAGAAGACGTTGGGCAGCAGCAGCTTGCCCTTGAAGTATTCCTCAAACTGCCCGCGCGCCTGCTCCTGGGTGATTGTAAATGGAACCACCTTCTCGGGCTTCACGCTGCCCTCGATGCGGTCGGGCAGGATCGTGGGACTGCCGCAGTAGGGGCATTCGGTGGCGGTCGTGGTGTTTTCTGTCATCAGCGCCGCGCCGCAATTTTGGCAGACGAAAGCCTTGACGCCTTCTTCCGCCTGAAAGGCTTCCTTCGGGCGCTCAAACGCGATCTGTTCGCTGCTTTCGGACGAATTCAGTATTTCAAGCGCTTCCGGCTCAAAGGTGCTGCCGCAGGCGGCGCACTCCAGCTTGCTGCTTGCGCCACCAAATGCCAGCGGGCCGCCGCAGCTTGGACAGTTGTAACTGGCTGTACGCATAAAATCCCCTCTTTCGTTTCACAATTGGTGCAATGCCCGAAATGCCGTTTTACTCCGCAAACGGCTGATCGCAGTATTTGCAGCGCAGTGCACCGTCCTTCCGGCTGCGGTTCTTCGCGCCGCAGCCCGGGCAGATCCAATGCACAAAGGAGCCCTCCGGAATGTACAATCCGACCGTGCGCTCGTCATAGTCCAGCTTCAGGTTGTGCAGATAGCCCTTGCCGATGAGCGATTTCATCTGCCGCAGGGCTTTGTCGGAAGAAAGAACGGTCTGAAGCTGGTCAAACGTCAGGCTTTCCTCGGTCAGCGGAAGCAGCGCTCCCGCGATGCGGCGCGCACAGGCCTTGCGATATATATTTAGAAAGATGCGGACAATCGGCGTCATGAGCGCAGCGAGCATAAAAAGGGTCATGACGCTGGACAGCATTTCACCTTCCGTAAACAGTTCCGCTGCCGAAATCAAGGCCGCAGACGCAAACGTGCCGCAGATGAGCAGGATGGGGATGGCCGATTTCTTCCTTGCAACGGCCTTTTCGGTCAAATAAGGATTTTTGCCGCTCGTCATTGCGCTTCCTCCGTCGCCTGACAGGCTTCAAACGCCTCATAGGGATCGCCGCCGTCCATGACCGCGCGGATGCCGTCGCCGTAAGTCTCCATGTACGACAGCGGTTCGCTGATGAGATAGAACAGCTCGTTCTCGCCGGGCACCACATCCTCCACCAGATTGCAGGAGCGGCACGCGACATACACCACACCATCGTAGAGTTCTACGCGGAACTGCGCGTAGTAGAGTCCGCTGTTGGCGAGCGTGGTAAAGATCGCCATGTTTTCAAAGATGTCCTCGGTTCCCTGAACCGGCGCTTCCACGGCTACGGAAAGCATGTCGTCATAGATAAATATCCGCACATCGGCGTATTCCATCGAGTTGTATATGGCGAACATCGTTGAGAACGTGTAGTCCTCGTATTCATAGGGATAGTCGTTCGCGTCCAGAAAATTTTTCACCAGATCGACCATCTGATTCTCTTTGTTGACCTGAGCGGAATCGGCAAAGCCGACTGTCGAAAGGGAAAGTGCCAACAGCAGGGCCAGCAGGAAAGCAATCGCCCTTTTCATGCAATCCATCCTCCTTTATCGCATATTGATCCTAGGGTCTCTGCGCCGCCGCGATTATGCCGGGCGGCGCGGAGGGAGAAATGCTCATTGCGCGGAACCTTCAGGCTCGAAGTGCATCAGCATGGAGCCAAAGTAATCCATGTCGAAGCCCTTTTCCGTGGGCACGAGGTACAGCGCCTGTCCGTAGTAGTCGAGGATGACGCCGTCCAATTCGCCCGCGTCGGTGGGCACCTTGCCGTAGACCCAGGTAAGACCAGGAATGTCCGCACCCGCCATGACGAATTTCACGGTGCCGTCTTCATGGAGCAGGACGGAGTATTCATAGCCGCCCAGCATAGCGGCGGTCATGTTGCTGCCCTGCACATTCGCATCGGTCAGGACGAACTTGATTTCGCTGATGATCCCAGCGCCGGTGGCAGCGGGTTCAGGTTCGGGGTCAAGCGCAGGCGCGGCGGCTTCCGGCTGTTCGCGGTTCAGCCTTAAGAGCACGCCTTCATCGTTGAGCAGCAGTTCGCCGTTCTCAATTGTGCCGGTCATCTTTATAAATTTGCTCGCTTCGCCCTCGCGCAGGATGGGATCATACCAGGGCCGCCCAAGCGTCTCGTTCCACGCGGCGATCTGCTCGTCGCTCGCACCGGCAGGCAGGCGCAGCTCTGCGCCCGTGCCCTCTATGGCGGAGAGCTGGAAGCTGCCGTCCGTGGGAATGACCAGCTGCGTCAGCTTTGTGTTCGCGAAGGCTCTTTCGCCCACGCTGGCCGCGGCGTTCAGGGTTACGGTTTGCAGCGCGGTTCCTTCAAATGCGCCCTCACCGATGGCGGTCGCGTTCGTAAGCTCCGCGCTCGTCAGCGCGGTGTTTGCAAACGCGTTCGCGCCGATGGTGGCCACGTTTTTCAGGTCGACGGCGGTCAGCGCCGTATTGGCAAAGGCGCTCTCACCGATTTCGCTTACGCCCTCTCCCAGCGTGAGCTCGGTTACGCCGCTGCCTTCGAACAAGTGCGCCGGTATCGCGCCGGTTTCGATGGTCACGTCGGTCAGATTGGACATGCCCGCGAACGCGCCCGCGGGAAGGATGGCGGGATCGCACTTGACCACCAGCCTTTTCAGGCCCGTCAACCCGTCCAGCGCGCCTTCGCCGATCTCGGTCACGGACTCGGGCAGCGTCAGCGTCTCCAGCTGCGCGCAGCCCGCAAACGCCCGCGCGCCGATGGTGGTCACGGAATCGAACAAATCCACCTCCCGAAGCGTACTGTCCATGAACGCTTCCGCGCCGATGGTGGTAAACGCATCGTTGTGGGCGACCGAGAAGTATTCGATAGTCTGACTTCCCTTGAACACGCCGTCGCCCAGCCCGACGACCGGCTCCTGCGAGACGGTGAGGTGGGCGTGAATGCGCGGCTGCGCGCCGGTGTACTCGGTCAGCATGAGGTTTTCATACTGATACGCGCCGCTTTCGGGCGACTCGGCGGTCGGGTCCTGGGCGCGCCAGACGCGGCAGGGAATGCCCAGCGCGTCCACATACGCCTGCCACTCGAGCATCTGCTGTTTGGTGCCGTGGGCGTACAGGTCGATGTCGTACAGATAGTCGCAGCCCGCAAACACGCCCTCGCCCAGCGCGGGCGGGGTCGGGCTGTCCACGATGACGTATTGCAGCAGTAGATTCCCCTTGAACGCACCATCGCCTATGGTTTCAAGGGACGCCGGCAGGTAGAGGGTGCCGCCAAGGTTGCCACAGGCTTCAAACGCGCCTGTGCCGATGGAGGTAAGCCCATCGGGCAGCGCCACAGAACCCTTGATCCCGGCGAAATAGAACGCGAAATCGCCGATAGTCTCAGCGCTCGGAAGCTCAAACAGGCTTCCTTGATAGGCGTTGTAGAAGGCGTTGTCGCCGATGGTCTTGAGCGTAGAGGGAAACTTCACATGCCCCAACGTCGCGCAGTTGTAAAACGCGCCATCGCCGATGGCCTCAAGCCCCTCGGGCAGCTCCAGCAGCGCCAGATAGTAGTGGTGCGCAAACGCCTCAGGACCGATGGCCTTCACTGCTGCGCCGCCGATGGTCTCCGGGATAGCCAGATAGGTGGCGTAGCCGTTGTAGCGGGTGATGGTGCCGGTGGAAGCGTCAAAATCGAACTCCGATTCCACATAGCCGTTGTTGTCCACGACAACGGCGCTTTTGCCGCTGGGCTGGACGGACACCGCGCTGCCGGCGCTTGCAAACGCCTCCGCGTAGGCATCCAGCTGATCGTCCGGAACATAGGCCACCGCGTCCTCGGGAAGAACGGTAAAGCAATCCTGGTCAATCACCGGGCATACGCCCTCGAAGGTGATTTTGCGCAGAGATTCGCAGAATGTGAACGAGCTGTCGCCGATATAGCGCACGCCCGCGGGAATGGTGACTTCGGCAAGCGCGCCGCAGTTGCCAAAGTTCAGGCGGTTGATGACCACCAGGCTCTGGGGAAGGGATACGCTCACCAGGTTGGGACACCAGGTGATGGCGTTGCTCCTGAGCTCGAGCACCGTCTCGGGCAACGAAAGTGCGGTAATGGCTTCCCCGGTGAAGACGTTGATGTCGATCACGTCCACCGTGCCGCCATTGATCTCGCCGGGCACGGCCACATCGCCGCCCGCACCGCTGTAGCCGCGGAGCACGCAGTATTCCGCGTCATAATTCCATTGGGCGGATTCGGCCAAAGCGGGGATGCATACTGCCAGCATCAGCAGGGAGAGAACCAAGCAGAACCGTCTCTTCATGAATAAACTCCTCCGTTTCCTTTTCATCGCGGGTCATGTCTCCTTTCTTACAGCGCGTCCAGCGCGGCGGTCAGATAGGCAGGTGTAACGGAAGCGTACAGGAATGCGTCGATCAGCCGATCCTGCCTGGCGCGTTTGACGCTCTGTGCCAGCTCGGGATCGCCGTTTTCATCGCACAACAGCACGAACTGGCAATGTGGAACCGCCCCGCGCACGCGATCGATCAGTCTCAGCCGGCTTTCCAGCGTATACGCATTCACGCGGCTGACCTCCATCAGCAGAATATCCGCCTGCGCAGCGCGGCAGAGCGAAAAGATGTCGTCCGTCTTCCCAGGCAGAACCTGCTCCACGCGGAATTCACCCGTTCCCGAAAGCGCCTGAGCGACGGCCTCCGAAAAAAGCGTGTTTTGCATGCTGATGACACACTCTCTCATAGAATCCCCCCTTTGTACGCTTAAGCGTATCAGAAACGCAAGCGCCGCACATCCGTCTTTTGGCTATTTTTTCAGCCAAAACAAAAAAGACCGCCCGCAGGCAGCCTTTCTTCAAAAAATTCAGTTTTTCCGATTCAGTATGACCAGACCGCTTTCCCGGGCGCGGACGGCAAGCTCGGTGCGGTTGCGAAAACCGGTCTTTTCCAGCATGTTCAGGATATGCGACTTAACCGTAGCGACGGATATGTGCAGCCGATCGGCGATCTCCTGATTGGTATCGCCGCCGGTCATCTCGCGCAGCACCTCCAGTTCGCGTTCGGTAAATTCATAGCTGCTGGCAAGGCCCAGCTGAAGCTCCGGCGTTGCGTCCGGATAGACGGATTCGCCCGCCATCGTGCGCTCCATCACGTCCAGCAGGCTTTCGCGCTGCTCCTCCTTGTACCAGAAGCTCTCCACCCCGATTTCCCGCGCGCGGCTCAGATAGGAGTATTCCGGCATGGAGGTCACGATGATGATCTTGATTTGGGGAAAGGCGCGCTTGATTTTGGCCGCGGCGTCCAGACCGTTTTCGCCGTTGCGCGTGACCACGTCCATCAGAATCAGATCAACCGGGAAGCGCAGGCAGTATACCTCCGCCAGCGAGGCGTTGTCGATGGAAAGCGCCGTCTCAAAATGCTCGGAAGATTGAATCCTGAGCTCAAACAGTTCCCGGGGCATGGTCTGATCCTCGACGATCATAACTTTGTATTTCATTCCGCCTCCCGCCTTTCCTGCGGTAAAATCAGCGTCAGCCTGAAACGCGGCGCGTGCTCCACCGCCATCGCACCGCCCGCCGCCTCGACCTGTGCGCGCAGCGAGGACAGCCCGCTGCCCTCGACAATCGGTTGGGACGGCGCATCGCCGTCGTTCAGATAGCGGATCTCCCATCCATTTGCGGTTGCCTCGCCGAAAATTTCGAGCCTTGTGCCGTTTGCGTGGCGCACCAGATTCGTCAGGCATTCATGGGCGGCGGATTCTATCAGATGGGCGTTCTCCGTGCCATCCTCGGGAAATACTCCGTTGCGCTCGATGGTCACGCCAATGGCCCGCGCCGCGCGTGAAAGCTGTTCAAAGGTATCCACTGGTTTTTCATCCGCATATTTTCCCAGCAGAAGATGGGTGTTTTGCCGCCACTCGGCGCAGATGCTCTCCGCGTCGCCCCGCGCGCCGGAGAGAAACTGCCGGGTTTGCAGCAGCACATGGCCGATCTCATCGTGGACGCGGGTCTTGGCGCGCAGGATCTCCTTTTCGCGGGTCAGCTCCTGCACCTCCTGCCCATACTGTCTGAGCCTGAGGTTCATTGTTTTCAGCCGCAGGTTGTCCTTTTCCAGCTCCCGCTGAAGCCGTGCTTCCTCGGTGATGTTCGTGCCGGTGATCTGGTAAACGCTTTGCCCGGACAGCGCCATCCGCGTCCGCTCAAAGCTCCATGTCTGGCCATTTGAAAGCGTGACGATGGGCTCATGCGCAATGGTCTCCCAGAACGCATTCGCATTGAGCAGCGCTTCGCCCGTGAGCAGATGGCTTAGTTCGTCCATGATGTAATTCTTCAGGCAGGGTTGTCCGTTTTCCCAGGCAAAACACAGCGCGCAGGGCAGGTGATCTGAACTTTCCTTGATGGAAACCGGGGAAATCTGGCGGCGGCTTGCGAGAAACAGCTTGCGCGATATCCAAATGCCCAGGGCCACCAAAAGCAGCGCCGACGCCGTCCACGGGGCGGGAGAAAGCGCACCCGGCGGGGAGGAAAGCGGCACCACCAGCAGCGCAGCATCCAGCGCGGTCAGGCCCAGACAGAGCGCAAAAGCGAAATACCGCCGGCAGCGCGCCGCGCTCATACAGCCGAACATGCCGGCCATCGTCCCGATCAGCAGCAGCGTGCAGATGAGACCCGCGTGCATTTGGGTCACAGGCATTCACCTCCCTGGGAAAAAGAGAGCGTCACGCATAGTTCGCCATCCGCGTTATCCGTGGTAATTTGCCCCAGCCGCGCGTATTTGTCCGCGTCCGGCAATCCCGCCGCGTCCTCCATCATCAGCCGGATGGAAAAGCGCTCGCCGCATTCCACGCGCGCCATCAGCGCGGTGAGCGAGGGTAGCGCGGCCTCCAGACAATCCTCAAAATAATCATAGGCAAGCTGAGCCGCGCGGCTATCGACGCTTCCGCTCCCTTCCTGATGCAGCGCGCAGACAGCGCCGTACTGCGTCAGGTATGCCATCGATTCCCGAATGCAGTGCGTCAGCTCCTCCACCGGCACAGCCGCCTTCTTTTCGCAGATCAGCGCCAGATTGACCCGGCGCTTGACGTATGCGCCCAATAGGCAAACGCTTTTCAGGTTTTTCGCGCCTCCGTTTTCCAGCAGTCGGTTGATCTGCTGAAGCTGCGGCTGCACCAGGCCGGTCATCGCGTCCATCAGCCGGTTCTTTTCTTCGATTTGCGCGCGCTGCCGCTTCAAAGCATTTTCCGCCTGAATCAGCTCGTTTTCTTCGGACAACTGAGCGTTGATTTCCGCGAGCTGCTCCCGGATGCGGTTGATTCTGGAAATATCCTCCACCCAATACACGCGCCCGTCCTGAATCGGCGCGCTTTGCAGCCGCGTATTGGCGTCCAATAGAATCGCTTCCTGCGCCGCTGCGGCCAGCTGATCGGGCGAGAGCGCAGGCGCGTTTTTTGAGCGATAGACGGGATGCCCCTGTCCGTCCACGATCTGCGCGGCGACGGTAGATTCGGAAAAGAAATAACGGTAATGGCCGTTGGTCGTCAGCAGCCCCACCTGCAGGCAGCTTTCCCAGAGCGCCGCAAACGTCAGGCAAAAGCATTCCGGCATTTTGTGAAAGGTATAGATGTTGGCAAAGCTCAGCGCGCACAGTGCGAATCCGCCCAGAAACACGCTGAGCGGCACCCATGCGTATTTCCTGCTTTCAAACACGCGGCATTTGCGGTAAATGATCGTTCCGGTTATCAAAAGCAGAGCGATCGTCCAGGCCATGACGAGGAAGTACAGCCATCCGTGGGTGTAATCCGCCTCCAGCGTCGCCGCGCCCGGCGCGGCTCTAAACGCCATCTGATGCAGATCGTTGGTCAGAACGCCACAGATCAGCAGCGCCGCGGGAATAAATAGCAAATGCCACCGGGCGGAAATGGCGTCTCCATCCCGCCGTCCAAGCTCCAGCGCTGCGAACAGGCTGAACAGCGGCGCAAGAATCTGCGGCACATAATACAGATACCACAGGTGACGCGTTATATCGGGATCTGTTAGAAAAAAGCGATATTTGACCGCGCGAAGGAACATCCACATAACGGCCATGGCGCAGCCCAGCAGCAGATACCGCCGGACATTTCTGTGCAGAATCCGGCTTGATATGGAAAAGCCCCACGCCATGGCCAGGCCGATGTAGATCAGATTGGTCAACATAAAACAGACGGCCGCCGGCAGCGGAGGGATGTCTTGATCAAGCTGCCGAAAGACACCGGCGAGGATGAACAGGCCCATTGCGAGACAGAATTTCA
>ENA-UOJG01001454-UOJG01001454.1-human-gut-metagenome-genome-assembly--contig:-C47-NODE-1454-length-24823-cov-7.152414_pt1 | contig 24823 bp, 43 predicted proteins | sample MGYA00242340_ERZ723887 | MGnify/ENA metagenome assembly ERZ723887 | reverse complement strand
GAAGATAAAGAATTTGCAAGAGCTTGTGCATACGAAGGGGAAGATTCAGGAATGTGCTTATACATACCTAAAGAATGTTTTGAAAGAGTAAAGGAGTAAATAAGATATATGGGAAGATATACAAATAAAAAAGTGAATAATACACCTAAAGCTAAGAAATTAAAAAAAGAGCTAGAAAAATTAGGACATAAAAATGTAGAAGTGTGGTATGAGACTATAAGGAGCGGTGCAGAAATGAGCGGATATGAAGGCGGCTGGGCTTTTTGTAGCGGCGATGAAGAGGAGAGTTATTTTGACCCTTGTTTAGGATATAATTTTGAGGAAGCTTTAGAAAATATAGAACAATATGATTTAAGAGAGGAGTAAATAAGATATGAAATATAAATATTTTTTATTAGCCTCACAATGTAATAGATTATATAGTAATTTTATGAAGAATTGTGGGTTACGGAATAGAGTCGGTTGGTGTTAATGTTTTAATATCTTTTGTAACAGACAAAGAGCCAACAAAAGAGAATATAGAAAAAATTGAAAAACTATTAGAAAGTTCTAAAGAAGAGAAAAGCTTATCAAGTTATTATGCAACTGTAAAATTTATTAGAGCAGAAGTCTTATTAGGAGAGGAGTAAATAAGATATGAAAGTTAAAGAATTGATAGAAAAATTGAAATTAGAAGATGAGGATGCAGAAGTTATACTAAGTGCCGATGAGGAAGGAAATTATTATAGTCCACTTGAAGGAACATTAGGATTTGGCAAAGGTTATTACATTCCAAATAATACTTGGAGTGGAGAATTTTTAAATCAAGAATATATAAATGATGAAAATGAACTTGAAGGAGAAATATATGAAAATAACAAAGACATAGCACAAAAATGTATAGTTTTATTTCCAATAAATTAAGAGAGGAGTGATACATAGTGAAACATATTGTAAGTTTTAGTGGTGGAAAAGATAGTACAGCAATGTTATTAAGAATGCTAGAAGAAAATATGCAGGTAGATGAAATTTTGTTTTGTGATACTGGAAAAGACTTTCCTGATATGCTGGATCATATAGAGAAAGTTAAAAAATATATAAAAGAAAAATACAACAAAGAAATATTAACATTAAAAGCAGAAAAAAGTTTTGATTATTATATGTTTGAACATGAGAAAACAAGAGGCAAAAACAAAGGGAAAAAAGGCTATGGCTGGGCAACTATGTTTTGCAGATGGTGTACAAGCAATTTAAAAAACAGGGTTATAGACAATCATTTAAAAAAGTATAAAGAAGGATATGTCGAATACATTGGAATTGCCTACGATGAACCAAAAAGAATTAAAAACAAATGTTATCCTTTGGTAGATTGGAAAATGGCAGAAGCGGATTGTCTGAAATACTGTTATGAAAAAGGCTTCAACTGGAATGGATTGTATGAACATTTTGATAGATTAAGCTGTTGGTGTTGCCCATTAAAGAATCTTAAAGAATTGAAAATTTTATACAAGTATTATCCAGATTTATGGAATGAACTAAAAAAGATGGATAAAAAAGCATATAACCAGTTTAGAGCAGATTATAGTGTTGAACAATTAGAAGAAAAATTTAAAAAAGAAGGTGATACATAGTGAAAGAAAAGACAGTAATAGGAAAATGTCATTGGTGTAATGGTGATTTATATGAAGAAGATAAAGAAGAAAAATTAAATGCAAGAGGATATGGGATATATGTAATATGTGATAAGTGCAAAGCAGAAAATGTTGTAGAAGAATATGACTTGACGGAGGGTACTTTAAATGGAAAATAGTATAGAAAAAGACATAAATTATTTAGATAGCATGGTAAAAGAATATAAACAATTTGGTAACTTATATAATGAAGATTATGAAGATGAAGACAGAATATATCAAGCATTAGAGCATATTTTATCAGACTATAGAAGAGTATTGAAAATAAACGAAGAACTACAAGAAGAGTTTAAACAAATATACCACGAATTAGAAACTTATTATAATATTACAAAAGAAGATTTAGAAAGATAATTATGATGAGCTTGTTTTAGAAGAATTGAACAATTAGAGAAAGAATTATTAGAAAGTGAGGAGTAAATAAGAGTGGAAAATAGTATAGAAGAAGCAATAGAAAGATTGGAATACATTGATAGAGCATATAGTTGCAATAATTATTACAGTGTATGGGATTTGAAATGTATTGAAATACTTTTATCAGATTATAAAAGAGTACTAAAAGAGAATGAAATATATAAGAAAAATTCTGAAATTATGTCAAAAGAAAATTTAAGTACAGCAGAACAATTAAAAGTAGAAATAAAAGAAAATTTTAGGTTGAAAAATCAATTAGAAAATAATCGAAAAGAATATCAAGAAACATATAAAGATATTAGAGAAGAACTTGGAGAATTAAAAAAAGAGAATGAAGAATTAAATTATAAATTGCATTCAAAGAAAATTGCATTAAAGATTTATAATAGATATATTCCAAAATCAAAATTAAAAGACATAATAGACAGAATTGATTATGATATAAAAAAGACTAAAGAAATAATATCAAAAAATACAAATATTTATGCAAGTTATCGAAAAAATGATTATCAAATAGTAAGATTAAAAGCGATGAATACAAAATCTTTAGATATAAAAAATAGATTACAAAAATTACTGGAAAGTGAGGAATAATATGAGTAATGAAGAAGCACAGAAGGTATTAAATGAGTTACAAAGCGTAAGACCAGAAATGCTTAATGGTGAAGCTAAAAGATTATTTGAAGCAATAATGAAAATAGCAGATAAGAAAGATGAATTGTATAAAAAAGTAGATGAACAAAACAAAATAATAGATTTAATGTCAGAAGATATATACAAATATCAAATAGAGTGTGATAGATTTTTTAGAGACAAAGAAGAAGTAAAACAATATTTTGAAAGGAAAGTAGAGGGTAAGTAGTATGGAATTTGAAAGTTTTAAAAGCAATTTAGAAACAATAGAAGGAAACAAGACTTTAAATGATTATAAATATACGAGCATATTAGAAGAATTAGAGAAAGAAGGTATAAAAGATGAGTAAAAAATATAAAGGACATGAATTGATAAAAGCGATAACAGACGGAGAGATAGAGTCAGGAACTCATATAAAAGTACATGCAAAAAACTATAGTGTAGATTATTGGTTTTATGGGAATTGGTTTGGTAAAGAAAATTATAAAGAACCATTAGACAATATTGAATTATTTTTATGCAACAGAGATTGTATATTTGAATTAATAGAAGAAGATATGGATATACAGAGAATGGAAGAATTTAATAGTGAATACACAATGAATAATGTTGAAATGCAATTACAAGATAAGATTAATCAAATATTGTTAGCATTAAAGCAATTAGACAGAAAAATAAGAGAGGAGAAATAAAGATATGGAAGTTAAAAAATTAGATTTGAAATTAAAAGAAGGACATGCAGTATGTTTTGACTTTGACGGAGTAATACATATCAAACAGTCAAAAAATTTATATTAGATAATTCTGAAGAAGTAGAGGAGTGATAACAAATGTTAATATTACCAATAAAGCGAAAATGGTTTGATATGATAAAAAGTGGCGAGAAGAAAGAAGAATATAGAGAATTTAAAAAATACTACCATACTAGATTTAAAAAGATATTTGGATTAAATTACAAAGATAAAACAGCAGAGATAATATTTAGAAATGGTTACTCTAAAATGTCTCCAAAAATAAAGTGCAGATGTAAATTAAGAGTAGGACAAGGCAAGCCAGAATGGGGAGCAGAACCTAATAAAGAATATTATATATTAGATATACTGGAGGTATGCAAATGATTTGCACAAATAAAGAACAAGAAACCTGCAACGAAGAAAGTAAAGAAGATATAGAAGAATTAAAAAGATTGTTTTATTCTGATAGATTAACACAATACGGAAAAAGAAAGCTTATAAGGTATTATGAACAACGAATAAAACAACTAGAAGAAGAAAATGTAGAATTAAGAATAGAAAACTCTGCAATGAATACAGTACTAGAAGATTTAAAAGCGAGATTATTATAAGAAAAAATTAAAGGAGGGAGTGATATGTATGCTATATACGATTTAAAAGAAAATGAAGAATGCATAGCAGTATTTGATACTAGAAAAGAAGTTGCTGAATACTTTAATACAACAGCTAACTGTGTCGGAACGGCAATAACAAGAAAACATAAAAGGAAATGGAGATATTTAATAAAAAAAATAGAAGATGATGAATAATAATCAAATAAGCAAATGCAGTAATATTAATGATTTTGTTGATAATGACAAAATCACTGGAAATTAAAATCAAACAAGAAAGGAGAAAAGCTATGGAATTAACAAAAACAGAACAGTTAATTTTAAAAGCTATAAGGGAACGGCAAAGGAAGTTATGGAGAATTAACGGATATACTTTATAACAGAGAAACAGATATATGGTCAATAAATACAATAAGAGTACATATATGCAGAATACGAAAAAAAGGATACAATTTAGTAGCAATAGATAATTGGGGATATAAGGAGGAAACAAATGAGCAGATTAAGTAAAGAAGATTATAGAGAAGCGGTTCGGTTGTTTAAAAAGATATAATTATAATTGTATAAATATAATGAACATACAAAGTGATATATTGAGTTTAAGTATAGCACCAGCAGATGGTATGCCAAGAACACCGTATGCAGTATCAAATACGGTTCTAAATAAAGTAATTCAAATGGAAGAAAATGATAGTTTACAAAGAAGTATAAGAGAATATAAAGCAGTCATACAAGCATTAACATTGGTTAATACAGAAAGTAAATTGATTTTTGAAAAAGAATATAGAGAAAGCAAATACAAATGGGATGTTATAGAATTGTTAAGTAAGAGCGAAGAAACATATAAGCGAAGGAAAAGAGAATTGGTTTATGCGGTACATAATGAATTAAAAAAAATGGAAACGGACTTACAGCAATAAAGGCTGTAAGTTTTTTGAATAAATTTTAAAAAAAGTATTGACAAGTCGGTACGACTATGCTATAATATATTCATAAAGGAGATGATTGGTATGAAAAACTATATTGTTAAAGAAACTGAAAAAGCAGTTTGCGTTGAAGCCAAATTTGAAAATACTGTTTTAGAGAACGAAAAAAATATTAAAATTTGGATACCAAAATCATGTATAGAAAAAATCAATGAAAAAGTAGTTATAAAAAGTTGGTTTGTAAAAAATAAAATGAGAGAATTATTTGATAAACAAGCTTCATATATAATTTTTAAAGGATTAAAAGAGGTGAATTAGAAAAATGGAAAGAAGAAAAGCAAAAATACTTTTTTCAAAAAATGGAAATGGTTTTACTACTACAAAAATTTCTTTGCCACTTGGCTGGATAAGAGCTTTAGATTTTAATGAAAATGACAAGCAAGCATTAATAGAGTTAGACGTTGATAAAATTATAATTAGGAAGGTGAATGATGATATGTTAATTGTAAAAGAAAAAAACTATAAATATATAGATGGAATTATAGCTGATTATAGATTGGAAAATGATATATTACTATTTGAAAAAGATTGGAATGGAGAAGTCTATAAAAGTGGTTTAAATTTAAAAAATAAACAAATAATCAATGATGAATTTAAACCAGTTTATGTTTTCGACGTAGAAAATGTTGATATTTCTGAAATTGAAGAAAATTCAAATGAATGGTATAGATTAACAGAAATTATTGGTTTTAAAAATTAAATAAAAAAATGACCTAAAATTGACCTTTTTTTAATAAAAAACCGTGTTATAATAGTAATGTGAGAAAAAGGGAGAACCTTTTGCGGAGAGAAATTAGAAATAGTTTCTCTCTATTTTTGATACCAAAGAGGTGTTATATATGGATAGTTTAAGTGAAAGCATGACAAAGCATTTATGCCCAACATGTTGTGGAATATGTGACAAAGGAATAGTTATAACACAAACAGAAGATATGTTACAGTTATATTGTCCAGATTATAAACCTAACAAAGAAAAAATAAAAGAAAAGGCATACAGGGATAACAAAGCAAATATCACAGCACATAAAGGTAAAGCATTAATGGATTTGAATATATAGGAGGAAGAGTATGGAGATTAGATTTTTAGTAAATGTACCAGACAAATACACAAAGGAAGAGTACAGAAAAGGTCAAGTAAAAGAGTTTGAAGATGAAAGAGCGATAGAGATATTATCAGCAAAGCAACTAAATGGACAACCTTATGCTGAAGAAGTTAAAGAAGAAGTAGCTGAAGTAGCAAAGAAAGAAGTAAAGATAGAAAAGGCAGTAAAGAGAACGACAAAGAAATCAAAGTAAAATGACATATAGAGACAATCCAGAAATAGCAAAGAAGTATAAAAGTAAGAGATGGCAGAAGTTAAGAAAACAAAAATTAATATTAAATTCACTTTGTGAAAGATGTTTAAAGAAGCGGAATATATAAAGCAGCTAAAATAGTACATCATAAAGAATATGTAACAGATAAAAACTATGAAGATGATAATGTCTTCTTTAACATAGATAATACAGAAAGCTTATGTCAAGAATGCCATAACAAAGAACACTTTGAAGATAAAGAAGAATATATGTTTGATGAGAATGGAGATTTAATTAAATATGAAGAAAGAAGAAACTAGTTATAAACTTAAAATAGAAATAGATAAAGACGAGGCGTTAAAAGATATTAGAGAAGTAAAGAAAGAAGTTAAAGAGCTAGTAAAGGAATGTACATTTGAATTAAATAAATTAGAATTAAAAAGAAAAGATATATTAGTAATTAAGCTTCATGCTTTATATAAAGCAAAAGACATAGAGATTATGAAGAAACAATTAGAAAAGCAATTACATAGAAAGGTATTATTGATAGATGACAAGATAGATATAAGTCATGTTATATCATATAAAAAGAAATAGAAGCGGAATAGCCCCCCTATAAGACAAAAAGAAGCGGCATATTAGAGAACGGTGGGTGAGCCTTCGAAAAATACGCAGGATATTTTTTATAGACCCCCATATGGAAGGAAGTGAAATAATGGCAAAGAAACAAAGTGCAGATATAAAAGAATTAAAAAAAGTATTTGAAGAAACTAATGATAATAGAAGTAAATTGGCTTTGTCATTATTGGATAAAGCGGAGTTTATGGAAGATACATTAAAAAAACTCCAACAAAAAGTAAAAGATGGTGGAGTAGTAACAAGTATGTGTCAAGGCAAATATGATATTGACAGAGAAAATCCAGCTTTAAAAAGTTATAATACTACTATAAAGAATTACACAAGTGTTATTAAGCAATTAAATGATATGTTACCTACAGAAGAAAAACCAAAAGATGATGGATTTGACAATTTTGGAGATGATGTTTAATGACATATATCGAAGAATATTACCAATACTTACTAGATAATCCTGATAAAGCATGCAATAAAGTTTTAACAGTATATAAGAAATTAGTAAATGATATTAAGAAACCTAAACAGGTTTCTTTTTTTAATAAAATAACAGAAGAAAATGAAACACATGAATTTATATTTGATGAACATAGAGGAAATTTACCAATTGAGTTTGTAGAAAGATTTTGTAGGCATAGTAAAGGTAAATGGGCTGGACAACCTGTAGTATTAGAATTATGGCAAAAGGCCTTTATATCTGCATTATTCGGATTTGTAGATAAAGACACAGGAATACGCAAATATAAAAAAGGTGCATTATTTGTTGCTCGTAAAAATGGAAAATCAACAATAGATGGTGGATTAGGGGATTTCATGTTAACAAAAGATGGAGAAGGTGGAGCAGAAGTCTATTCAATAGCAACTAAAAAAGACCAAGCCAAAGTGGTCTGGGAAGAGGCCAAAAGAATGGTTAAAAAATCTCCTGCACTAAATAAAAGAATCCGCTGTTTAGTGGGTGGAATGTATTATGATGCGACAGAGTCTTTTTTTAAGGCATTAGCAAGTGATAGTAACTCATTAGATGGTTTAAATGCACATTTTGTTATAGCTGATGAAGTACATGCTTGGAAGGACAAAAATTTACTAGATGTTATGTATGATTCTATGTCAGCACGTGAACAACCAATGCTTTTAGAAACTTCTACGATGGGAACAGTACGAGAAAGCGTATTTGACAATGAATATGAATATTTTTCAGATATAATAGCAGGATATGAAGGAAAAACTACAACAGTAGATGAAACAGTATTGCCAGTTATATATGAATTAGATAGCCCAGAAGAGTGGCAAGATGAAACAAAATGGTATAAAGCTAATCCTGGTTTAGGAACAATAAAAAACATAAAAGATATGAGAGACAAGGTGAACAGAGCAAAAAATAATCCAACTGAATTAGTAAATTTACTTTGCAAAGATTTTAATATAAGACAAAATGACCAAGATAAATGGATAACTTTTGATATAGCAAATAATGAAGAAACTTACAATATAGAGAACTTATTTGATACTTACGCAATAGGTGGAGTCGACTTATCAAGTACAACAGACTTAACCTGTGCAACATTGCTAATAGTGAAGGGTACAAAGAAATATGTTATACAACAATACTTTATACCTAGTGAAAGACTAGAATTTAAAATAAAAGATGACAAAATTCCTTATGATAAATGGGAAAAACGTGGGTTAATAACAATTTGTGAGGGGGCAAGAGTAAATTATAGTGATGTAACACAATGGTTTTTAAAAATGCACCATGAATACGATATATCAGCTTTATGGATAGGATATGACCCTTGGAATACACAATACTGGGTAGAAGAAATGAAAGAGCAAGGATTTGAAATGGTAGAGGTAAGACAAGGAGCGAAAACAATGTCTAACCCTATGAAACAATTAGAAGCTGATTTAATAGAAAAGAATGTAAATTATAACAATAATCCAATACTTAAATGGTGTTTGTGTAATACAGCAGTAAAAAGAGATGAAAACGATAACATAAGACCAATAAAAGGGCAAAAACAAAGAGCAAGAATAGATGGAACAGTAAGTTTAATTATAGCTTACTGTGTTTTATTTGAAAAAATGAATGATTATTTGGCACTACAGGAGGAGTGATAATGAAAAAAGAAAAACGAAGTTTATTTAACATAGTTTTTGGTAAAAAAATAAAACAAGTTGTAGGAAATTATTTGCAATTAATGTCAGGATTTAATCCTGTATTTACAGATATAGGAGATAATATATATGAAAGTAATATAGCAAGAGAGTGCATTAATACGATAGCAACTCATGCAGCTAAAATGTTGCCAAAACATGTACAAAAAGAGAATGGGATAACCAAAGAATATAAGGGAGAAATAAATTACCTATTAAGTGTACAGCCAAATCCCATAATGACTACTTTTGATTTTTTATATAAAACAACGAGCATTTTATATTCTGCAAATAATGTATTTATATTTATAAATAAAGATGATAAAGGATTAATAACAGGATTTTATCCATTACATCCAGATAATTGTGCTTTGTATGAACAAAATGGAAAAATATATATCCAATTTCAATTTGTAGATGGTAACAGTTATTACACATTATATGATGAAGTTATACATTTGAGAAAATTTTTCAACAAACATGATATATATGGAGATAATAACAATGTTTTAAGTGGGGCGATAGAAACTGCTAATACTGCAACAGAAGGAATAAGAAACGCATTAAAAACAAGTACATCGCTAAAAGGAATTATAAAATATCAGAACGCAATGTTAAAACCTAAGGATATTAAAGAAAACAGAGACCAGTTTGTTGAAGATTTTATAAAAAATATGGGAGATGGAAGCGGAATTGCAAGTTTAGATGCAAAGGCAGAGTTTCAAGAATTGAATTTAAAACCGTTAACATTAGATAAGGATCAATTAAATTTTGTTAATTATAATGTTTTTGATTACTTTGGCATTTCGGAAAATATTGTTAGAAGCAAGTTCGACGATATTGAATGGAATGCTTTTTATGAATCTGTTATAGAACCATTGGCAATACAAATGAGCAACGCTTTTACAATAAAAATATTTGGAAAAGCAAGTATAAGAAACGGGCATCAAATAGTTTTTGATGTAAACCGTATAAAATATGCGAAAACAGATACGAAAATCAAATTACTAAAAGAAACTGCCATCTTAGGATTATATACAATAGATGAAGCGAGAGAAATTCTGGACCTTCCAGCAATAGGTGGAGAAGAAGGAATGAAAAGATTGCAAACATTAAATGTTATAAATCAAGATATAGCAGACCAATATCAAGGAGGTAAAAAGAATGGGAAAGAAAACACAGGAAATAAGAATGACGGAAATGAGAGCAGTACAAAATGATGAAAATAAAATGAAAATAGAAGGATATGCAGTAGTTTTTGACAGTCCAAGTCATCCAATATATGGTGAATGGATAGAGTATGTTGACAGAAATGCTTTTAATGGCTGTGATATGAAAGATGTTGTGTTAAGATATAATCACAAAGATAGTTTTCCTATTATGGCACGAACTAAAAATCAAAGCTTACAATTAATGGTAGATGATAAAGGGCTAAAAATAGTGGCAGAATTAATCGATACATCAAGCAATAGAGACTTATACAAATCTATACAAGAAGGATTGGTTGATAAAATGTCATTTAGATTTTCAGTATCTAAAAATGATTGGGATTATTCTACGACACCTATCACAAGAAGAATCTTACAATTTGATAAGATATTTGATGTTTCTATTGTAGATGAACCAGCTTATGAGGCAACAGAAGTATATGCTAGAAGCAAAGAAGAGGTCCAGGAAGAAAAAAGAAAATATGAACAAGATAAATTACAATTTGAAAAAGAAAAAATGAAAATGTTATTAAGTATATAAATCCGATAAAGACATTCCGAGAGGGAGTGTCTTTTTTGTGTGAGACAAAATAGGAGTTTTATAGAACGGCGAGAGGCTGTAAAAGAATAAAAAAGAAGGAGTTAAGAATTATGAATGAAGAAAAGAAAAAAGAACTATTAGAAAAAATCGCAAATGCAAAGGACATGGAAGAATTAAGAAGCTTACAAGCTGAATTAGATTCTTTAAAAGAAGAAGAAGCAAAAGCCGAAGAAGAAAAAACAAAAGTTGAAGAGGAAAGAGCTTTGCTTAGAAAATCTGTTGAAGAAACAGAAACAAAGAAAGAAGAAAAAGAAGAAAGAGCTTTAATAGGAGCAACAAAAATTGAAAAACCAGGAGAGGAGAAAAGAAATATGGAAGAAGATAACAAAATTTTAGAAGAAAGAGGACAAGCCTTAAAAGATGGTAAATCAATAAAAGTGAATTATGAAGATAGAGCCGTAACTGTATCAAGTGGTTCAGTACTAGTTGAGAAAAAATACAAAAAAACAATAGATGAATCATTCCAAGCAGTTTCTGCTTTAGTTGATAACGTAAATTCAATCCAATTAGATGGAGGAGATTCTTATTCTGTACCATTTGAAAAATCATACGGAGAAGGAGACTACACAGCAGAAAGTGCTGATTATGCAAATGCAGAACCTGAAACAGATTATGTAGAAACAGGTAGAGCAAAAATAACAGCTTATGCAGAAATTACAAAAGAATTAAGAAAATTACCTAATGCAAATTATCAAGCACTAGTAATAAAAAGAGTAAGAGATGCTATAAGAAAGAAATTAGGTAAACAAATAGTGGCTGGTGCTGGAACAGCAAATACAATAAAAGGTTTATATAATGCTGATACAAAAGTTTTACCAACAGCAGCTGATACAGCAGATATTTATTTATCAGCCATAGATGATGAAACATTAAACAAATTAGTATTTGCTTACGGTGGAGACGAAGCTGTAGAAGGAGAACAAACATTAATATTAAGTAAAAAAGACCTAGAAGCTTTCTCAATGGTAAAAGATAATATGGATAGATTTGTTTATAAAATAACAAGAAATGGACAAACAGGAAGAATTGCTTATGCACAAGGTGGAGTTGACGTACCATACGTAATAAACTCAGCATGTAATTCTTTATCAAATGCAGAATTAGCAGCTGATAGCTTCACAATGGTATACGGTTCATTAGGGAACTTTGAAATGCCAGTATTTTCACCATTAGAAATTGAAGAATCAAGAGACTATAAATTCAAACAAGGAATTATAGCATACAGAGGAGATGTAATCTGTGGTGGTACTGTTTCAAAATACAAAGGATTTGTAAGAATAAAAAAAGCTAAAGCAGGAGTTTAATTTTAGGAGGAAGATTGTATGGAAGAATTAATGGATTTAGCAAAACAGAGTTTAAGCATAGTAAGTTCATCGTCAATAAAAGATAATGAAATTAAAATGTGGATAAATGCAGGAAAAGAGGACTTAAAAAGACAGGATATAAATTCTGAACTAGATAATCCTCTTATAAAATCTGCAATAGTCATGTTTGTAAAAGCTAATTTTGGAAATATAGATATAAAAGAAAAAGAACTATCTCAAAGAACATACAATCTTCTATGCCATAACTTAGGATTAAGCTCTGATTATAAGGTGGTGGATAGTAATGCGTGATATAAGTTGCAAGTTATTATCCACAACTTTGACTACTAATAGTATTGGGGTACAAACGGAAACAAAAATTGAAATTGAGATACCAATAATCGAAGTTGAAGATGTGTATGCGAATGAATATTACCAAGCGAATCAGCAAGGTTTTAAACCTAGTTTAAGGTTAAGAATAAGTGCTTTGAATTATAATGATGAAGAAGAGCTTATTTATATGGGAAAAACTTATTCAATAATAAGAACCCAAGAACCAACTGCTGATGAAGTTGTGTTGATTTGCGAAAGGAAAATAAAAAATGTCTAAAACTATTAAGCCAGAAGTTTTTGCTCAAGCCGTAAAAGATTATTTAGAAATATATGTTGAAGATATAGGAGAATCAGTAGAAGAAACATCAAATCAAATAGGAAAAGAAGCAAAAGATGAATTAAAACGAATATCTCCGACAGGGTATAGAAAAAGATATGCTAAAGGTTGGACCATTAAAAAAGATAAGAAAAAGAAAAATTATTATGCTATAAAAATTCATAATAAAACAGATTATCAATTAACACATTTACTAGAATTTGGTCATACTACAAGAAATGGTAGAAGAACTAAAGCAATTCCTCATATTAGACCAGTTGAAGAAAAATATAAAGAAGAGTTTGAGAAAAGACTAAAAGATAAAATAAGGAGGATTAAAATATGACATTGCAAGAGCTAAAACGAAGATGTGAAAATGCTGGTTTTAAATATGCTTATGGGCAGTTTAAAAAAACAACAGAACCTCCACATTTAGTAGCAATATCTACTGGAACTGATAACTTTATGGCAGACAATAAGGTTTATTTGAAAGATACACCAATTCAACTTGACTACACATATTTAACTAAAGATGTGGAAAAGGAAAATAAAATAGAAAATGAAATTCTAGGCGATATAGTTTGGAATAAATCAGATGAAACTTACTTATCAGATGAAGATGTTTGGCAAGTAAGTTATTTTTTTGAAATTTAAGGAGGAAAATCAAATGGCAGAAAATAAAGTAAAATTTGGATTAAGCAATGTACATATTGCTAAAATAACTGAAGAGGATGGAGTTATAACTTACGGAACACCATTTGCAATGCCAGGTGCAAAAAGCTTAACAGCTGACCCAGAAGGAGAAACGACTCCATTTTATGCTGACAACATTAAATATTATATAGCAACATCAAATCAAGGATATTCAGGAGATTTAGAAGTTGCTATGTTAATAAAAGAGTTCTTTACACAAATTCTTGGACAACAAGAAGATAGTAATGGAGCTTTATTTGAAAGTGCAGATGATGTTAGTGCAAGATTTGCATTAATGGGAGAAATAGAAGGAGATGTTAAGAAAAGAAGATTTGTTTACTTCAACTGTACAGCTACAAGACCAGGTTCTGAAATGAATACTATAGAAGAATCAAAAGAACCACAAACAGATACTATTTCAATAACAATGTCTCCACGTTCTACAGATAAAGCAATAAAAGCTATAATCGAGCCAAATGAAACAAATAAATCTGTATATGATACATTCTTTACAAAAGTATATGAAAAAAATGCAACAACAGGAGCTTAGGAGGTAATTTATGAAAACAATAACAATTTGCGGTAAAGAGTATAAGTTAGAGTGTAATGCTCTAACTTATGTTAAATATAAAAGTTTCTTTAAAAAAGGAATTATAGAAGATATACAAACATTGCAAGAATATTTAATAAAACAAGCTGTAATTACAAAACAAGTTGAAGATAAAGATATAAGTGAAGCTGAAAAAGTATCAATAGTTTCAAACTATATGAATAAATTTGTAGACGATTTTGTAATAGCAATAACAAGAATTACTTGGATTTTAATATACAGAGCAGCAGATAAGAGTGTAGAAGAGTATGAAAAATGGTTAGAAGGAATATCAAGTTTTAAAATTGATGATGATTGGATTGTTGAGGTAGCGGAATTTGCCGTAGATTGCTTTTGTTGACGAAGAACTTTCCAAAGAATTAGATAAAAGAATTAAAACAAAGGAAACTACTAAAGAACCGTTTCCAGAGCACGAATTTATAGCTTCGTGTTTAAGAGTAGGTTTAAGCTTAAACGATTTGAAAGAATTAACATACATAGATTGTATGAAAATTCTATTAAGTTTTTTAGGAGAAGAAAATAAAGAAAAAATCGCTACACAAAAAGATATAGACAAATTATTAGGATAAGGGAGGAACAATGCCTCTCTTATTTTAATGGAGGTATATGGATGAGTGGTTCAATTAAAGGAATAATTGTTGAAATTGGTGGGGACACATCAGGACTTCAAAAAGCATTAAGCAAAGTTAATTCTGCTACATCTAGTTTGAGCAAAGAACTAAAGCAAGTTAACTCTTTGCTGAAATTAGACCCAAAAAATTCCGAACTATTAAAACAAAAACAAGATATATTAAATAACTCTATAAGTATAACACAAGACAAATTAAAACAGCTTCAAAAAATCAAAGAAGAAGCTGATAAAAAAATGTCAGAAGGTACTGAAATAAATGAAGAAAACTATAGAGCATTACAAAGAGAAATAATAAAAACAGAAAACCAATTAAGTAAGTTAGAATTATCAAAAGATGTATTCTACAAGATGGGACAAAGAGCAGAAGAGTTTGGAAATAAGATAAATGTCGTAAGTGAAAAAATAAGTAGTTTAGGAGATAAATTAACAACAAGATTAACTTTACCAGTAGCAGCCTTAACAACTGCGGGAATTACATATAATGCAGAATTAGAAAAATTAACAACTGCTTATGAAACATTTTTAGGTAGTGCAGAAAAAGCAGAAAAAACAATAAATCAAATAAAGAACGATGCTTCAAAAACTCCTTTTGATGTTACATCTCTTGCAAAAGCAAATCAAATGTTAATATCAACAGGAGAGAACGCAGAAGATTCTCAAAAGACTATATTAGCATTAGGAGAAGCAATTACGGCAACAGGTGGAGGCAATGACGAATTAACTCGTATGGCATCAAATTTACAACAGATTAGAAACGCAGGAAAGGCAACGGCAATGGACATTAGACAGTTTGCGTATGCTGGTATTGATGTATATGGACTTTTAGCAGATTACACAGGTAAAACAACAGCAGAAATAAAAGATATGGAAATATCTTATGAAGATTTAAGCGGTGCATTACAAAAAGCAAGTAAACAAGGTGGCAAATATTATGGTGCAATGGACAAGGCTAGCGAGACACTAACTGGACAAACAAAACAATTAGTAGCTGAATTTAAAGATATGACAGGAGAACTTACTAAAAGTTTAATGCCAACTGCTAAGAAATCAGTTGCAAAAATAAAAGATGTAGTAAAATGGTTCGATAACTTATCAGATTCACAAAAAGAAAATATAGTACGAACAGGATTGATGGTTGCAGCGGTTGGACCATTATTAAAGGTAGTTGGAACATTAGGTTCAACTATAGGAACTACTGCAAAAGGTATTGGAACATTTGCTCAAGCAGTTGGAGTTGCTGCAAATAAGACAACATCTGCAAATGCGACAGTAAATAGTTTAGCTAAAATTCTATCAGGGTTAGCAAGTCCAGCTGGAATTGCAGCATTAGGAATTACTGCAGCAGTAGGGATAATAGTTGCAGAAAGCAAAAAGGCTGAGCAACAATTGACGAATAGTTTTAGCACTATGGGGCAAAGCGCAAGTGATTTTTATACAGGAATACAAACTGCAGAAGGTTATCTATCTAATTTCAATGAGACAATGTTTGCTACCATCGAAGAACAGCAAGCATTAGTAGAAGAAATGGTAGAAATTCAAGCAGGTATAACACAAATATGTAAGACAGCCTCAGATGAACGTAGAGATTATACCCAAGAAGAGATAACTCAATTAGATGAATATTTTCAAAAACTACGTGAACTAAAAAATAGAGAAATAGAAATACAAAATCAAATAGCAGGAGCTATAACTCAGCAGGCAGTTACAAACGCGGAAAGTTTTCAAGGAAGTTTAGACGAATATAAAGTACAATCTCAGGAATGGATTGCAACAGCTCAACAACAGGCTAATAAAACAATAGAAATTATAGAACAAGCATCAATAGAAGAAGTAGCATTATTAAATCAAAGATATGGCGACCAAGCGAATATGCAAAATGAAGCCTATGCAACAGAGTATAACAGATTAATAGAACAAAAGCGACAAAAAATAGATTTGGCTAATGCAGAAGTTGCAGAAGTTACAAAAGCTTATGCAGATGGATATTATCAAAGAAGTGAAGATAATAAAAAATATACTGAAGAAATGAAAAAAATCGACGACAAAGCAGAGCAATTAAAGACGAATCATCTAAACCAAATGAAATTCCTAGAAGAAACTTTTGGAAAAGATTCAAGAGATTATAAGCAACAGGCCCAAATCGAAGAAAGTATATATAATAACAATATGAAGCGACTATACGAAGATGCTTATAAAAATTTGTCTAAATGGGAAGCGGAACAATTAGGTTCTTGGATGGCACAGGTTGCTAATGCAGAAATTTATGGAGCAGAATTAGATGAAGAAACCAAAGAAACAATAGAAGCAATAATAAATAGTTATCAGTTTATGCCAGAGGAAGCAAAAAAAGCAATGGACGAAACAATGAATGGTATGTTAGAAGGAATGAAAGAAAAAGAACCTACATTATGGGCAAAAGCTTCAAATATTGCAGGAGGAGTTTTATCAAGGTTAAAAACTGCATTTGACATACACTCTCCATCGAAAGAAACTCGAAAGATCTTTGAAAATGTAATGAAAGGTGCTGAAATTGGTCTTGATGATGAAGAAAACAAATTGTATGCACAAGTAAATGAAATAGCAAATAAAATGAAAACAAGACTTGCTGATATAACACCAAAAATGGGAACTATAAAGCAATCTGTAATAGACCAAACTAGAACAGTATTTACAACACCAACTTTAAATATATATGCACAAGATGAGTTAACACCTGCAAAAATGAATAGTATTATAGATACAGTAAACAGAAGGTTAGGTAGCAAATACTAGTTGTCGAAATTTGTCGATAAGTTTTCCTTGAAATATTGTACTATATAATGTAGAATGTTGTCGAGGTGGTAATATGTTAATACACACAATAAGTTTTAATGTAAAAGGAGTAACTTTTAAGAATGAAGAAGGCGAGGAAGTACAAGAAGAAATAAAAAAGATATTAAAAGGATATAAAGACAATGATTATTTTGACAGCTTATATGGAGGATATACAAATTCTGAAATAAAAGAGATGGATTTAAATGTAAGCGAATATGAAGGAGAAGTATTTCCAGTAAAATTAATAGGGGATATGTATAACAACGAAGAATGTTTGAAAGTTTATTTTAAAACCTATAATGATGAATATGTACATATAGGATATGCTCCGAAAGATAAGTTAAAAGAAATTTCAGAGTGGCTAAATAAAAAAGAACTAAAAGTAGATGGCAAACTTGAAGTTGTTGGAGGAAAATATAAACATACGGAATTTTATGAAGAAGATTACGAAGGAAAAGAAAAAGTAGTTGTAGAAGAATTAACATATGGCATACAAGTTACTTTGAACTTTTGTGACAATCAAGTTAGTCCAGAGTATATAAAAATGAAAGAAGAAGAGAATAGAATAAAAAAACAACAAGATATTGAAAAAAATATATCTATTGTAGTATGGGTAATAGTTTTAGGGGTCTTATTTTGGATTTTCTCTAAACTATTGTCATGTATTAATTGGTTATTTGAATAAAATCGAGCACTCTTAATAGAGTGCTGTTATTATGCATAAAAAAGAGGTAAAAAAGTGGTAAGAGAATTTTATATAGAAAATGAAACAGGTCAACGTTTTTCTATGATGAATATAGAAGAAGGTTGTTTTTTAAGTTCTCCAAGTGGACTTGGATATAGTTACGATATTCAATACTCACAAATAGGAAATGACTTTATACAGAATATTAGAAAGCTGACACAAGGACAAATATCAGGAGAATTAATATTTAAAAAGTATGATAATTATAAAAAATTCATAGATTTTGTTGAAAGTGCAAATTTCTTAAAGTTTGTCTACAAAGTGCCTTTCGAGAATGGATTTACAGAGTATTTTAAAGACATAGACATATCTAATGTAGACAAAAGCGAAATACGGCACAGATGGAGTTCTAAGAGTTCCTGTAACATTTAATTGCAAATCTCTATGGTATGAAGCAAAAGAAGTAGTTTATACAATAGATTCTGTAACAAATGAATTAAGATGGAACTTTCAATGGGATTCAATTTTTACTACTTACGATAATAGAAATATTATATTTGACAACAAGGGGCATGATAATGCTCCTTTTAAATTGGAACTAAATGGAGAAGTTGTAAATCCAATAATAACAATTTTAGAAGATGACGTAGAAGTAAAAAAACTTGATTTGACAGGCTTGACAATAGAAAATGGAGAAACATTTATTTATAATACAAAAGATATTTCGCAAGAAATTATAAAAATTAAAAATAATGTAAAGACAAACTTATTTGATTTTTTAAACCCAAACTTTATTAATTTTTATAAATTGAGAAAAGGAGTTTCGACTATAAGGCTTGAAGCTGCTGGGGAAATAACAAGTGGTAAATTAACAATATATGTACAGTATAAAGCTGTATAAAAGGAGGAAAATATGTTAAAAGGACATGTATTCAATTTGCAAACGTTTACAAGCGAAGCGTTTGCTATTTTTATTGATAAATTTTTGAATATGAGATGTGGAGTTGCAAAAGGTTGTGAACTTTCTAACACAAATAATTCTGTAACAATAGCAGATGGGTACTTTGTCATAAGAGGTAGATTTTTAGAAGTCATATCTGGAGTGACTGTTTCAGATATAACGAGTAATGGATTTTATAGTTTAATATGTGAAATTGACTTAAGTAAAACCAATACAGCAGACCAATTAAACCAAGCAATAATTAAGGTTATTTCTAGTGCAAGCAATTATCCAGCTTTGACACAACAAGACATAACAGGAACAGGTACATTGTATCAATATGAATTTGCAAGATTTAAGGTTAAAAATGGAAGTATAACTAACTTTACAGACAAGAGAACATTTGTGGATTTTACAAGCATTTATACTTTAATACAAAATGAAGCACAAAGTGTGTTAGATGATATTGAAGAAGCACTACAAAATGTTTTGGATGGTAGTGCTTATTTATTAAAGAGTGGAGGTGTATCAAATGGAGATTTTACGTTCAATGGCAATATTATTGCTAACAATATTAGTAATTCTAATCGGTGCTAAAGCAATTTACAAAGACAGATTTGCAGTATTAACTGGAACAGTAACAGGAGATGGAACAGAAGATTTAACTAAGAATATAACATTTCCAACAGGGTTTAATAATACTAATTGTGTAGTAATTTCAAGTATGTTGCAAAATACAAAAACTCAAAATGCAACGTGGGGGACAGGAACTACACTTGACACAGCTTCTTATGTAAGAGGTACATTAGAGCATTGTGTGTATCTTAATAATTCTGGAGTACATATTGAAGCTAGAAATATTATGATAAACAACAATGAAAATCCTCAGACTGTCGTTTTTTCTTCTAATGTTACATTTAACTATAAAATTGTCCTTATGAAAATATCATAGGAGGATTCATAAAGTATGGAATTATATATATTATCAAATAAAAATTTAAAAATTCTATCCATAGCAAAATTAACCGATTATCAGATCAATTTAGATGAGGAAACGAACGCAAAATCTACTTTTATATTGGCTAAAACAGATGGATTAAACAAAGGTAATTTTTTGGTACTAAATGGATTATATAGGCAATTTTTATTTGTAATAGATGAGGTTAATACAGAAAAAGACAGTAATTTGGTAACAGTTACTGCACTTGATATTTCTAATATATTTGATAGAAAAGTAATAGAAAAAAATATAGACATAATGAAGAGCAAGTCTATAGAAGAGTTTTTAGCAAATACAATATCAGAAAACTTTGTTAATTCAGATGATACAGCATTAAATGTTGGCTATATAGATATAGGATGGAAAACAAACACGAAAACTACTGTAGCAACAAATGCAGAAAATGGACTATACAACTTTCATACATTCTTAATAAATTGCAGGCAGTATAAAAACATATATACAGATTTTAAACTTGAGAATTTAGGAAACCCACAAACAGTTGAAGGCAAAAGAATAAATATAGAAGCAAAAAATAGAAAAATTGTAGATATAAGTTTTCACGGCGAAAGCACCCAAAACGGAACACCAACCCCAGACAACCTTGTTGAGATAGAAAATGTAGAAGGAAATAATAAGTTTGATGTAAAAGACACAGTGAAGCAGTATGGTGAGTTTGAATTATTAAACGATAATGATAAATTAGTTCTTGTTGCAACGGGGACTCTTGGAGCACAGTATGCCAAAAATATAATATCAGGTTTAAATAAGAATAAAACATATAGATTTTCATGTAAAGCAAAGAAAATATCTAAAGTAACAGAAGGTTCATATATTAATATTAATATTTCAGGTTCTAATGATGGAACTACATTCACTAGCATTACTAATTTATCTAGTTCAGGAACATCTGAAGGAATCGAGTATTCTTTACAAGCAAATTTAACAAATTATGAATATTATAGGTTTTATTTTTATAATCATCCATCTACGCCTGTGGTTATAGGTGAACAGACGGAATATTATGACATCCAACTTAAAGAAAACACAGAACCAACAGATTATGTACCATATAATTCATTAGAGTTTAAAGTTGAAGGGAAGAATAGATTTGACAAAAGTAAAGATTTTTCTTCTTCAAATATATCTAAAAATTTATGGACTATTACACAACTTGAAAATGGTTTAAGAGTAATGAGTAATTATAGTTCTGGTACGCCTTATATAAGATACATTATTACAGATTTATCTAATTTTATTGGTAAAACAATAAGAGCGAAAGCAAACTTTGTTAGTAGCTCTGCAAATAAAGGGGCATATAGGTTATCCATATGCAATGCAGATGGAACAAATCCAACAGTAAAAAAATTTACAGATGAAAGCAACAAAGAAATTTCATTTATTGTTGAAACATTAGAAGAAGGAAAAAATTTTTTATCATTTGAGTTATATTCCAATTTTACAGGTGGAACTCAATCACCAACAGCTTATGTAGATTATACAGACATTATAATAACAATAGATGACGAAAATATGACTTACGAACCCTACAAATCCCAAGTAGAAACCTTCCCATTAGGAGAAGGAGAAAAACTATATCAAGGAAGTTTCTTAAATGATAATGGAAAAAATCATACAAGGAAACAATTTGAAATTGATGTAACTCAAATAAGAGCCGTAACATCTTACAATAACATAGATTATGCTTCTATACCAAAACCAGCAGATTTTATTGGCTACAATAATTATGCGTATTACGAAATTTTATGTAATAAAGCTATATCTCAAAAAATCACTTCATGGGATAATCCTGAAAATATAAATAAAATTTCAAGCCAAGCTGAAAAAACAAAAATTTATTTAGGTTTTGAAAAAGGAACTACACTAGAGCAAATGAAGACAGCTTTAGCAAATACAGTTATAGAATACGACCTAGCCGAACCAGAAACAGTCCCATACACAGCAGAACAGCAGACTGCTTGGAATAATATTAAAAACTTAACTTTATTTGAAGGAGTAAACCATATTAGTTCAGATGCTAATATGGTTTTAAAATATTATCCTTTAGAACCAGTTGGTTTAAAGTTTGTTTTGAGAATAGATATAGAAAAAAAACAAGAAACAACAAAGTTAATAGATACGACGCTTCCAGAAGTAACAGATTATAACAAAATATATGAAGAAGATGTTACAGCAAAAGTACAAGTATATATTCGTGAAGATGGAAGTGAATACAATCTTTATCTAAAAACAGATAGAACAACTACAACAAATAAAGACGACCCTGATAGGGCAAGCGGAAAGATAGAAGTAATCAGTGTTGAAACAGCAGATAGAGCAGAAGAAGAAGCACTAAATGTAATGAAAGGTAACAACTATAAACATTTAGTTGAGTTTAAAATAGCAAAAACAAGCAAGTTAATGGATATAACACAGCTTCATATAGGCAGACCTATCAGAATAAAAACAGATGATGATATATATGATAGTTATATTTCAGCAATAACTTTAAGTGATGAGAAATTCGTTTATTTCAAAAGTGGTAGTTTAAGAATAACACTATTAGATAAATTAAAAAAAACTAGTAATACTGTAGGAGATAAGTTAGACAGAACAGGCGGAAAAATAACAGGTAATCTAGACGTTAGTGGCACACTAAAAGAAAATGGAAAAAAGGTTATTACAGATTTAGACAACATTAACACAGCAATAACAAGTGTAGCAGTACCTGCATTATCTGTGCAAACTGACACGACAGAACATATATTAAAAAGTTTTACAATAAAAACGGCAGGAAGGTATATGTTTTTGGCGGATGTGCCTCTAAACTATTACCGGAGCAACAGGTAGAACTCTATATTTGAAATTAAAAGTAAATAACAGTGAAAAGTTCGTAGGAGGTGGAATTATAAATGTTAATGCTTACACTTTATATACAAAATTGTTAGCGGTAGTAGATGTACCAGCAAATGGAACTGTAGAAGTAGTTGTAAACAATGACGTAAACGGCAAGCAATTTGCCTGCGGAGCTTTTAGCCTGCAATTTTTTAAATTAAAATAAAATGGTAAGTATCGTACTACTCCTAATGTTAGTGTCAGAAAAATAGTTTAATAGAAAGGAAAAAGTATGGAAGATACAAATTTAGTAGAGCGACTAGTAAAAGTAGAGCAGAGCGATAAGTCTGCTCATCACAGATTAGATGAACAAGAAAAGGATATTGATGAACTAAAAAAGACTTATGTAATAATGGAAAAGATGGATTTTAGAATGGAAAATGTAGAGAAGAATGTTGCTGGAATAAATATTAAATTAGAAGAAGTGGATAAAAATAAAGGGCGAAAGTGGGACAAACTAATAGACTATATTTTCTATTTTATATTATCAACAATATTAGGTTACATAGCTATAAAATTAGGTTTAAAGTGAGGTGAAAGAGAATGGAAAAAGTAAAAAAAATATCTAAATATGTATTAAACATATTAACAATAATAAGTGCATTACTTTTAGGAATTAATGCAGTTGAAGGTATTACAATACCTTACTGTGCACAAATAACAGGAGTTATAGCAGCAATAAATGGTGTTATATCAACATATTTGTTAGGACAAAAAGCTATTAAAAAGGAGGAATAATTTTATGAACATAATTGAAAGAACATATAGTTTAAATGGAACATTAGAAAAAAGAGCGAAAACAGATAGCATATATCTTCATCATGCAGTATATAATGGACCTGTTGAAGATATAGATAGAATGCATAAAAATAGAGGCTGGACATGCATAGGGTATCATTTCTATGTAAGAAAAGACGGTTCTATTTATAGAGGCAGAAGAGAAGATACAATTGGAGCACATGCTTATGGTTATAATAGAACTAGTATAGGAATATGTGCTGAAGGAAATTTTGAGACAGATATTATGTCTGAGGCACAGAAGAAAGCTATAATTGAATTAATAATATATTTAAAAAATAAACATGCAATTACTAAAATTTTAAGGCATAAAGATGTAAACGCAACAGCTTGCCCAGGAAGGAATTATCCATACGAAGAAATAGTTGCTGGAGTAAATAAAACAGAGATAACAGAAAAAGACGACACAAAAGTTGATAATAGTTATTTAGTAAAAATAACTGCAAATTGCTTAAATATAAGAGCTGGTGCAGGAACTAATTATAAAATAACAGGACAAATAACAGATAAAGGTACATATACAATTGTAGAAACACAAGGAAACTGGGGAAGACTAAAAAGTGGGGCAGGTTGGATTTGTTTAGATTATACTAACAAACAAGGTTCTAAAGTATATTATAAAGTAACTGCAAATAGTGGGCTATGGTTATTAGATGCAAATGGCAGAAAAATAAAAGCTTATACTAAAGACACAGAAGTAGAATATCTTGGAGAAGGTTATACAAAATATGGTTACAATTATATAAAAGTTAAAGTTAATGGAAATATAGGCTACATGGCTAAAACATACCTAAAATAGCTATTTTAAAGACAACAAAGTATATGGCTAAAAAATAAAAACGGCTTAAAATCGATTTTAAACA
>ENA-UOJG01001453-UOJG01001453.1-human-gut-metagenome-genome-assembly--contig:-C47-NODE-1453-length-24841-cov-47.573630_pt1 | contig 24841 bp, 29 predicted proteins | sample MGYA00242340_ERZ723887 | MGnify/ENA metagenome assembly ERZ723887 | reverse complement strand
TAAAAGAAGACATAGCTTGCAGGCTCTGGTAGAATGAAGTTACCACACACCATTCTGAAAGGAGACAGCAAACTATGTCCGAGAAAATTGTACAGCTAAACGAGGAAGTAATCAAGGGGCAAATCAAGGAATTGGTCCGCGGCAGCGTGGAGGAAACCCTGAACGAGCTGCTGGAGAAGGAGGCGGAGTCCCTGACGCAGGCGGCCCGCTATGAGCGCAGCGAGGCCCGTCAGGGCTACCGCAGCGGCCACTATGACCGCAATCTCACCACGACCTCCGGCGACGTCACGCTCCACATACCCCGACTCAAGGGCGTATCCTTCGAGACTGCCATCATCGAGCGGTATCGCCGCCGGGAGAGCAGCGTGGAGGAGGCCCTCATCGAGATGTACCTGGCAGGCGTTTCCGTGCGCCGGGTGGAGGACATCACGGAGGCACTGTGGGGCAGCAAGGTCTCGCCCGCCACCATCAGCGAGCTGAACAAGAAAGCCTACGTTCACATCGAGGACTGGCGCAACCGCCCGTTACAGGGCGGGCGCTATCCATACGTCTATGTGGACGGCATCTACCTGCGCCGCAACTGGGGCGGAGAGTACGAAAATGTTGCTGTTTTGGTGGCGATCGCCGTGAATGAGGACGGTTTTCGTGAGGTTTTGGGCGCTGCCGAGGGGATGAAAGAGGACAAGGCTAGCTGGGTCAGTTTCTTCCAATGGCTTCGTGGACGCGGCTTGAACGGCGTGAAGCTCATCGTCGGTGACAAGTGCATGGGGATGCTGGAGGCCGTGGGCGAGGTGTTTCCGGACGCCAAATACCAGCGCTGCACGGTGCATTTTTACCGCAACGTTTTCTCTGTTGTGCCTAAATCCAAGGTCAAAATTGTGGCGAAAATGCTCAAGGCAATCCATGCCCAGGAGAGTAAGAAGGCGTCCCGCGAGAAGGCAAAGGCCGTTGTCGCCGAGCTGCGCGCCATGAAGCTGAAGGAGGCCGCCAAGAAGATTGAGGACGGCATCGAGGAGACGCTGACCTACTGCGATTTTCCCAGCGAGCATTGGACGCGCATCCGCACCAACAACGTGATTGAGCGGCTGAACCGTGAGATCCGCCGACGAACGCGGGTGGTGGGGACATTCCCTGACGGCAACTCCGCCCTGATGCTGGTCTGCGCCCGGCTCCGCCACGTGGCGGGCACCCAGTGGGGCTGCAAGAAATACATGAACATGAAGCACTTGGAGGCGGCTCTGGACGACGCCTCTATTGCCGGCTGACTTCATTCAGCCGGAGCCTGCAAATAAATTTGCGCATAAATCTTGACGGGACCGGCAGTTCCGCAGGTGCAGCTTCTCCGCGCACCTGCGGCCGCACGATGGCTTCTGCAAAAAAAAGGAAGACCTTCCATTCGGAAAGTCTTCTCTTTTTCAACGGTGTGTAAGGTGAAATTACTTGATCTCGACCTTCGCGCCAGCCTCTTCGAGCTGCTTCTTGAGCGCCTCGGCATCGTCCTTGGAAATGCCTTCCTTGACGTTCTTGGGAGCGCCTTCGACGAAAGCCTTAGCCTCAGCCAGACCCAGACCGGTGATCTCGCGGATGACCTTGATGACCTTGATCTTGGCAGCAGCATCGAAGCCGGTGAGAACGACGTCGAACTCGGTCTTCTCTTCAACGGCAGCGGCAGCAGCGCCGGCAGCGGGAGCAGCCATAGCGGCGGCGGAAACGCCGAACTCTTCCTCGAGGGCGTGGACAAGCTCAGAGAGTTCGAGGACGGTAAGGCCCTTGATTTCTTCGATCATAGCAGTAACTTTCTCGCTCATTGTAATGATCCTCCTGAATAAGAATTTGATTTAAAAATTTGGTTGGGGTGCAGATTATTCTGCGGCGGGAGCTTCGGCGGCCTCCTCGGCGGGAGCGCCGTCCTTTTCGGCGATCTGCTTGAGAACGCAGGCCAGCGCGGAAATGGGAGCCAGCATGGTACCCAGAACCTGAGCCTGCAGGACCGGCAGCGCGGGGATCGCAGCCAGGGCGTTGATGGTGTCCATATCGACAACCTTGCCTTCCATGAAACCGCCCTTGATCTCGAACTTACCGTTGAGCTTCTTGGCAAAGTCAGCGATCACGCGCGCAGGGGCGACAGGATCGGCGGCAATGGCAAGAGACGTGGTGCCGTTCAGCTGCTCGTCAAGCTCATTGAGACCGACGTTGTTGAAAGCAAAGCGGAGCAGGGTGTTCTTGACGACCGCGTACTCGACCTCGTTCTTACGGCACTCGGCACGGAGAGCAGTATCCTCCGCAACGGTGATGCCCTTGTAATCAACGATGATGCCGGCAGCCGCGCCCTGCAGCTTCTCGGTAAGGGAAGCTACGATCGCCTGCTTTTCAGACAGAACTTTTGCGTTAGGCATTTTCTTGATTTCACCTCCGTTGGATTTTGCGGCACGCACCCGCGTGCCAAGGGAAAAGAGGCGTTCTAAAAAAGGAAACCGTCCTCATGTTGAACGACATGAGGACGGTAAAGCAACCATAAAATGTTTGCCATCCTCGGCAGGACTTACGAGGCAAGCCTCACCTGCTGTCTTTGGAACGCTCTGCTATTATATTCAAGGCCGGCACGATTGTCAACCCCAAATATCATTTTTTGCGAGATCTTTTAGATCTTTGCAGCATTCATCTTGACGCCGGGACCCATGGTGGAGGCGGCGACGCAGGACTTGATATACTGGCCCTTGGCGGCGGCGGGCTTGGCCTTGAGGATCGCGCCCATGAGAGCGTTGAAGTTCTCGGTGAGCTTCTCGGGGCCGAAGGAAACCTTGCCGATGGGGCAGTGAATGATGTTGGTCTTATCGAGACGATACTCGACCTTACCGGCCTTGGACTCCTGAACGGCCTTGGCAACGTCGGGCGTAACGGTACCGGCCTTCGGGGAGGGCATCAGGCCCTTAGGGCCGAGAACCTTACCGAGACGGCCAACGATACCCATCATATCGGGGGAAGCGACGACGACATCGAAATCGAACCAGTTTTCCTTCTGGATCTTCTCGACCATGTCCATTTCGCCGACATAGTCCGCGCCGGCAGCCTTGGCGGCTTCAGCCTTGTCGCCCTTGGCGAAGACAAGCACGCGGACGTTCTTGCCCGTACCGTTGGGGAGAACGATAGCGCCGCGGACCTGCTGGTCGGCGTGGCGGGAGTCAACGCCCAGCTTGACGTGCAGCTCGACGGTCTCGTCGAACTTCGCGGAAGCGGTCTTGCAGATCAGGCCGAAGCCCTCTGCGGCATCATACTGCGTATTCTTTTCGATCTGCTTTGCAGCGTCCTGATACTTCTTACCTCTAAACATTGTTCACACCCTCCTTACTCTTCGACGACAACGCCCATGGAGCGTGCAGTGCCGGCGATCATGCTCATTGCAGACTCAAGAGAAGCCGCATTGAGGTCGCGCATCTTCATCTCGGCGATCTTCTGAACGGAAGCCTTGGAAATAGTGGCGACCTTCGTCTTGTTGGGAACGCCGGAGCCGGACTCGATGTTGCATTCCTTCTTGATGAGGACGGCAGCGGGAGGAGTCTTGGTGATGAAGGAGAAGGAACGGTCGGCATACACCGTGATGACAACGGGGATGATAAGGCCCATGTCATTCTTGGTGCGCTCGTTGAATTCCTTGGTGAACGCAGCGATGTTGACGCCGTGCTGACCGAGCGCGGGGCCAACGGGGGGTGCGGGAGTTGCTTTGCCTGCAGGAATCTGCAGCTTAACGTAACCGGTGATCTTCTGTGCCATAAGAGGCACCTCCTTAATATTGATGTGGTAACGGCCGGCAATTCCGGCCGCCCTTGGCGAGACGTGTTCCGTCTCTCCCACGTTTGCCGCTTCTGCGGCTCATCGCTTCTGGCGGTGATTACGGTTCCACCACTTCGACCTGATCGAGTTCCAGCTCGACCGGCGTCTCGCGCCCGAACATGGACACGACCACGCACACCTTGTTCTTCTCTGCATCGATCTCTTCGACCGTGCCGAGGAAGGACGAAAGCGGGCCATCGGTGATCTTGACCTGGTCGCCGACATTGTAGCGCACCACGATCTCGCGGCGCTCCATGCCAAGAGCCAGGACTTCCTCTTCCGTAAGAGGAATGGGTTCGTTGTTCGCGGTGCCGACAAAGCCGGTCACGCCGCGAATGTTGCGGATCAGATGCCAGGTGTCGTCCGTCATGATCATCTTGACAAGCACATAGCCTGGGAAGACCTTGCGCTCGACCTCCTTGACCTCGCCAGAATCCGTCACTTCCGTGACCGTTTCCAGCGGGACCTGAATGTCGAATATCTTGTCCTCCAAATGGCGGTTGGCGACGAACTTCTCAATGGCGGTCTTGACTGCATTTTCATAGCCGGAGTAGGTATGCGCAACATACCACTTAGCATTATCAGCCATGGCTGCGCTCCTGTCAGCCCGCGAGACCGATCAGCAGATGCACTGCGGATACGGCAACATAATCGAAGAGGCAGATGCACGCACCCACAACGAGGGAGCAAAGCAGCACCGTGCCGGTGTTCTTTGCGGTGGCGGCGGGCGTGGGCCATACGACCTTCTTCAGTTCGCTTCTCATTTCACGGAACCATTTCAGCCGGTCCTTTTTCTTCTTTTCTTCTGCCATGTTTTAAACAACCTTTCCTGATTACTTGGTTTCGGTGTGGACGGTGTGCTTCTTGCAGAAGGGGCAGTACTTGTTCAGCTCAAGCTTGTCCGGGGTGTTCTTCTTGTTCTTCATCGTGTTGTAGTTTCTCTGCTTGCACTCGTTGCATCTGAGCGTGATCTTAATGCGCATCTAACGGCACCTCCTTATTTGGTCAGTCCCCGCGCGGCGGGGCTGACGATTGCCTCCCTGTTTGGAATTTAAGGGGAACTCCTCCTCTGCGCGCAGAGAAGCAGAAGCGCGCAAAAAGAAAGCCCTCTTTCACAGGTAAGTAAAATAGTACCACACGGCAAGTTTTCCGTCAAGCACAAAATGCTTGAAAAGTGAGATTTTTTTTGTATAATAGTCTCACTATGTGTTTTGAAGGGGATTATATATGAAGATCATGGCAATCGACTACGGCGATGCGCATACCGGCGTCGCCATCTCCGACCGCACGCTGACGCTTACGGGCTATTCAACCGTCATCACTGCCTACCGGCCGGAGGCGGTGATCGAAAAGCTGCTGCCGCTGGTTCGGGAGCATGAGGTGAGCGAGCTGGTGCTGGGACACCCGCTCAACATGGACGGAACGCGCGGTCCCCGCGCGGAAAAAGCGGAACGCTTTGCAGAAATGCTGCGAGAAGCCTCTTCCCTGCCCGTCACGCTCTGGGACGAGCGCCGCACGACCGTGGACGCGCACAATATTTTACTGAATAACGGCAAGCGCGCCAAGGAGCGCAAGAAGACCGTTGATGCTGTTGCGGCGAGCTTGATGCTGGAAGGTTATTTGACCTACAAAAAACGTCAGGGCTGACGGCGCTTTGCGGCGCAAGGCGCTGCACGGGATAAAAGGGACATTCTCTTTTGCAAAAGAGAATGTCCCTTTTTGATATCCTTCCCTCTGCGCCGCGCAGAAGATGACTCAAAAGCTTACTTTCTCAACTTTTTCAGGGTATCCGTAATGATATCCTGCTTCAGGATCAGGCTGACCGCCACATACACCGCGCAGCCCACAACGCCTGTCAGGCCGCACTTGACAACAAGCATCAGCTTGCTGTCGTCCGCCGTGACGAGCAGTGCGCGGCCGCCGCAGAGTACGAGCGACATCGCCGCCGTAGCGGCAAGACCCTTCATCAGCGGGATAAAGCGCACCGTCTTCGTGCCGTGAAAAAGCTGAACGATCATGGCAAGCGCGCCGATGGTCAGCGCAAGCGAGGTAGCCGCCGCCACGCCGGTGTCCGTGTAGAAGAGACGGTTGAGCGCCACATTCAGCGCCAGCACTCCCAGGTTGATCAGCAGCGGCACGAGCGTCTTTTTCATTGCGTAATAAGCCTTGTTCAGCAGATCCAGCACAGCAAACGCGCTCATGCCGAGGGCATAGCGGGCAAAGATGCTGCCCGTCATCGCTGTGGACTCGGCGGTGAAGCTGCCGCTTTCAAAGATGACGCGGATAATATCCGTCCCGAAGGCGCACATCATTGCGCAGACCGGGAAAATAAACAGCAGCGTGTTTTCCGTCACGTTCCAGATGTAGCCGAGGTAGCCCTTCGTATCCTCTTTTGTAAACTCGCGGTTGAACCGGGGGAACATGACCGCGCTGATGCTGTAAAGCACCGTGGTCGTGAGCGGCGTGAAGAGCTTGTCGGCATAGTAGAAAGCGCTCACGGCGCTGTCGTTAAAGGCGGTGGCTGTCGCCGTATCGATGAGATAACAGAAGAGGAACACCGAGGTGGTCAGCACCGTGACAAGCGCCGTTTTGAAGTAAGTGCCGATATAGTCCGCCCTGCGGTCGAGCATCGGGCGGTAAAAATAGCGTTCCTTTCTTACATATGGGATGCTCATGGCAAGCTGCAAAAGCCACGCGCACGAGCTGGCAATCACGACCCCGCCGATGCCCCATTTTGCGCCCAGCGTGAGCAGAAAGACCGCAAGAAACGCGTTATAGGGAATGCTCATGCTGCCCTGCAATTCATAGTGGTCGGTCGCCTGAAAGATGGCAACGTTCAGATACGCCGCCGCCACGACCGGCAGCGCGCAGGCCATGATGCGGATGTAGCCTGTAAGGCGCGGCAGCTCGGCTGCGTCCAGATCCCAGACCGCGCCGACCAGCGGCGTGGACGCAAAGACCTGCCACAGCACGACCGCAGCAAGCGCGCCGAGCAGCGTAACGGTCATCAGATTGTTGGCTGCGCGCACGCCGCGCCTGCGGTCTGCGGCAAATTCCTTGGTGAGGATCGGCACCGCTGCGATGCACAGGGCGTAGCAGACGGTGGTAAACAGATACAGTGTTGAGTTATACGATGCGGTATAAAGGTCAGCGTCGATCCCGGTGCCGAAGATGTTGGCCTGCATCATTTCGCGCACCACGCCGAGAAGCTTTGCAAACAGCGTGAGCAGAAAGACGATGCTGATCGCGCCTGCCGTCCGCACGCCGGACTTCCCTGCTCCGCGCGGTTTCTCCGGCTTCGGTTCCTTTTCGTTTTCCATAATCGCGCAGATCATCTCCTCGTTCGTGTCGAGTTTTCGGGAAAGCTCGTCCATATGTTTTTCCACGCATTCGACCTGCTGCGTTCCTGTTTCCAGCGTCTGCGCAAAGGCCGGCGCAAAGATCTCCGCCGTAAAGGCGTCTCTCGTGCTAAGCTTGTCAAGCCCCACAGAGTGAAGAAACGCCGTACACTTCGGATCATATGAAATGCCGATGAGCGGGACTCCCATGATGGCGGCATAAATGAGCGAATGCAGGCGCACCCCCACAAGGACGTCCATGCTGCCGATGATGGAGAGCATATCCTCGGAAAGGTATTTCTCGTTCAGACAGACCGCCGTATCATCGGGAAGCTGCGCGGCGATATGACGGCAGACCTCGCCGTCCTCTTCATAGTGGAATGGGATGAGTACCGACTGCGCGTTGTACTTCTCCTTCAACCAGCGGATGGACTTGAGTATCTCGGCAACAAAGCGGCTGTCGCGGTCCTTTTCGCGGATCGCCCAGCCCACAGTCAGCCGCCCGTCCAGCGTAACGCCCGCTCTTCGCAGGATCTCCGCGCCGACCGCCTTGTCAGGCTTTTTCATGCGGATGACCGGGTCGGCGGTGATGACGACTCTTTCGTGCGGGATGCCGATCTCCTCCAGCAGCACCGCCGAGCGCTCGTCGCGCACAACGATGCCGTCCGCGCGCCGCAGCGCGCGTGCCGCAGCGCGACGGCTGCCCGGACGGTCGATCGGTCCGATGCCCTGCGAATAGATGAAGACCTTCTTGCGGAAAAATTCCGCGCAGCGGATAATGGCCAGATAATAGTGCAGGCTTTTGCTGCTCGTTACATCCTGCAGCAGGCTTCCGCCTCCGGAGATCAGCATATCGCACCTTTTCACCGCGCGCAGGATCGCCGCCGGGGACATCCGATCCACCGCCTCCACGCCGTACTTCTCACGGGTCGCCGCCGGGTTATGGGACAGCACCGTGAGGGAACAGCCTGGAATATGCTCGCGCAGCGAAGAAACCAGTGTGCGCAGGATGGACTCATCGCCGATATTGTCGAACCCGTAATAACCCGAAATGAGAATATTATACATTGTCCACCCCGCAGATCCTGCGCACCAGGCGATAGATTCCCTCCGCCAGGACAACGGCGGCCGCGCCGATGAGCAGGCCGAAAAGCATTCCCCAGCCGGTGCGCAGCAGGCTGAGCAGAAACGGCGTGCGGATATGCAGGAAGGTATTGACCACGCTCACAAGCCCGATGCTCATCCCCATGCCGAAGAGCATCGGCAGGAATTTCATCCGGCGGCGCAGCGACCAGACGAAAAGCATCAGCATCGGCCAGCCGATGAGCATCTCCTTGGTGCGCGGGCGGGCGATGAGCGTATTTTCCAGGAAGTTGCGGAACTGAAGCTCACTGGCGGACGTGGTGGTGGAATTGCCGGTGCGGTACATATAGTAAACGAGCACCAGCAGCAGGAACGCCGCCGCCACTGCAATGACCACGACCGCAAGGAACCACCCCAGCTGCATGGGCGTTTTCATCAGCTGCGCGAAATAGGCGTTGAAGCGCTTTACGCGGTGCTTTTCTCCGCGCTGCCCCGCATGGGCGAGAACGGCATCGCGCGCGCCGGTCTCCTCGTAGGCGTAAACCAGAAGGTAGCCGAGCATGAACAGCGCAATGGGAATGAGCTGCATGATCTTCACACCGCGGTAAAGATCGATCTCGATGATATAGGAAAGCTGCGAGAGCGCCGACGACGCGAGCAGCGAGCCGAGAAACGCCGTAAGGATGGTCAGCAGCGATGCGCCGAGCGCATAGCCGAGAACACCGCCGAACGCCGCCCGAGGCTGCGCTCTGCGCTTTTCCGCCAGCACGCGGCAAAGGCCCACCGCCGCAAGCGCCGGCATGACAATACCGCCGGACATGGACAGGAGCACGCGGAACATGGTCGGCTTGAGCAGGGCAAGGCCGGTAAATCCAAGCGTGCCGAGAAGCAGCAGGCCATACTTCCAGCGCCGGTCCATAAAGAAGAACAGGTCAAGCAGCAGCACGATGAGCGCCGCCGTACCCACACCCTGCAGGATCTTCAGCGCTGCGGACGGCTCGCCGAGTTTCATGGCGGGAACCGTTGCGTGCGTATAGCCCAGCGGGACAAGGCGCGCGTCAAGATCGGCGAGCATTTTTTCATAGTCCGCCGGATCGGTGATATAAGTCCACTCTTCCTCCTCCGCATCCCAGCTGATGTCGTTGTCCGGCTCAAGGATCATCTTCATGAAGATGACCTTGCAGTTGCGCTCGGCAATGGCGCGGAAGAATGTATTCGTGATCTCCTCCGGGCCTTCGTAGCCGCAGTACTGGTAGCGGTTCTGGATATAGGCCCACTCGTTGAACACGCGAAGGCCGCGGTAGCCTGTGTCGTTCAGCAGCTCCTCGATGCCGGGCCAGACAAGGTTCTGGCTCTGGTCGTTCTGCTCGAACATACCGACGCCCGCGCCGCTCTCGTTCAGATACTGCTTGAGCATCGCCCAGCCCTCTTCGCTCTCATAGCCGACCAGCTTTTCCCCGCTGTTCAAAAAGTAGGGCGCATTGTAGTGCCGCAGCACCTCGATATAGCTCTTGGCAAAGCGCGTGCCGTTCATATCCTTCTGCGTCACGGTGCGCGGAATGATCTGAAAGCCGTGGGCTTCCATCATCGCAGCCGTATCCGGCCAGATGCCAAGGCACAGCTCCAGCAGCTTTTCGCCCTTCATTCCGTTTGCCTGCTGCTGGAGAAAAATGAAGCCGTGTTCCCCTTCCAGGCGGGTTTTGGCAGAAAAGCCGTCGAAGCGGTCATGATAAGCCGCCAGGATCCATTCATAAGCGGCAGCCGTATCCGTACAGATGATGGAATCGCTCACATCGGTGCTGCCGCGCAGCCAGCCGGCGACCTCGGCGGGGTAGTTCGCCTCCCAGCCGTAGCTCTCCATCGCCTTTTTCACCGTCATCGTATGAACGGGGATCGCCGCGCTCTGGCTCAGATCCATCGCGCTGGCTTCGCCGAGGGCGACCTTGTCCACGCCCAGCGAGCGGAACAGGTCGAGCCACTCGTCCTCAGTCTGCGAGGACTGGCGCGCCATGGCGCGCAGGCTCGAATAATCGAGGATGATATCATAGTATTTGTTGTTTTCCTCCGCCCGAATGCGGCTTCCAAGCGGAAACAGCGAGGCAAGCAGCCCCAGCAGGGCGAGGATGACCAGAACGCGGTCCTTTTTCAGGATAGATTTCATTGGCATTGTCTCCTTGTGCGGTTCAGCGCCGCAGGGTCGTTATCAAAGTGCTTCCAGCTCCACAGGCGTGCCGAGCGCGCGGGAAAGCGTGCAGATCTTCGCGGTGTCCTCGATGTATTCCGCGCGCAGATACGCCTGTGCAAGATCCTCTCCCACGGCCAGCACGCCGTGGTTCGCCAGCGTGCAGCCGCCGCGCCCCCTGAGCGCGGGAACGGCATTCTCGCCGACAGCCTCCGTGCCGGGCGCTGCATAGGGCGCGCAGCGCACCTCGCCGCCAAGGAAAATGCGCGTCTCGATCAGCACGGCCGGGATGCTCCTGCGCACAACGGCAAAGGCCGTGGCATAGGGCGAGTGCGTATGGAACACGGCGTTCGTTTCGCCGTATGCGCGGTAAACGGCGGCGTGCATACGCCATTCGCTTGAAGGGCGCAGCGCGCCTTCAAGCACCGTGCCGTCGAGCTTCATACGCACAATATCCTGCGCGCGCAGCTCCTCATAGCGCACGGACGTCGGCGTGATGAGCATTTCATCAGGCGCGATGCGGCAGCTCATGTTGCCGCTTGTACCGGAAAACAGTCCCTCCCGGAAGGCCTGAAGCGATTTGTCCACAATCTCCTGACGGAGAATGTACAGGTTTTGTTCCATTCAGATCACCAGATTGTCCCTGCCGATGCTGTCATCCGCAAAGTAGCGGTACAGATCATAAGGGGAATAGATGCCAAGGTCGGTCACTACGCCCGAGACAAGATGCGGCGGCGTGATATCGAAAGCGGGATAGTAGCCCTTCACGCCCTCCATCGCCGTGCGTACACCCATGGCCTGGAGCGTGAAGTTCGGGTCGCGCATTTCGATGTGAACGCTGTCCACTGTTCTGTGTCCCTGATCGGGCGCGCCGGTGACGAAATACGGGATCCCCATATACTTTGCGACGATGGCGTTCTGGAACGTGCCGACCTTGTTGACAACGTGACCGTCGCAGCAGATGGCATCCGCCGCCGTGGTGAAGACGTCCACCTTTTCCTTCTGCATGACAAATGCCGGCATATTGTCAGAGATGACCGTCACATCAAAGCCCATGTCGCGGCAGACGGACGCCGTCAGGCGCGCGCCCTGAAAATACGGGCGCGTCTCCGGGCAGAACAGCCGGATAGTCTTACCGCGATTCCGGCACTCGCGCAGCATCGTGCCGACGATGGTCTCGGCAAAGCAGTGCGTCATCACCGTGCCGTTGTCGGGGAACATATCGACTAAGTATGAGCCGATTTTCGCCATTCTGTTATAGCGCACATTGTTGAGCTCGATGGTCTTATTCTTAATGGCTTCCGCCACATCCTCCCCCGCCGAAAGCGCGCGCTTGGCTTCTTTCAGGCAGATGTCGCAGAGAAGTCCCATGCGCTTTTGCGTCGTGGGGCGGGCGTGGGAGATGGTATACGCCGCCTGCTTGAGGTATTCCATCTGCTCGTCCGCCGGTTTGCCGCGGCATTCCCACGCCGCGAGCGCCATGCCCATCGGCACGGCGGTATAGGGACCCGCGCTCTGCGTTACCATATCGGTGATGGCCTGCGCGACCTCGCCATGCGTGCGGCAGGTGACGAATTCGATCTTCGCCGGGTATACGCGCCGGTCCAGAATGCGCACCTTGCCGTCTTCAAACCACGCAACGTTCTCATAGCGCAGCAGAAAGGCAAGGTCTTTGTCTGCTCTTTCCATATCGTCTCTCTCACTTTCTGTAAAGCCGCTCGACGGCGCGCTCCATATCGGCGCGCACCCTCTCTGCGTCCAGCGTCTTGAATTCGCCGTTTTCGTACAGGGTCCTGCCGTCCACCATCGTCATGCAAACGTCGCTCGCCTGCGCCGAGCAGGTGATGAGCGCGGCGGTATCAAAATTGGGATACAGGTGCGGTCGGCTGAGATCGATGGCAATGATATCCGCTCGTTTTCCGACCTCAAGCACGCCGGTATCGCCGCGTCCCTGAAGCTTTGCGCCATTGACGGTGGCCATGTCGAGTACCTCGCCGGCGGCGATATGCGTGGGATCGTGATGATACCCGTCGTGAATGATCTCGGCAAGGTGCATCTCCTCGAACATATTTAGGTTATTGTTGCTGGCCGTTCCGTCGGTTCCGAGCGTGACGTTGATACCCTTGTCCATCATGCGGCGGATGGGCGCAAAGCCGCTGCCGAGCTTCAGGTTTGAGGTGGGGTTGTGCGCAACGCTCACGCCGTGCGCTTTGAGGATATCCATGTCGCTCTCTGTGACGAAGACACAGTGCGCCGCAGCCGTCGGGCTATCGAACGTGCCAAGGGACTCAAACCATTCCGCCGGCGTTTTGCCGTAGCGTTCCACGCACTCGCGCTGCTCGCGCGCGGTTTCAGAGAGGTGGATGTGCATCCGCCCGCCCCTTTCGCGGCAGAGGCTGCTGTACGCCCTCACGATATGGCTCTTGCAGGTATACTCTGCGTGGATGGAAAAGTCGATGCGGATACGGCCGTCCGCCGCGCCGTGATACTTTTCAAAAAGCGCCAGCGATTCGGGGATCTGTGTGTTCTGCTCCACGGTCTGGTTTTCGTCAAAGCACTGCACACAGCGGTTGAGGTTTGCCTTGACGCCCGCCTCCTCGACCGCCCAAACGGTCTCCTCGGGGAAAAAGTACATATCGGAAAAGCTCGTCGTGCCGCCCGCGATCATCTCCAGCAGAGCAAACCGGCTCGCCGCAGCAATATCCTCGCGCACCAGCCTGTCCTCAATCGGGAAGATCGCCTTAAACAGCCAGTCCTGCAGCGGCAGCCCGCTGCCGACGCCGCGCATGAGCGTCATGGCAATATGGCTGTGGCAGTTGACGAGTCCCGGCATCAGAAGCCTGCCGCGCATATCTTTCTCCCGCTCATAGGACGCGGCGGGGCGCTCTGTTCCAATGTAATCGATCAATACTCCATTCACGCCAAGGTATGCATTGTGCAGCGTCTGGTAACCGTCTTCACCGCGCGCAAGGATGTCCGCCCCCGTAAATAAAGTTTTCATACCAGCAGTTCTCCTCTTCTTCACATGATAACTCAGGATAAAGTTTACCACGCACACGGCAAGATTGCAACGGGGAAAAACGCTCCTCGGAGCGCGTGCGCTGTTCGTGTTGCCAAAAAAAAACTGTTTTGCAAGTCGTTTTCCTTAAAATTTCACTATTGAAATCGTTAATATATGTGATTATAATAAGCGCATATTTTTTCAAAGGAGTGAAACCGGCATGAGCAGATCCTATATCCCGCAAGGCTATCATACCCCGCTGTCTGTTTATGAAATGCAGCGCGCCATCGAATTCATCAAGAGTAACTTCCAGGTCAATTTGAGCAATGCACTGAATCTGCGCCGGGTCTCCGCCCCGCTGTTCGTGGAGGAAAACTCCGGTCTGAACGACAACCTGAACGGCGTGGAGCGTCCGGTCGGATTTGACATTCCCGACGTTGGTGCGAACGCGCAGGTGGTGCAGTCGCTGGCCAAGTGGAAGCGTCTCGCGCTCAAGCGCTATCAGTTCAACGTCGGCAAGGGTCTGTTTGCCGATATGAACGCCATCCGCCGCGACGAAGAGGTCGATAACCTCCACTCCATTTACGTGGACCAGTGGGACTGGGAGAAGGTCATCTCCGCCGAGGACCGCAACGTTGACTATCTCAAGCGCACCGTGCGCGACATCGTCGGCGCCATCAGCGAGACGAGCGACGCGCTGAACATCGCCTTCCCCTCCCTGCGTACCAAGCTTGGCCGCGAGGTCTTCTTTATCACCACGCAGGAGCTGGAGGATCTCTACCCCGACCTGACGCCCAAGCAGCGCGAGGACGAGATCTGCAAGCAGAAGGGCGTCGTCTTCGTGATGCAGATCGGCAAGGTGCTGAAGTCCGGCATCAAGCACGATGGCCGCGCACCCGACTATGACGACTGGGATCTCAACGGCGATATCCTCTACTGGAACGAAGTTCTCGGTCACGCCTTCGAGATCTCCTCCATGGGCATCCGCGTCGATCCCAAGTCGCTCGACGCGCAGCTGACCATCGCCGGCTGCGATGACCGCCGCACACTCCCCTTCCACAGGATGCTGCTTGCAGGCGAGCTGCCGCTGACGATGGGCGGCGGCATCGGTCAGAGCCGTCTCTGCATGCTGCTGATCGGCACGGCGCACATCGGCGAGGTGCAGGCCTCCCTCTGGGACAAGGAAACGCAGAAGGTCTGCGAGGACGCAGGCGTATTGCTTCTATAATTTCAAAAAAGAGAGGTTTTCCGGAAGGAAAACCTCTCTTTTCTATTCTTTGCAGCGCAGACGGTAACTATCGCAGCCGTCCGCGCGGCCCTCATAGGAAAAACCGTGCCTGCGCGCGATGTGCGCGCTCACCGTCTGTCCGGGCGCACACTCGATCACTGCGTCCTTTCCCTCCCGCCGCGCAAGCACGGTCAGAAGAGCCGTCATTTCGCCTGCATAGCCCTTACGCCATGCAGATTGTCTGAGCACCCAGCCAAGTTCCCGGCTGTGATCGTCATAGTCGTGATAGATGGCGTAACCGAGAAACTCCCCCTCCGCATTTTCCGCAGCATAGATGAGAGGCGGATCGGAAAGTCCCGCCTGCTGTAAAAACTGCTCCGCCTGTTCGCGCGTAAAGGGCGGCTCCAGCCAGCGCATCACCTCAGCGTCCGAAAGCAGGGCATACAATTCCTCCAGATCACCGCAGCGCATCGTCCGCAGGCGGAGGCGCGCGTTTTCCGTCAGGATCATTCCTTATGCCGCTTTCCGCGGAAGTTCATCTCCGGCGTCTTCACGCTCACGACCGTGTTCGGCGCGACCGAGGAGGTCAAAAACGCATTGCCGCCGATGACCACATTGTCGCCGACCTCCGTTGCGCCGCCAAGCAGCGTGGAGTTCGCGTAGATCACAACGTTGTTGCCGATCTTGGGATGGCGGCGTTCGTCCGGATTCGTCGGCATCCCGACAGGCGAAAGCGCGCCGAGCGTTGCGCCCTGATACATCTTCACATTGTCGCCGATGACCGTCGTTTCGCCCACAACGATGCCCGTGCCGTGGTCGATGAAGAAGTACTCGCCGATCTTTGCGCCAGGGTTGATATCAATGCCCGTCTGCGAGTGTGCGTATTCGGTCATCATGCGCGGGATCATCGCCACCTTGCGCGCATACAGCTCATGAGCGATACGGTAAATGAAGATGGCGAACAGTCCCGGATAGGACAGGATGACCTCTTCCATGCTGTAGGCGGCAGGGTCGCCGTCGAAGTTTGCGGCAAGATCCTTCATCAGAAGCTTCTGGATGTCAGGCATCCGCTCAATGAAATCGTTGCTGATCTCATACGCGCGCGCGTAATTCTCTTCGCTCTCCGCCATTGTCAGCGCGATCTGGCGCGTCAGCTTTTCATGGATATGCTCCATCAGAAGCGCGCTGTACTGCTCCGGCGGCAGCTTCAGCAGGTCGCGGTTGCCGTAGTACACGGGAAACAGCAGCTTCTGGCAGTCGCGGATGATCTCGATCACCGCGTCGCGCGAGGGCATACGCAGCGCATCGCCGTACATGGGAATATTGGAACTGCGGTAGTTTTCCGCTACGCTCGCAGCGGCAACACGAATGATCCTGTTTTTCTTTTCCCTGTCCATGCAAACGTCCTCCTAATCCGTCAGGATGAATAATCAGAGAAAAATTATACTCCTTCCGCGCGTCAAAATCAAGTGCGCCGCGTGGAAATTCCCGCGCTTTACCGTCCGGCTGCCGCGCGCAGCGCCGCCGGGCGGAGCAGCGCCGCGCCTCCCCGCTCCAGCCGGATCATTCCCTCTTTCTCCATGCGCGACAGCTCCCGGCTGAGTGCACTGCGGTTCACGCCAAGGAGCGACGCCATGGTCTCGCGCGTCAGCGGCAGCAGCAGCCGGTCCGTTTCCTGCCTTTCCTGCTCGTCAAGCAGGTAACGTGCAATACGCGCGCGCATCCCGGGTGCGCTTAGCAGGCCGATGCGGCGATAAAGCGCCCAGTATTTATCCGAAAGCTCGCCCAGCAGATTGAGCCGGAAGCGTGTGCGCGCGGCGGCAAGCGCGCCGCCCTCCTCCCGCATGATATTCGCAAGCGGGAGAAAGAGAACCTCCGTCTCCTCCGCCGCTACGATATCCACAGGGCTTTTCTGCATCTGCGAGGACATCAGCACATCGCCGAACAGCGCGCCGGCGCGGTGCAGCGCGATCACCCGCAGCGTACCGTTGCTGTCGGTCTGCTCGGCGCGGATACAGCCGGAAAGCACGATCCCCGCCGACGTCACGCGCTCGCCCGCACTCCACAGCAGGCTTCCCTTTTCGATCCGGCGCGTGCGGCAGCCGAAGGCGCTGCACAGCTTTGGGATCTCTTCTTCGGCGATACCGGCAAACAGCGGCAGCTCCTTCAGCAGTTCGGTATACTCCATATTTTCCTCCTGCTGTTGCCACGGCAACAGATTTTTCAAAAATACTATAGTATAGTACTCTCAGCTTTTCAAGGAGGAATTTTTGCCATGAATGTCAAACAGCTTACCCGCACCGCGCTGCTCATCGCGCTGCTTGTTGCGGTGCAGTATCTCACCAAGTCCATGGGGCAGTTCGTCACCGGCTCCTGCGTCAATCTGATCCTTGCTGTCGCCGCGCTTATCGGCGGCCTGTGGTGCGGCGCTGCCGTTGCCATCCTCTCTCCATTCTGCGCCTTCCTGCTGGGGATCGGCACGCCGATCCTGCGCCTTGTGCCTGCCATTGCGCTGGGCAACCTTGTGCTGGTCGTCGTGCTGGCGCTGCTTGACCGCAAGCTCCGCTTCCCAGGCGCGAACGCTGTTGGTGTCGCCGCGGCGGCAGTGTGCAAATTTGCAGTGCTGTGGGGTGTGATCACGCAGCTTCTGCTGCCCTCGATGGGCCTCCCCGCCGAAAAGGTCGCGGCACTCTCGGCATCGTTTTCCTGGCCGCAGCTCGTCACTGCGCTCATTGGCGGCGCGCTGTCGCTGCTGGTCGTTCCCGCGCTGCGCAAGGCGCTCAAGGACTGAACCCGCCGGTAAAAATCACAAAAGGGGGAAGCGGCTTCCGCGAAGCCGCTTCCCCCTTTTCCCCTATCCGGTTCCATGCTCTGCGTTTTCCGCCGTCAGCGGTTCACCAGCAGCTTTTTCATGCCGCGTTCCAGCCCCTCCACCGTCAGCGGATACATATCCACAACGCGCGCGATATGGAAGTAGCTCTCGCCCCAGTAGCCGCCGTAGCGCGGCGGCTCCTCCGGGTTGAGCCAGATAAGATGATCGTAATGCTCGCGGAAGCGCTTGAACTGATCGAGTCCTGACCAGCGCGCCTCGCCGGTGCGCGAGTCATACCGCTTGCCCGTCAGCTCATACAGATCCATCAGCGCATCGCCGACCAGGATGACTTTATAATCGCTGCCATAATTTTGCAGGATCCAGTCCGTTGGCACAGCGTGTTCGCGGTACATCCGCGGGTCGGTATATACGCTGGAGTAGATGCAGTTGTGGAAGTAGTAAACATGCAGCTCCTTGAAGTGGTTAGACTGCTTCGCGGCCTGAAAGAGCATGGAGCAAAGGCGCGAATAGTAAGCCATGGAGCCGCCGGAATCCATCAGCATCAGCACCTTAACGCTGTTGCGGCGCGGGCGCTTGTAGCGCACGGAGAGCGTGCCGGCATTGTCGCAGGTATCGCGGATGGTGCCGTCCACGTCGAATTCCGTCTTTGCCTCCTGCGTCTGCGCCGAATACTGGCGCAGCAGGCGGAAGGCCATCTGAAACTGCCGGATGTCCAGCACGTTGTCCCTGCGGAAGTCGCGGAATCTGCGCTCCCCCGCCACCTGAAACGCGCGCCTGTGCATACTCTGCCCGCCCACGCGGATCCCCTGCGGGCTGTGTCCGCTGTTGCCGAAATTGGAGTATCCGCGCGTACCGATCCAGTATGAGCCGCCGTTATGCTCTTCGGTCTGCTCCCTGAGCCGCTCCTCAAACGCCTTGAGGATCTCCTCGATCGTTTTCGGCTCATATCCCTGCGTCTGTAAAAAGCGGCGCAGCTCCTCCAGCGCATTCTCCGGATGGTTCAGCCAGTCCAGCAGCTCCTCGGGCAGGTCGCCCTCATAAGGCACGCCATCGAAGTATTCCAGAAAGATCTGGTCAAATTTGTCGTAGTCTGCCTCCGATTTGACCAGCACCGCGCGGCACAGCTCGTAAAAGCCCGTAAGCGAGGTGCGCTGCAGGTTCAGCGTCAGCCCCTCCAGCAGCGTCATCCACTCATTCAGGCTGACGGAAAAGCCGTGTGCGCGCAGCAGATAGAAAAATCCGGTAAACATACGCGCTTACCGGCGCAGGCGGCGCTGAACGGCGGAAATATCCTTGTCCTTTTTCAGCAGCACGCCGATAAACGGAAGCTCGCGCGCGATGCGCGATGTGTCTACGCCTGCAAGCTCCAGCGCGCGGATCCAATCCACCAGCTCCGATGTGCTGGGCTTTTTTTCGATCGAATCGATGGAACGCAGATAGTAGAACGCCTGCATCGCCTGCGCAAGCAGCGTCTCATCAATATGGTCAAAGTGAACGCGGATGATCCGCTCCATCTGCTCCTGATCCGGGAATTCGATATAATGAAAGATACAGCGGCGCAGGAACGCATCCGGCAGCTCCTTCTCCGCGTTTGAAGTGATGATCACGATGGGACGGTGCCTCGCCTTCACCGTTTCCTTCGTCTCCGGAATGTAGAATTCCATCTTGTCCAGCTCCCACAGCAGATCGTTCGGAAACTCAAGATCGGCCTTATCCACTTCATCGATGAGCAGCACGACCTGCTCATCAGACGAAAACGCCTCGCCAAGCTTGCCAAGCTTGATGTATTTTGCAATGTCGTCCACGCCGGCGGAGCCGAACTGACTGTCGTACAGGCGCTGCACCACATCGTAGACATACAGGCCGTCCTGCGCCTTGGTGGTGGATTTTACGCTCCAGATGATCAGCTTTTTGCCCAGCGCTTCGGACACGGCCTGCGCGAGCATCGTCTTCCCCGTTCCGGGTTCGCCCTTAATGAGCAGCGGCTTTTTCAGCGCCACAGCAATGTTCACTGCGTTCATCAGCTCGGGACTCGCAACGTAGTTTTTGCTTCCGCGAAATGTATTCTGCATGGTCATGCTCCTTTTTCGTGATATCTGAATGGGATCATTTTACCCAACGCGTGTCCCACTGTCAAACCTCTTCCTTCCTCCCGCAAAATTTTTCCGAAAATTTGAAATTTCCTCTTGCATTTTCAAAAAGGGTGTGCTACTATGACAGTGTTGTCCGACATGAGACATGCGCCGTTAGCTCAGCTGGATAGAGCGTCTGGCTACGGACCAGAAGGCCGGGGATTCGAATTCCTCACGGCGTACCAAAGCTCCTCGAAATCGCATGATTTCGAGGAGCTTTGTTTTTCTTCATATTTTGCTATTTAAGGGTTGACAATTCATTCTTCCTGTTACATAATCTTTGTTATATATAATTCAGATTATATATTGAGGTGCGCCTATGCCTGCCAAAGCCAGAATCACAAAAGAAATGATTATTGACGCAGCCTTTGCGATCACCCGCGAAGCAGGAGCAGAGAGCATCAACGCAAGGACTGTTTCGGAGCGGCTGCATTGCTCCACACAACCCGTCATGTATCACTTTGCAACGATTGAAGAACTGAAAAGAACGGTATATGCAAAGGCAGACGGTTATCATTCGGAATATCTGATGAGCGTGAAAAAGCTGCCGAATGGTGCTGCGCTTGGGATCGGAATGAATTATATCCGCTTTGCCATCGAAGAGCCGCATTTGTTCCGTTTTCTGTTTCAGTCGGACTATTTCAGCGGAAAGACCCTGCTTGAGCTGATCGACGCCGAGGAGCTTACCCCTGTCCTTTCGGCGATGCAGAACGCCTTGGGGATCAGTATGGAACAAACGAAAAAGGTCTTCCTAACGGTTTTCCTGTTTGCCCACGGGTACGCGAGCATCATCGCCAACAATTCGCTGCAATACGACGAGGCGCTTATCCATTCTCAGTTGGAGCGGGCGTATCGGGGCGCAATATTGGCGGCGCAGGAGGAAATGGCATGAAGAACAGGCTGGCGCAAAGCAAGAACGCAGATACGGCCGCGCACGGTATTAGAGGGATTCCCCCTATTCTGCCCCAAGTGCAAATACACCTGCGTGATCCGTTTTAAGGACGGCAGAATTAAAGAAATCAAAATGCCAGACGCTTAGACGCAGTGCAGACCACAGTACTGGTTTGCGCTGCGTTTGTTGCTTTTAAGAAAAAAACAGGGAGGATTACAGAATGAAAAACATCGCATTGGTCGTGATCGACCTGCAAAACGACATCACCAAAAATTACAGGGAGATCATTGAAAACGTTAACGCGGCCATCGACTGGGCGGTTCAAAAGGAGCTGTGGGTCGTTTACATACAGCACAACAATCTGTCGGCAGGAACAAGGACCTTCAAGCCCGGCACGCACGGCGCAGAGCTTGTCCCTGAAATGAAGGTCGTGTCCGACCACATCTTTACGAAGGCAAAAAGCAATGCACTGACCAGCGAGGCGTTTGCCACCTTTATTCAGGAGCGTGGAATTTCCGAGTTTTACGTCGTCGGTGCAGACGCTGCGGCCTGCATCAAATCCACCTGCTATAATATGCGGAAAAGCGGCTATGCCGTTCATGTGCTGTCAGACTGCATCACCAGCTACGATAAAAAGAAACTGCCGGAGCTGCTTGCGTATTATGAAAGCAAGGGCTGCGAAGTCCTGACGCTTTCCCAAACCGCAAGTGTGTAATTGACGCGGCTACACAGGAGAAAATGATATGAAAAAACTATATGAGAAACCTGTTCAACGGCAGCGGCATGGATGTTGTGGGTAACCTGTGCCAGATCGTTTTTGCCATCGCAGTCGGCTTCCTGCTGGTCACAGTCTTTTATCGCGGCGGCAGCCTGCTTCCCTGCATCCTCGTCCATGCTGCTATCAACACGCTCAGCACCTTTGCGAACGATACGAACCTTACCACGGAAACGCACTTGCTCCATCTCGCCGCTCTGATTGTCATTACGGTTGCCTATACGCTGATCCTGACAAGGACCCTCCCGAAAGCGCAGCAGGCAAAAAGGAATTGACGTGGATAAGGGAGAACGGTATGCCAATCAGTCAGTTTTTTGTGAGCGGGGACATCAAAGGCGCGATTGCCTATATGCGCGAGCATGAGGAATTCAAGGACATTCTTCCTGCGTATGCGGCGATTTTTGAAGATCAGGAATACCGCACCTACGAAATACCGGATGACCTCAACGACATCCTGCGTCTGTATCAGGTCTATTTTCGGGATAGCTTTTATTGCGGCTCACTGGAGGCGGAGGCCGCAGACAAGCTGCGGACAGGGCTGCGAGCGCGCCTGAATATGCCGGATGCAGATGAAGCGCTCCTGACGGAGCGCCTTCAATCGCTGTTTGAAGCAGAGGGCTATCATGCGCTTTTCGGGAAAACGCAGGGATATTACGGTCCTTATATCTGGCGGGATACGGTTCCGACCGTCTACCGCGTGGAGCTGCCGGACGGAACGGCAGAATATACGGTCAACATTCTGAAAGGCTTTGTGTTTCGGAGCTGGATGGATTATCTGACCTTCGGGCGGTATGGTACGGGCGGCTGGGCTTTGCCCGATGGCACGATCAACTGTGTCGGGCGGGCGTATGATTTTGCAAGCGAACGGTTTCTTGTTTCGCTCCTGAAGCACGAAGCGCAGCATACCATGGATATGAAACGTTTCCCGGAGATTACTCCCGCAGAGCTGGAATACCGGGCAAAGCTGGTGGAGCTTCACTACTCCAGCGATCTGAGCCTGCTGCAAAAGTTCTTATCGGAAGCGGATGGAAGCAAAACGAATGACGCTCACGCGGCCGCCTCTGTGCGGATCAAGTGCGAGTTTGCAGACACGGATCAAAGGTCACTGCCCTGTGTCCAGACGCAGGCGCTAACGCTGCTTCATGCGCATACGAGAGAAATGGAAGAAAAATATGGAGGTCAACGGAATGAATAACAAAGCCAGCATTACCGCCCTGATGAGTTCCTTCGGACGGGCGTTTCATGCAGAAAATGAAGAGCATCCGGTTTTCGGGGATTTCCTTGCCAAAGAGCTGATGACAGCAGAAGAATATGCCGCCGTTCAAAGCTATCTTCTCGGCGGTGCGCAGTTTTTTGAGCCGGAGATCGACCCCGCAAAGCAGGAACCGAAAGAGCTGCTGCGCAGACTTGTGAATGTCCATATCGCGCCGTCGCCGCTCTGCCGCGCGGCCTATACTGAGAAGGCTCTGAAAGCTGCCGTCTTGACCGGAACAAAGCAATATGTCATCCTCGGCTCGGGGCTGGATACCTTTGCTTTTCGGAAACCGGAGTTTTTATCGAAGTACTGGGTATTCGAGGTCGATCACCCTCTGACGCAGGCGGACAAGCTGGAACGGATCACTCGCGCCGGTTGGACGATCCCTGATAATCTCTCCTTTGTTCCCGTGGACTTCACGAAGGACAGCTTGACGGAACGGCTGATTGCTGCTGGCTTTGACCCGTCTGTGAAGTCCTTTTTCTCATGGCTCGGCGTGACCTACTACCTTTCGGCAAAAGCAATCGATGCGATGCTCGCCTCGCTCTCTGAGCTTTGCGCGGACGGCAGCGCCCTCGTGTTCGATTATCCGGACGAGGACTTCTTTGCTGCACCCGAAAAGCGTGTGCAAAACACCATTATAATGGCAAAAGCAGGCGGCGAACCGATGAAAACGGCCTTTTCCTATTCGGAGCTTGAAAAGTTGCTGGAGAAGCATGGGTTTCTGATCTATGAACTGCTGACACCGGATGATATTCAAAGGGACGTGATCGACAAGGCCGGGGCAGATCTGAAAGCCTTTGAGCATGTCAATTACTGCCTTGCGGTCAGGAAAGAATAATCCGGCAACTATGAAATAGGAGGATGCAGAATATGGAATCAAACTGCAAGCACGCAAATCAGCTGATTGGCTGCTGCGGACTGGATTGCGAAACCTGCGACGCCAGAATCACAACGCTCACGAACGATAACACCCTGCGTGAAAAAACTGCCGCCCTGTGGACAAAGCTCAACGGCGTAACGATCACGCCGGAAATGATTAAATGCACCGGCTGCCGCATAGAGGGCGCAAAAACGCCCTTCTGCGACAAGCTCTGCCCCGTACATAACTGCGTGAGGGAAAAGGGGCTGGATACCTGCGCAGACTGCGCGCAGATGGATGGATGTCCAACGCTGGGACAAATTGCCGCAAACAGCCCGTTTGTGCTGGAAAATCTGAAGGCGATCCGCGAGGCGAAGTAAATGAAACGGTATATCGCTTTGCTGCGGGGCGTCAACATCAGCGGCAAAAATAAAGTGCCGATGGCAAACCTAAAGAAATGCTTTGAAGCCCTCGGCGTTATGGAGGTCAAAACCTGTCTGAACAGCGGTAACGTGATCTTTTCCAGCGCTGACGGGAATGTAACAGCATTGACTGACCGGGCTGAGCGCATGATGCAGCGTGAATTCGGCTTGGATATTCCTGTTTTTATCATTCCGCAGGAGGAGCTTGCGGACATTCTGCGCCATGCCCCGGACTGGTGGGGAACGGAAAATCAGGATATTTACAATAACCTCATTTTCATCCTGCCGCCTGCGACCTTCCCGGACGTCTATCACGAGATCGGCGCGCCGAAAAAGGGCTTGGAACAGATACAGGAATACCAGTCGGTTGTGTTCTGGTCGTTCAGCCGAAAGGACTATCAGAAAACCAACTGGTGGCCAAAAACGGCCCGTGCGGATATTGGCTCGAAGCTGACGATCAGAACGGCGAATACCGTCCGAAAAATCGTCAGTATGTGAAAGGGGCCGTCAACAGAATGATGCCTGACACAAGGACGGTAAACGGTGCCGAATACACCGTAATCAAGCTCCTTGGGAAAGGAAAAGGCGGCTATTCCTATGCGATACTGACACTTCTTGTGCTGGCGGCGTTCTACGGCGTTTATTTTGCCAAGGACAAAACGGAGCTGGTCACAACCGGCATTTACCGTTTCAGCCGCACCCCGGCGTTCCTCGGCTTTGACCTCATGTATGTCGGCGTCCTGCTGTATGGAAACCTGCTGACGCTCGGCTTTTCTGTCTTTGCCATCGTCATGCTCCACTTGCAGATATTGCAGGAGGAACGATACCTTGTGAATACCTTTGGCACATCGTATCAGGAGTACTGCCGCCATGTGTCCCGGTATTTGGGCAAAAAATAAAGACCTTTTCAGGAGAACAGATCATGTCAAAACGAATACGACAATACATTGGTATTCTGGCTGCGCTTGCCGCCTACTACCTCGTTCACGAGGGCGCACATCTGCTGT
>ENA-UOJG01001451-UOJG01001451.1-human-gut-metagenome-genome-assembly--contig:-C47-NODE-1451-length-24878-cov-15.352012_pt1 | contig 24878 bp, 21 predicted proteins | sample MGYA00242340_ERZ723887 | MGnify/ENA metagenome assembly ERZ723887 | reverse complement strand
GATGGATAAGGAGGAACGGAATCGCACAATAAGCACAGAATTTTTGAAAGTGCCAAAATAAAAGGAATGGTTTTTTATATAAGTTTTTCCATAATATTAATTGTGGAGCTTCTTTTATTTTTAAAAATCGTGCTTTCATATTGGAAGCTCCACTTTTTAATTAATTAAAAGCTAGCTATTATTGTCTTATTTTTTTAAATAGATTTTTAAAATATTTTATATATGTTTAATTGATATTTCACTTATTTTAGGAGGTTATATATGTATTTTATTAAATTTTTGATTTTTAAAAAATTCTAAAAAGATGAATAAAAATCAGAAAATGAATTTAAGAAAGTTTTCTATGAATAAAATATGGTGAAGTTAAAAATAAAAAATATGAAATTCCTTAATTCTTGATGGGGGTTTTCTAGAATAGGTTTATTTGATAATAATTATAATAGTTAATTATATTATCAAATTTTCTATTATGGTGTGATATATGACAAAAATTGGTAGGAATGAACCATGTCCATGTGGCAGTGGTAAAAAATATAAAAAATGTTGCTTCAAGAAAGATAATTATTTAAGAAATCTTCCTGCTGATTCTTTAATAAGATTAAAGGAAGAATTTTCTAATTATAATCAGAAAGATTTAATCAAAACATTAGCAGCATTATCAATATGTCCTGAAAATCAATCACAATATATTCGTCTTGAAATAGCAACTCAAATAGCATGTTCTAATATTAAATGTGGGAATAAAAATATCACAATTCGGGATTTAAATGAACTATTTTTAAAGTATCTTCCATCAGATGGACCTATAGGTCAGTTAGAAGATTCCCTTGACACTTTATTTACAAACAATATCTTATTTTTTAAAAATAATATTATATTCAATGGAGCTTCTAATTCTGATTACTATATCTTACAAAAAATAATTAATTGTATTCATTTGAATTCTTTGGATTTTTCTGATGAATTTATAGATTATTTCTATCACGCTTCAAAATTTATCCTATTTTTAAGTGATTATATTGCTAAAAAAGCAGGTTATGAACGCTATGAAAATTTTGATAATAGACTTAGACAAGAGATATTCTTTCCAGATATTGAAGTATTAAATAATCTTAAAGATAGTGTCACATTTAATGTCAATGAATTGGAAGAGTTCATGAATACTTCCAATATTAATGGCATCATACCCCATGATTTTATTATTAAAGTTGGTGACAACAATTTTAATAGTACCCTATCTATTACAAACGAAATTGAAGAAAATTTGAAGGATAATAATCCATTCAATGATTTTTTTAAGAGCAAGATATATTCAGAATTTTTAGACAAAAACCCATTATTAGCATCGCCTATAATAAAAATTGAAAGTAAATACATAATATTTCCTAGAGCACTGCCTATTTCTCTTATACATAACATTTTATCATCCATTTTAAAATTTAATGAGAAAGAAAATTTTATAAAAAATTATCAGAACTATTTATGGTCTGATATTCAATTAAATTTAAAAAACAAATTACATTTTGAAGATTTCAATTATGAGTTGCCTGAATGGAAAAATACAGTATTCAAAGATAAAGTTTTTAAAATCGATACGGATAAGTTAGCTTATTGTATTCTTATCAATGATAATTTAAAGAATTATGGTGAAGATGGACCTTATGAAAGAATTGATTTAAATTATAAGTACATGCTAAAAAATAGGATAGATTTTGTTATGGATAATTTGTCTTCTGATGAATCCATTAATGATATTCTTATAATTTTATTTGTTGGGATGACTGGACGACGGCTTTATATGGGAAGGTTAGAATATAATAACCTTTTACTGATTAATTGTGAAGAATTTGAAATATTCGTCAATTTAGACATTTATGATAGCTTGACTTTTTTTAAATTTTCAAAATTATTAGAGAATCAGAATATTGAAGGGACTAGTTTTTTAAATATGTTCAGTTTTTACATTGAAAATAATCATTCATTTTATGTCAGTGATGAAAAAGTTGATATAATTGCATTACCTTATGAGGAAACTTCAAATTATACAAAAAAATTAAGAAAAAAAGCAATTAAAGATAAAGATCCTCATTTGGAAATTTATAAAGATAAATTCATTTTGGTTAAGAAAATCAATGATTTTATCTATGCTACAATACCAAATTTATTTTTAATTAAATTAAATACTCAAAATATTTGGATTAAATTTGAAAAAGACGTGGAGATGTTCATTGCTGAGGCCATATGTTTTTGGCTTGAGTACATTAGCGGTGAACTCTATAAAGATTTAAAACCATTAAATAATATTCCTATTTCAATTTCGTTCAACCTCGAAGAACATAATAATTTAGATTTGAGTACCAAAATAGAAAATATCATTAAACAAAATTTAATTATTTCCAGTAATATAACTAATGAGGAAATTAATTTTAAAATTAGCAATCATTTAATAAATATAGCAATTCAAAAAAATAATGAAGCTGATTTGCTTTTAATGAATGAAATTTTAAAGTTAATTGGAAAAATATTAGAAAACAATAGCTTAGAAAACACCTTAACTGAAGAACGAATATATGAAATTATCCATAAAAAATCAGATTCTGGGCATAAAAAACATATTTTAATCAATAATCCTAAAGATTTCATGAATATTCCTGTAAAAAATCAAATAAGATTATTACAAGAACATAATATTCAATTAACAAAGGATAACTTAGTAAATAAAATTCAGTGCCAATATGATTATAATCAAAAGTTAACTAAAAAACAATCTATTAAACTAAGTCATATGATTGTAAATTATTATATGGATTGTATTAAAAAAGAAATTGTCAAATATGAATGGAATGATCTTATCCAAAAATTAATTTTAAATTATGAAAATGTTCTTTTTGCTAGATTGCAATTTAATAATGCATATTATTTTAATAATTATAATAATGATTCTAACATTTTGAAAGATATTGTACATGATGATCATGAATTAGATAAAATGGGACTACCAACAAGATTTTTAATAGAAATTTTATCAGCGGAGCAAAACTTTAATAGTAAGGTGAAAATATCTAATGAAAGCTTTGACAATTTAATGGCTTTATCTTATAATTATATTGAATGGACTTTTAGTAGTGATTATATTAAATCTGAACATGTGGATTTTGAAATCACTCCACTAAAATCTGGACGTTTCGGAATTAAAACAGATTTGAATGAAGTTCTTGACATATTTAGATCTAAAAGAACATTGGAACATTTAAACAACAGATTTTCAAATATTTTTCATGATACTGGGGATGAAAGAATAAGTGATGAAGAAGAATCATTTAAATCTGAATTTGGTATTAGTTTAACAGATTATGTTGATTTTATTTCTATATTAATAAAAATAGCTATAGATAAAAAAATAGATATTGTTTATATTTCTAAATCTAAGTTAAAAGATATTCTAAAAGAAGAGTTAGAATGGGATTATAAAAAATCTTCAGAGGCCATAGAAAATTTTTCATTAAGTTATCGTGAAAAATGGGATACTCCTCCTGAAGGTTATAGCGAAAACGATATTAATCCATGGATTTTTAGAAGACCTTTATCTTATCATTTAAAACCTTTGATTATTAAAAATGATGAAGATAAAACACTCATTTATGGCTTTCGAAATGCATATCATTCTGTTTTAAACTTATTTAATTTAATTTATAAAGGATTATATAAAACAGACAATTCTTCAAAAAAATTTAAGTCATTCATTGGTAAAATGAGTGATCTTAAAGGAAAAGAATTTAATAAAAATGTTATTAAATGGCTTGAAGATAATTTAGATACATCCAAAAAATTTTATTTAAAACAAAATGTAAAAATAGATAAAATAGTAAAAGTTGAGCCAAAATATGGCGATATTGATATTCTATTGTTGGATATTAGTGAAAAACGTCTATTTTCAATTGAATGTAAAGATATTGAAGGTGCCAGAAATCCTCGAGAGATTTTTCACGAAATAGAAAAATTTTTTGATAATAAGATGTGGATAAAAAAACATCAGAGGAGAGATAAATGGATAAAAAATAACTTAGATAAATTAGGTGAAAAAATTGGTTATGATTTAAATGATTATAAAGTTTTTTCATTTTTTATTGTATCTCAGGAATTGCCTATAACTTATTTAAAGAAACTGCCTATAGACATAATTCCTTTTTCACAAATAATAAATAATAAATCAAATTTTTTAGATAAATATAAATAATATATAAAGTATAACGAGGGCAATAATGTGGATTGATAAATTTTTTGAATTATTATATTCTGAAGATAGTACAAAAATTGAAAAAGCATATGATTTAAAAAATAAAAAAATACCTAATTTCATTTACAAATATAAGTCCATAAAAGATAATAAACATACATTTGATTTGTTGGAAAATGATTTAATATATTTAGCTAAAGCTAATAATTTAAATGATTTATATGAAGGTGAATTTTTTTATGATGTTGAAAAAATATATTTTAATCATTTTGAGACTGAAATCTTGAATAATTTCATTAAAAAAGTAAAATTAAGTGATGAAGAAAAAGAAAGATTGTCTAATTCTGAAAACCCTTATCTGGATTTACAAAAATTAATTTATGAAACAGATCCAATTGTAAATACAGATATCCCATTTGAGGAATTCAGTGATTTTTTATTGAAAATAACTTTTGATGCATTGGACAAAGTTTTTCAAGATGGAAGTAATCATATTAAAGAGAATACTTATTTAACTTGTTTTTCTGAAGATTTTGACACTATATTGATGTGGTCACATTATGCTGATTCCAATATGGGAATTTGCATAAAATATAACATTAAAAATTATGACGATTTTCTAATGCGTCTATGTTATCCAATTAAATATGAAGAGGGGTATGATTACACAGAGGAATTATCAAATATAAAAGAAAATTTTCATAAACTCAGATTAGACCCATATTTAAGAAAAGAAACTAGATGGAGTTATGAAAAAGAGTGGAGAATATTAGTGCAGTATGATATTCTTCTAAGGTGTGCGATAAAAATTGGCGAAAATTATTTTCTTAAATTACCAAAACCTTCTGCAATATATCTGGGTAAAAGAATTACTGATATGAATAAAGAAAAAATTATTGATATATGTAAAAAGAGGGAAATTTCTCTTTATCAAATGGAAAAAGATACACGAGAAGCTAAACTTTATGAAACGGAAATTTTAAAGTATTCTTAAGAATATTGATAAGATTAATTATTTATTCTTGAATCAATTAACATTCATCTATCAAGATTCTTTATCATTTACAACATTTGTGTGAATTAATTTCCTTCGAAAAGACAGTTTTGGATGTTTTTTGATGAGGAATATAATCATAGGATAGTCTTATTTCAGGCAAAACTGGGCAAGTTACTTGATGATTAAGTTTATAATAATCTTATAAAAAATGATTTCAGGTTTATAAAAGATGATATGCAGGATAATACTTTCACTTTTAAAGAAACTTCATGCTAAAACTTATTTGAGTTGTATAATAATCTTGGAAGCTCTTATGATGTTCTTGATGAGATTCGCTTAGAAAATATTGCAAGGGGAATTTTTTAAAAATTCTATCGTATTTACTTACCAAACATTATAAATAAAATATAACACTAAACTAATCCTAGAGGGAATAGACATGATTTTTGCAAGTATTTTGGCAGGAGGTTGTGGAGACAGAATGGGGAGCACTGAAAAGCCTAAGCAGTTTTTACCACTTGGAGAAAAGCCTATCTTGATTCATACTATTGAAAAATTCGTCTTAAACAGTCAGATTGATGAGATCATTGTTTTGACTCCAAAGGAATGGATCAGCTACACCTGTGATATCGTTGAAAAGCATATTCCAAACGAGAACATTTCAATAATTGAAAGTGGAGAGTTGAGAATCGACACTGTAAAGAAAGCTATGGACTATATCAATGATAACTACTCTGATGAGGACAACATTCTCATAACTCATGATGCCGTAAGGCCTTTTGTAAACCACAGGATTATCGACGACAATATCGAGGCTGCAATGGAGCACGGCGCCTGCAACACCATAATCCCGGCAACGGACACTATCGTTAAAAGCAGTGAAGGGGAGTTTGTTGATGAGATTCCAGATAGGGCACAACTGTATCAGGGCCAGACTCCACAGTCATTTAGATTGGATCTCTTAAATGAGCTTTACGACAAGCTAGATGAAAACCAAAGGAAAAATCTAACTGATGCCTGCAAAATATTCACATTAAATGACGTTCCTGTAGCTATTGTGAAAGGAGACGTTTCAAACATCAAGATTACATATCCTCATGACCTGAAAGTGGCTAACTTTATTTTAAAGGAGTAGTTTCTCATGATAAATTCAGTATACAGATTGACGGAACCGAGAGTTATAGAGGAGGTTTTTGAAGAGGTTGATCTTCGAGAGGGCGATATAATCGTAAGGCCTACTTACATGTCAATCTGCAAGGCCGACCAGAGGTATTATCAGGGAAACAGGGACATCAACACATTAAAGGAAAAGCTTCCGATGGCATTAATCCATGAAGCCGTTGGAGAGGTGGTTAAGGACTATACTGGTACATATGAGCCAGGAGACAAGGTGGTTCTAATTCCAAACACTCCTGTTGAAGAAGATGAAATTGTTGAAGAGAATTACCTTGAAAGCTCCGCTTTCCGCTCAAGTGGCTATGACGGCTTTATGAGCGAATATGTCTACATCTCAAAAGACAGGGTAATCAGGCTTCCAGATAACATTGATTTGAAGGTTGCATCTTTTATAGAGCTGGTTTCAGTAGCATATCATGGAATCAGGCGGTTCAAAACCCTTTCCCACAAGAGAAGAAACAGGATTGGTGTGTGGGGAGACGGAAACTTGGGATTTATAACTTCACTACTTCTAAAAGTCATGTTTCCAGATTCCAGAATCATAGTCTTTGGAAAGAACATTGAGAAATTATCTTACTTCTCATTTACAGATGAAACATACAATATAAACCAGATTCCAGAAGATTTAGCTATTGACCATGGCTTCGAGTGCGTCGGAGGCTTCAAGTCAGAATTTGCAATAAACCAGATTATAGACTTTATAAATCCACAGGGAACAATAGCTCTTCTGGGAGTGTCTGAAAACAAGGTAGCTATAAATACCAGGATGGTTCTTGAAAAAGGAGTTAATATGTTTGGAAGCAGCAGAAGCGGAAAAAAAGACTTTGAAGAGACTATTGATTTGATTTCTAAAAATCAATATATTGTGGATTACCTTAAAAGCCTTATAGCTAATGAGGTGGAAATAGATTCAATTTCAGACATTTCAGATGCTTTCAGTACAGATTTCAATTCCAATTTCGGTAAAACAGTTCTTAAATGGAATTTGTAATTGGGTAATGTAAATAATTATAAATTTAAAGTTGGGTAATATGAAGAGAAATAGCTGGAAACTTTTAGTTGATGTGGTCATGATTATACTATTTTTAGCGATGTATAAAAAAAGGATCATTTCGATTGGGTTTCATGAAATTATGGGCTTGCTGGTATTTGTAATCGTGCTTATTCACTTATTTTTCAATAGGAAACTTTTTATTGCATCAGCAAAGAAATTCAATAAAATCAAAACGAAAACTAAATTGAGATATATTGTAGATGTAGTTTTATTGGTTGATTTTGTATTGGTTGTAATAACCGGAATAATGATTTCTAAAGTATTATTCGGCTTCGGATACTTTGGAATATGGAAATTCATACATAATCTCTTGGCTGCTTTCGCATTAATTCTTGTAGGTATTCACATTGGTCTTGAATGGGATACTTTCTCTTCAATGATTAGAAAAGTTATTGGACTGCCTAAAAACCCATCAAAATCAGTGATTATTGTAATTTCTTTACTGGTTCTTGTCGGTGGGGCTTTTAGCATGGCAAATACATCATTTGCAGACTGGTTATCTGGACCATTTATATATGACTCTCATAATTTCCATGGTGACGGTCATGGAAACGGATTAGGTTGGGAGAAAGGAAACGGCACTGATGGTCAACATTTAAATGGAACAGGTAAGCATTTAAACGGTACTGGTCAGGGTAAACATGATGGCTCTGGTAAAGGGTTTCAGAAAAACCAAAATAAATCGGGAAAAGGATTAGGAAATAATGGAACTCCCCAATATAAAAACCAAAATCAAAAAGACAATGATTCCAATTCGGTAAATGGAGATAAGTTAACTTATGATAATATTCCTACTTCTGGAAATATTGACTATCTGGTCATTATTATCAATATTGTTGAAATTGGATTAATCATTGGATTTTTTGGAATAATCACAAGATTCGTAATAAAACTTTTGAAATTTTAATGTCTGCTTAGTCTTTATTTAGGAACTCTTGAGGAGAATGCAATAATAGCTACGTCAAATGAACATTATTTATAATTAATCAACAAATAGGATATTATGGTAAACTGTGCTGATATTTTTGATTTTTTTAAAAAAGAGATTGTCTTTTTTATATCACTAATATTGGCTATTTTATCTTGTTTTTTTGTTAACCCCAGTGCTGATTATTTGAATTATATTAATTGGGATACAATCATTTTACTTTTTGTAATCATGCTTATTGTTGAAATTTTAAAAAATTTATCCCTCTTTGAGATTTTGGTATGCAAGTTGCTAAATAGAACCAATAATGCTCGTGTACTGGTTTTCATATTGGTATTCATTTGTTTTTTCAGTTCAATTTTAATAACGAACGACGTTTCTTTAATTATTTTTGTTCCCTTTGCGATTCTGGCTTTAAAAAAGGTTAATCGTAAAGATCTGATTATATTGACAGTTAGTTTGCAGACTATTGCTGCTAATGTTGGATGTATGGTGCTTCCAATAGGAGCGCCTCATAACATTGTATTGTATACTTCATACAATATTGGATTTCAGTCATTTCTTTTATTGTTGGCGCCTTATATTCTTGTATCTGTAATATTTGTAGTTATTATAATATTTTTTATTAAAAATGAGCCTGTTGAATTGCCTAAAATATGCATAACAAAAGTAAATAAAAATAATTTTATTAGAAATGTATTTTTAGGTGTGGATTATTATCTGCTTTTAACTTTCATTGCTCTTTTCATTTTAATAGGTAATCTTGAAAGGATTCCATTTTTCTCATCCTTTTTTAAGAGCTTTATTTTAGGAAATGAGGTTATATGTGGGGTAATTGTATCTCAATTCATATCCAATGTCCCTGCTGCAATGCTGCTTACAGGTTTTAGCAGCAATTATAAGGCCATTATCATTGGAATCAATATTGGAGGTTTTGGAACTCTTATTGCATCTATGGCCAATCTCATCTCATACAAACTTCTTGCTGACGAATGTGATGAATTCAAAACCAGATATCTTTTTGTTTTTACAGTGCTCAATGTTCTGTTATTACTCATTTTATTGGCTGTTTATTATTTAACTTCTTAGTCAATAGAGTATATTCTCTTTCTAATATTTGGTGATGTTTGTTTACTTAATTCAAATTATTGGTAAATTCATGCTTTTTCATCTATTCTGGCGAATATTCGTTGATAATCGCCGAATCATGAAGATTTACTTCAATTTAATCTAAGTTAATCATCCTCTTTTAAGTCGATAATATTTTTATGAATAATTCCATCTTTTGAATAGTCAAAATTGTCTAATGTTAAAATATATTTGGGATGATTGTCTTTAATATTGATTAATGATTTAAATTCTCTATTTCTAGTATTTTCATCAATGATTGATTCGGAAACCTGGATGTATAGGGTTTTATTGAATCTTCTGCAGATAAAATCTACTTCATTATTATCAATGTTGCCTACTGTGACTTTGTATTTTCTTCTAATCAGCTCCAAGTAAATGATATTTTCTAGAATTTGCCCCATAGAACCATTTGAACCTACTTGCAGTCTGTAAAATCCAGGATCAATACAATAGTACTTCTCGTTGATAGTTAAGATTTTTTTGGTTTTGATTTCTTCCCTGCTGGCTTTTAAAAGCAGGTAAGCATCTGAACAATTTTTCAGATAATTGGCTATCGTGTTTGTTGAAACAGAGATGTTTTCATGCTTTAGATATTTTCTTATGGAATTGATTGAAAAGATTTGTCCTGTGTTTGAAATGATGAATTTGATTAACATTTCCAGAAAATCCACCTTCTTGATTTTGCTTTTTAGAATGATGTCTTTCAACAATATAGAACTAAAAATATCATTTAAATAATTGATTTTTCCTTCATCATCAAAAATCAGACTTCCAGGAAAACCTCCATAAGTAATATATTGATTGAAAATATCTATTTCGTCCTGAGGTGCCAATTCTCTTTTCTTGGAATAGTATTCAAGTAGCTCTTTATAAGAAAATGGAAAAACTTCGATTTTAATATATCTGCCGGCTATTAAAGTAGCTAATTCTCCAGACAATATTTTAGAGTTAGAACCTGTAATATAAATGTCGGCATCTAAATCTACTCTAAAAGAATTAATGCTTTTTTGCCAAGAATCAACCATTTGAATTTCATCAATGAAAATATAAATTCTTCCTTGAATGTTAGCTATTTTATTAAATATATATTGGTTTAAATCACTATAATCCTTTAGAAAATCGTAGTTGGCAGATTCAAGAGATATGAAAATTATATTTTCCTCTGGAATGCCCTGATTTTTCAAATCATCAATGTACTGTTTTAATAATGAGGTTTTACCAGATCTTCTAACGCCTGTAATGATTTTAATAAGGTCATTATCTTTAAATTTATATAATTTATCTAAATAATAAGTTCTTCTTAATATTCATCTAATACTATATATTTTATTATATTTAAATTTTCTAATGAAAATAATTAGGGAAATAGTTAAAAATTTTCATTTGAAAATTTAAAATTAGCATATTATAAGAAAAGTATTACTACAATTTTAGAAGAAGTGTTTGTTTTAATCCAAAATTTAAAGATTTTGATGTTTTCAAATCATAATATATATTGGAAATAAATATTAATCCTTCTTTAATCTGAGAAAAGATTATTCTTTCACTTTCTTACATTTTTGTTTTGAAAAAACAATGTATAGGTTCTTATTTTTGATAAACAATTATGTTTATATAATAGTGGATATAAAGTTAGTATTAAGAATTTGGATTGAAGAAACCTCCTTCCGAATTCCAGATGATTCAATTTTTGTTCAAAACATTGAATCTATGTTTTTTTAAATAAAGTTAAAATAGGGTTTGCGGATTTAGAGAAAAAATATGTTTTTCTCTTCTCTATTTTAACACTAAAAAAGAGAATGATTTATGGGAAGAATTAGACAGAACTTCATATTTTCTAAAATTACGGATATTCTAGAAGAATAATATAATAACAAAGAACCCATAAATCTTAATTCAAATTTTTTAAATAAATAGGTAGGGCTATTTATCAAAATACCAATAGTATTTTTTTTATAATATCCAACATGTTAATTGGATTATTATTTCAAATACATTAAGGACAATAATTATCCATTGATACTTTGAAATTGTAACATACCTCCCTATTATTTCAAAACATTTTATTGATAGGGTATTTATTTCTATAATATCAACTCTATGTTTTTTTTAAAATAAGTTGTATGTTTTCTATTGTCTTTATTATTTGTCTATTCTACTATATTACTATTTTTAAAGATTTGTGGAAGTCTAATACTTGATTAAAGAGCTTAAATTGATTTTAATTTAAAATATTGTCATGATTGCCAGTTATTTACTTATTTTTTTATAACATTATATCAAATTTAATTTAATAAATAACCAAATGGAAAATAGGCAATGTAGAATATATAAAAAAACAGAGACTGGCTTGTAAACCAATTATTACTAAAAAAAATAATGGATAGTTTATAAAAAATTAAAATTAATCATAATTCATTAGAATAAAAAAAAGTTTTAGCTAATATCTAATCGATTTTAAAGTTAAAAACGCGTTCTGCAAGGTTAAATGCAGTAGGAGTTACGATTATAACTACTAAAAAGTAAGCTACTGCCCAACGTACTGGCCATAAAAGAATGCAGCTTATTAAAGGCATTCCACTTGGTAATGCAAATATTAAAGGCATCAAAAGACTCATCATCAAACTTATAAAAAACGCAATCGGATTCCAAAGATTTATTTCAAACCCTCCTTTCAGTTCACTAAATATAATTTCTATCTAAAGTACCTATTAATATGTTTCATTAATTGGGATAGAGCTTTATCATCGACACTTGGTTTAACATATATTGTATATACGGATTCAAAATAATAAACTATAAAAAAATATTATATATTGGAATAATATTATATTTTAAGTTTAACAGATAGATATATAATTAACATAATTACAAATAATATATTAATTATAGGAGGATAAAATAATGGTTTTAGCAACTTCTCAAATATATGGAAATTATCAAACAAGCATTCCGAAAGAAATAAGAAAGAAATGTAATATTGATAAGGATTATGTTATAGAATGGGATATAAAAGAAGGAAAACCGGAAATAAATTTCAGGAAAAGAAGAAATTTTAAGAATCTGGTTGGGGCTTTTCATTTAGAAGAGGAAACTGATTCTGTTAAATTAAAAAGGAGTTTATATGAATGAAATATTTCTTAGACACTTCCTTTATTTTAGCTCTAGTTTTAGATTCTGATTCAAACTATAAAAAAGCAGTTAATTTAGCATATGTTCTAAATGAAAAATGTTATATTAACAATAATGTTTTAAATGAAGTTTTAACATTAATCGGCAGAAAACTGGATATAAATTCAGCTAAAGAACTTTATTATAACATAATTGATTCATTTGAATTATTAAACGAATATGATATTTCAAATTACAACTCAGAAAATTTCAATATTTTTGAAAAATATGTAGGGGAAAATTCTAAAAAAACTAAATTAAGTTTTACAGATTCAAGCATTATACTAACTATGAAAGAATATAATATTCCTAATTTAGTAAGCTTTGATAAGGAATTTAAAAAAGTTAAAGGTATTAATCTAATTAAATAATGTTATATAATAACATTAACAAAATTATATATTAATTTATTATATTTGTTGATATTCATGACTAAAAAAGATTTAATTAATAGTGGTAAGGTAAAAAGTGTTTTTACCACTGATAATGATGATGAAGTTTTAATAGAGTTTAGAGACGACATGACTGCTGGTGATGGGGAACGTAAAGAGGTAATGTCTAAAAAAGGAAGTTATAATGCTGTTATTTCTTCTAAAATATTTAAGGTTCTTGAAGATGGTGGAGTCAAGACCCAGTTCATTGATCTTATAAAAACCAATGAAATATTGGCAACCAAGCTTGAAATGATTCCGATTGAGGTTATCATCCGTAACATTGCAACTGGCAGCCTGGTGCGAACTTACCCTATTGAAGACGGAACTCCTTTAAACCCTCCGATTGTCCAGATGGACTTTAAGGATGACGAATTCCATGATCCTATGCTTAACGATTCTATCATCAAGGCTTTAGGAATAGCTACTCAGGAAGAAATCGACACTCTTAATGATTTGGCCTTTAAAGTCAATGATATTTTAAAGGAATTCTTCGATGATGCTGGAATCATCCTTGTTGACTTCAAGATAGAGTTTGGTAAGGATAAAGATGGTAATATTGTTCTAGGTGATGAAATAAGCCCTGACAGTTGCAGATTATGGGATAAGGAAACTTTTGAAATGCTCGATAAGGAGCTATTTAGAAAAGGGGAAGATGACAAAGTAATGGAAGCTTATGTGGAAGTCTACAATAGAATTATCCCTGATGAAGATAAAGCTAAATTTGATTTATAGGTGTTTTACATGTTATTTAATGTTGAAGTTAAAATCTCTTTAAAAGACGGTATGTTAAATCCAGAAGCTACTACAATTGAAAGGTCTCTTGAATTACTTGGCTACACTGTCAGTAATGTAAAGACAACAGACATTCTCAAATTCCAGATGGAAGGAGAAGACAGAGACAAGGTAAGGGAATCAGTAGCTGATATGTGCGAAAGGCTCCTTTGTAATCCTGTTATCCATAATTACAAAATTACTGTAATTCCACAGGATTATGCCTGTGGCTGTGGATGCGACGAGTAGGAGGATTTTATATGAAAATTGGAGTAATTAGATTTCCTGGAACCAACTGCGACCGTGACGTAGCTAAAGCTATTGAAATTGCAGGGGGAACTCCAGAATATGTCTGGTGGAGCGAAGAGGATTTAACTGATTATGATGGCATCGTTATTCCTGGAGGTTTTTCCTATGGGGATTACTTAAGGGCAGGAGCAATGGCTTCAATCACACCAGTTATTGACGGAATCAAAAGCCTTGTAAAGGAAGAGAAACCGGTTCTCGGAATCTGTAACGGTGCACAGATTTTAGGAGAAATAGGTCTTGTTCCAGGTGTTTTCATCACAAACGAACATCCTAAATTCAACTGCGAATGGACTCCATTAAAGGTAACCACCAACAGAACCCCATTTACCAAGTCTTTTAAAAAAGGTGCTCTTGTTGACATTCCGATAGCTCATGCAGAAGGAAGATTCTACACAGATGATATTGATTTACTTAAAGACCAGGACCAGATAGTTTTACAGTTTGCAGAAAAGAACCCTAACGGTTCAATGGAAGCTATTACTGGTATCTGCGATGAGTCAGGCCTTGTATGTGCAATGATGCCTCACCCGGAAAGGGCAACAGAAGAGATATTAGGTTCTGCTGACGGACTGAATTTCTTTAAAGGTTTTCTTTAGGTGAATGATATGGTTGTTTCATTAATTGGCGCAGGTCCTGGAGATGCTGATTTAATTACACTTAAGGCAGTCCATGCACTGAACAATGCAGATGTGGTATTGTACGATTACTTGGCTAATGAAGAGATATTGCAACATGCTCCAGAATCTGCAAAGCTACTCTACGTAGGCAAGAAATCAGGAGAGCACTACAAGACCCAGGATGAAATCAATGAACTTATCGTAAAGGAAGCTCTTGAAAACGACAATGTGGTAAGGCTTAAAGGAGGAGATCCTTTCGTCTTTGGCCGCGGAGGCGAAGAGATATTTGCCCTCATGGATGCAGGAATCAAATTCGAAGTAATTCCGGGTGTAACATCAGCTATTGGAGCACCAACTTCATTGGGGTTGCCGATAACACAAAGAGCATTGGCCACATCATTTACTGTTGTAACAGGTCATGAAGATCCAACAAAATCAGAAAAACAAGTGAAATGGGACTTTACAGCAGATACGCTAATAATTCTAATGGGAATTGGGAATATCAAGGAAAACACTGAAGAAATCATGAAACACCGTCCGGCTGACACTCCAGTATGTGCAATCGAAAAAGGGACACTTCCTGGTGAAAACGTAATATTTGGAACATTGGAAGACATTTCAACTAAAAAAATAAATCCTCCAGCTATTCTAATAATCGGGGAAGTTGTAGGGTTATATAAAAAAATCTATGAGTATACAAATGAAGATAAGGAATAATAATCTTGTCTTCAGCTATTTTTTTAAAGTTTTTTTCTAATATCCATTTTAAAAAGAAAAAATGTACTCAATTAGAATGTTTGAGTACCGCTAGTTGGGTTTAATGAAACGCTTCTTGTATCTAGAAGATGGTTATTTGTATTATATAAATTGATTACCGCATAATCTGGGTAATATTTATATGCATCAGCACTACTTACATCGATATATCCTGCTGAATCAACAGTTACAGGAACCATATTTCCATTATTTAAATTAGAACCGTCTCTTGAGTACTTAATTTGTACTATTACATTTTCTCCAGCATGCTCAGGACCAACATAAAGGGTTGCATATGTTTTTGCAGATAAACTACTGGCTGTTGAAAAACTTCCACCAAGGATAGTCATTTGATTTACACTTGATTGATGTGAATCTTGATCATTATCACTATTTATGGGCTTGCTAGAAGTGTTTTGCTGTTCTACATTATGGTTTGAAAGTTCAATATAAGCAAAAGCTCCTACAAGTGCAATTATAATTATAATCAATGCTATAATGATATACTTTGTAGAATTATCTTGAGGATTTTCATTATTGACAGTATTGATTTTATTTACTGTTTTCTTTAGTGGTGTTCCACATTTGCTGCAAAATTTTGCCGAATCTTTATTTTCACTATTACATTTTGGACAACGCATTTTTAAATATCTCTCCATTCAATATATTAATTAAATAATATGTTATTCACCATATTAAAGATTATTCCTTGTAATTTTTGATTTTCCAATGAAATTATTCTATTATAAGACGTCTAATAAAGAATAGCCACCTAACTGAAAGCTCCACATTTACAGTTTACAATAAAATATTAATAGTGGTTCAACATAAAAATAATATAATCTATATTTTAAAAAAGGTGCTATTATGTGTGGTATTGTAGGTTGCATTTTAAAAGATGATGAAGATGCAGCTCCTGTGCTCTTGGAATGTGTTAAAAAATTGGAGTATAGGGGTTATGATTCGGTAGGAATAGCTACCGTCAGCGATAAGATCAACATTAAAAAAGACAAAGGGGAAATAGAGGACGTTGACGCAAAGTTAAATCTTGCAGACATGCCTGGAAACTATGGAATCGCTCATGTAAGATGGGCAACTCACGGTGTTCCAAGTAAAGAGAACTCTCACCCTCAGATAGATAATACTGGTAAAATAGCTGTTGTTCATAATGGTATTATTGAACATTATGAATCTATTAGGGAGGAACTAATAGCTGAAGGTCATGTTTTCAGATCTGACACTGACACTGAAGTGATTCCTCATTTGATTGAAAGGTATATGGATCAGGGAATGGATTTGGAAGGAGCTTTAAGAGAAACAATTAACATTCTTCATGGTGCTTATGCAATAGCAGCAATATCTTTAGATGATCCGGAAAAAATAGTAGCTACACGTAAAGACAGTCCTTTAATTGTTGGAGTTGGAGACAGTCAGTATTTTGTTGCTTCTGATTCACCAGCTATTCTAGAATATACCAGAAACATTATTTATCCTGAAAGGGACGAGATTGTTATTTTAGAGCCTTCTGGTGTCACCATTAAAGATAAAGACGGAAACACTATTGAAAAAGAAATTGAAGTTGTTGACTGGACTCCAAAAATGGCACAGAAAGAGGGCTACGATTTCTTTATGATTAAGGAAATCAACGAGCAGGCAGATGCCGTTAAAAACACTCTTTTTGAAAAGGAAAACATTGAAAAGATTATAGAAGATCTTGATGATATAAACAGAATTTGCTTTGTAGCCTGCGGTACCTCTTATCATGCATCTTTAATTGGGAAATATTTAATTGAATCATTATCTGGCATTCCTGTAGACGTTATTCTTGCATCTGAATTTAAGTATTCAGCCAATACATTAAATGAACAGACTTTAGTTATCTTCATATCACAGTCTGGTGAAACAGCAGACACATTAAAGGCATTAGATATGGCTAAAGGAAAATCAAAAACACTGGGTATAGTTAATGTTGTAGGTTCAGCTATTACAAGAAAAGCGGATTATGTAATAAACACAAAAGCAGGTCCTGAAATTGGAGTGGCTGCAACTAAAACTTACTTGGCCCAACTTACTGCAATATATATGTTTGCAGGACTTTTGGCAGAAAACAATAACTTAATGGAGCTAGTTGACAGGGTTCCTGAGTTCATTGAAGAGCTATTGCTTGAAACTAACGAAATTAAGAAAATGGCTGCTAAATATAAAGACAAGGATGATTTCTACTTTATTGGAAGGGATTTCTCATATCCGATAGCTTTAGAAGGTGCATTAAAACTTAAAGAGATTACATATATTCATGCAGAAGGATATGCGGCTGGTGAACTTAAACACGGCCCATTGGCTTTAATCGACACTGGTGTTCCTGTTGTTGTAATTTTGCCGCCTGGTGAAAACCACAGAAAGACTATGGGCAATCTTGAAGAAGTTAAGTCACGTGGAGCTAATGTAATAGCTATTGGTGCTTATAATGATTCTGTATTGATTTCAAAAGCTGATGAAGTGTTTACAATCAATTCTGATGTAACGGACATCATATCATCATTGGTATACATTGTACCATTACAGATGCTTGCATATTACATAGCTATTGAAAGGGAATTGGATCCTGACAAACCTAAAAACCTAGCTAAATGTGTAACAGTACAGTAGGTGTCTTGTCTATGATTTCAATATACAAGGTAGTAAAAGAAGATTTTACAACCATGTTTGCAATTGATTTTTCAGATGAAGACGCCATCTTTTTCTTTTTTGTAGATGGTGAGTGGGAAGAGGATTCAGATAAGGCAGATACAGAATCAAAGGAATTTATTTACGGCGAGTCTGTTGACGTTAATTCACTTAAAAATCTTGATTTAGGTGAAAGTGTTGAACTTTCTGAAGGGGGTTCTATAACTTGCCTTGTAAACTTTGACAATAATGAGGGAAATGTTCTTGAATTCTTAGATTCCTATGCTAAAATGATGGAAATGGTATAACTTTCATCAAAATATATTTTTTTTAAACAACTTGATCTTGTCCAGCTAATCATTTTTCTGATTATGGAAATTAAGATAATGATTTAGAAATCCTTCTTTTTTTAGATCAACCATTCATAATCTATTTTTTTATAGAGAAAAATCAAAAAGTATATATAGTAGATTAATCTACTTTCTTACTGGTGATGATATATGCGATGTGATAAAATAATTTAATAAAAACAATTTAATAGATGTTTTATCAAATTTAGATGAAAAATTTGGTAAAGGGAAAACACACTGTTGAATGAATCATTTATTGAAATTATTGCTTAAATCTTGGACACGTTTAGGTTGTAATTTTAGTATTGATATAATAATACCTCAAAAATATTATTTAGTTTAACACGAAAAAAACCATTTGAATCAATTTATTGATTTAATATACTCCAAAATATATAAAAAACAGATTTAAATAAATAGCCAAAAAAAACAGCCATAGTGTTAAATAACTATTTTCTCCTCAATATAGTTATTTCGCAATATGAAGTAGTTAAATTTCTAGCTACTTCATATTTAAACACGTTTTTTCAAGTTTTTGAGCCATATTCAAAATGCGGCTACGAGAATTATTGTCTATGCTCTGATTTTCTGAATAATTGTTCTCACATCCTATAATAAACATTGCTTCTTTTGATGTTGTTGATGGAATATTCATTTTAGCAAGATTTCTCTCAACTCTACGTTTAAGTTTTTCGTCTTCCATTTGGACTCCAAGAAATATTGGTGTCTTTACGGCTGATGAGATTTTTGTATTATGCCTTGCTGATTCTCTTTCAGAACTTCTTCTTTTAAGAATCTCTTCAGAGCTTCCATTTAGGCCATAATCTCTAAAAGGCACTCCAACATCTGATAATGCTATTCTAATCTCGTCATTTTTTGGAAGTGAGTAATCAAGCATTTCTACATTGGGACTAGCTAATGTTCCTCCTTGTTTTCTTCCAAAAACAGGTCCTTTTCCAATATGGAAGCCTGCTTCGATTAGCCCTCCACGAACTGGTGCTGAAGATGTGTATGTGCATATTATTCCATTTTTCTTTATAACTCTTTTGAATTCCTTAAAAAACTCTAGGGAAAATAGCTCAGGAGCCATATTCTGTGAAAATGGATCTAGAAATATGGCATCGTATTGATTATCTTCAAGTTTCTGTACAGTTTGACGTGCATCTTCAATAAAAACATTTATTTCAACATTTTCGGGAATTTCACAGTTTTCCAATTCTAAAGCTGCATAATCTTCTTTTAAAAGCTGTTTTTCAATAGCTTTTCTGGTTATGTCATGAGCAGGAATTGGTGAAGGAACTAAAAGTCCGCAGGCAAGTGTCGGTTTTGATATTTCCACCATGTCTATTTTTAGATTGCCTGATCCTTTATGTTCGATAAAATCAGCTATTGCTGCAGAGGAGTTATATCCAAGACCTGCACAGATATCTAAAATAGATATATCTTCATCATAATCAAGTTTTAAAGGTTTTATAAACTTTTCAAATGACTCACTTATAGCTCCAGTAGATGTATGTAACGTTTCAATTTTATTGTTTATTTCTTTAGAGTTAACAGAATAAGATCCATCATCAGTTAAAACAAAGAAATCAGTATTATCTTTAAAAAAATTAGTTCTATATTTTGAATCATTGGTTTCTCTTTCAGATTCAAATGTTTCATTTACAAAATCATAAACTGTCTCATTTATTACAGTAGCATTCTTTTCATAACTCATTAATAGATATTTTATAAGTTCTATAATATAAAATTTAGAATATTTGAGGAAGTTTTTAGAAAACATCGTCATAAAAATATTTTTCAATATCTTCGATTTCACTTTCTAAAAATTCAGTGTCATCTTCTTCAGATATTATCTTTTTACATTTTTGCATTGTTTTATCATAGCCTTTTTTATCCATTACTCTAAGATTCAACATTAATTTAGCTATTAAAGCTTCATCTCTATATTCACTTTTTCTCTTTTTGTTTATGATTCTGTCATAGACTTCTTCAGCTTCGCCAAACCATCTCATTCCAAGATATGCATCTGCATTTTTAAGTCTTATTCTATCGTTTCTAGGTTTTATTTTAAGTATTTCCATATATGTGTCATGGGCATATCCATAATATCCAAGTTCCTGTAGTGTATCTGCTTTCAGTTCTAATATTTCAAGGTTTTCAGGATCCTTTTCAAGAGCTTTTTTAGTTACTTCCATTATCTCTTCACGAATTTTGTCGTATTTGTCTTCGTATCTTTCTCCGTTAAGATAGTCGTCTATTATTTCATCAAGTTTTTCTTTAAGATTATTCATTTTTCCACCTTTTTATAACATTCTTATTTTAATCTAATATATTAATTATCATTAATATTTGTCTCATAGGCCAATATTTATTTCAGCTTCATCGGCAGAATATATTCCTTTATTTCATATAAAACTTCAAAATTCATTATTAAAAGCAACATGGCTTTTATAGGGATATAATTTAATATCTCTTTACAATAATCATAATTCTAATTGAATTTCATAGTCCTGTTTAAGCAAAATTTATATAATTTCTTAATTAAATTTAATTTTAACCAATTTTAAAAAGGATTATAACAATGTTTGAAATAAAAGCTAAAGATAATAGAGGTCGTGTAGGAGTTTTAAAAACCAATAGTGGCACTATTAAAACTCCAAATTTAATGCCTGTAATACATCCCCGTAAGCAAGCAATTGATGTTAAAAAGTATGGTGCTGATATTGTAATTACAAATGCATATTTAATCTATAAGGACGAGGAACTTAAACGGGAAGCTATTGATAAGGGTTTGCATGAATTAATCAATTTTGATGGTCCTATAATGACTGATTCTGGTTCGTTTCAGCTTTCTGTTTATGGTGATGTTGATATTACAAATAAGGAGGTTATTGAATTTCAGGAACTTATTAAAACGGATATAGGAACCAGTTTGGATATTCCGACAGCACCTTTCGTTGAACGTGAAAAAGCAGAAGAGGATTTAGAAATAACTTTGGAGCGTGCAAAAGAAGCTATTGATTTTAGAAACAAGGAAAATATGGAAATGAAATTGAACTCAGTAGTTCAGGGTTCGACATTTATGGATTTAAGAAGATTCTGCGCTCGTGAACTTACAAAACTTGACGCTGACTTATATCCAATTGGTGCTGTTGTTCCTTTAATGGAATCATACCATTACAAAGAGCTTGTTGACGTTGTAATGAACAGTGTAGCTAATTTACCTGACAGCAAACCTCGTCATTTAATGGGGGCAGGCCATCCGATGGTATTTGCACTTGCAGTAGCTATGGGCTGTGATCTGTTTGATTCAGCGGCTTATATTCTATATGCCGAAGATGACAGATTACTTTCTACAAGAGGAACATATAAGCTTGAAAACCTTCAGGAAATGCCTTGTTCATGTGAAGTATGTTCCAATTACACTCCAGATGATTTAAGGGCAATGCCTAAAGAGGAGAGAAGGGATTTAATAGCTCGCCACAATCTTCATGTTTCATTTGCAGAGTTAAGATTAATCCGTCAAGCTATCTATGAAGGTTCATTAATGGAACTTGTAGAAGAGCGCTGCAGAGCTCATCCTAAACTTTTAGATGCCTACAGGCAATTAGGTAAATATATGGAAGACATGGAGAAATATGATCCTAGAAGCAAGAAGTCAGCATTTTTCTATACAGGTCCAGAATCATTATCTAGAAGTGAAGTTAAAAGGCATATGCAGAAGCTTCGTGAAATGCCTAAAAAACGCGATTTGGTGATTCTTCCCTCAAGCAGAAAACCATACTCAAAATACATTTCAGGTAAGCTTGGAGAGTTCTACGGTTATGGTGCTCAAAGAGAAATTGATTTAGAAAACACTGACTTTATGGTTTTAGACATTCCCTTTGGTTTAATACCTCTTGATATAGATGAAGTATATCCATTAAGTCAAAATGATGCTCCCCGCATAAAAGATGTAGACAGCCTTGAATTTATTGAGGACTTTATCTCTGAGTTTGTAGAATACTATGAGCAAACTTTAATTCACTCAAAGATAATCAAGGAATTGGATATAGGATTATATACTCCACACATACAATCAGATGAAATAAGATATAAAAAAGATGACCTTAAAAAAGTTAAGGCGATAGCTGATTACCAGTTTGGAAATGGGGCAGGAAAAGCTTTATTTACAGGTAACATCAACATTGAAAAAAGTAAAAAGACTGGTAAAATCAGACATATTTATGATGGAAAAGTAATTATAGCAAATATGAGAGCATCAGACAGTTATCTTGTACTTTCAAAAGAAGGGGCAAAAAGACTACACTCTAAAATGCCATATCCACAAAATAGAGTAGTGGTAAATGAAGATTCAGTTCCTTTTGCACTAGAAGGTAAAAGCGTATTCTCTAAGTTTATAGTAAGTGCTGATGAAAACATAAGAGCAAACGATGAGGTATTGATAGTAAGTGAAGAAGACGAATTGCTTGCATATGGAAAGGCCCTTCTTTCAGCTCATGAAATGAATGATTTTAATACAGGTCAAGCTATTAAAACAAGAAAAGGAATGAAAAAATAAGGTGATAAAATGGATAAAGACAATATGGAAAAAACTACAGAAGACAATGAATTAATTGTAAATGCAAGAAAACCTGAAGGTGAATTAGGAGACAAGCTACTTGAGAGAATGAACCGCTCTCATGAAAATCTTGCACAATGGATTTGTAGCCAATTAAATATTGAAAAAAATGACTACATACTCGATATCGGCTGTGGTGGTGGAGTCAATGTAAAACGCTTTGCAGAAATCATCTCTGATGATGGTAAAGTAGTAGGGCTAGACTACTCTGATGTAAGTGTTGAGAAAACCACAAAGCTAAATGAGGAATTCATAAAAGAAGGAAAAGTGGAAGTTGTTGAAGGATCTGTATCTGAAATGCCATTTGATGACGGAACATTTGATATGGTTACTGGATTTGAAACAATATACTTCTGGCCAAACTTCATTGAGGATTTAAAAGAGGTAAACCGCGTACTTAAAAAAGAGGGAGTGCTATGTTTTGGAAACGAAGCACGTCACGAAGATGGAGAAATGGATAAATACGACGATTTAATAGATTTGCTTGACATGAAGATATACACTGATGAAGTTTTAGAAAAATCACTTGAAAGTGCAGGATTTAAAGAAATAGAACTCAATAAAAATCCTGACAACTCATGGATCTGTATAAAAGCTGTTAAAGCTTAAGATTTCTTTAAATGAAGAAAATTCAATAGTAAATATTTAGGATTATTAATATAATAAAACTAAAGAATAATATACTATATTTGGAGATGTGAATAAAATGTTAACTGACAAAGTAGCTGTAGTAACTGGAGGAACAAGAGGAATAGGATTTGCGACAGTTAAACTGTTTTTAGAGAATAATTGTAAAGTCATTCTTTTTGGTTCCAGACAAGAAAGTTCAGATAAAGCATTAAAACAATTATTGGATGAAAACCCTAACTATCCTGTAGCTGCATTCTGGCCAGATTTAAGTAACTACGAAGAAATTAAAGAAACATTTGATAAAATTGTAGATGACTTTGGAAAAATTGATATTTTGGTAAATAATGCAGGAGTATCTGATTCAACATCAATATATGATTATGAACCAGAAAACTTTGCTAAAATTATGGATTTAAATGTAAATGCAGTATTTAGATGTTCAAAAGCAGCAGCACATATTATGAAAGAACAAGGCTATGGTGTAATATTAAATACCAGTTCAATGGTTTCCATTACTGGTCAACCTTCTGGTGTAGCTTATCCAACTTCCAAATTTGCCGTAAATGGTTTAACAATATCTTTAGCACGTGAACTAGGACCAGATAATATAAGAGTAAATGCTGTTGCACCAGGTGTAACCAATACAGACATGGTTAAAAACCTGCCTGAACACTTACGCGAAGGAATAATATCACAAATTCCATTAAAAAGAGTAGGGCAACCAGAAGATATTGCAAATGCATTTTTATTTTTAGCTAGTGACATGGCTAGCTATGTAACTGGCGAAATCTTATCTGTAGATGGAGCTTGTAGAAGTTAATATCTCTTTGATATTAACTTCAAATAAATTATCCTTTTTTTTAAAGATATTTAGTCATTGGATCTTTAATCAAAGGATAATCTATTTTTCTAAGATTATTATTAAAATATTTTCTAGCATAAGTTTTGGTCTTTAAATACTTTAAAAAGACGGACAATTATTAGTTTAATTGATTTATTTTATTTTCGTAAACTTCAGTTTCTCAA